>SMUX01028173.1_pt1 | contig 31717 bp, 36 predicted proteins | sample 2456431 | NCBI WGS metagenome assembly SMUX01 (sample SAMN11095930, study PRJNA526329) | marine sediment metagenome | biome: Marine sediment; feature: Surficial sediment; material: Deep marine sediment; isolation source: Hadal surficial sediment | place: Pacific Ocean | collected 2014-11 | depth... | reverse complement strand
TCTCTGATAACTTTGATGATGGTGATATCAGTGAGTATCAACAGTTTGGGGGCACATGGACTACCGTTTCCGAACCAGGAAGAGGCGATGTATTAAGACACACTTCAAACAGCAACACCGTAATATTTCCCCAAAGTGAAAGTTTTAGCAATAGTTATCAAGTAATAGCTGAGATTTGGAATGAAGACAACGATGCAGTTGGAGTGGCATTTGGGATAAATCCAGCTGATCCTGATAATCTTTATTCATGTTCGGCAAGTGCAGACAGTGCTTTCAATTCTGGAATTTGGGAACATGTGAATGATGTTAATGGACCTCCAACAAATCAGCTAGCCACACAATCTTGGAATTACAAAAGATCTACATGGTATACTGTTACAATTACTGTTGACCAAAACACTAACACCATCAACTGTACTTGGGAAAGTCAAGCTGGCGTTGAACTAGACGTTACAGCTACTATTCCCAATCCAACACCATCAGGATCTGTTGGAATTTGGCTATCACATCAAGACAACTTCAAGGGAGATTTATTGGAGGTAAGAAGTCTTGGACCACCAGATACCGAATTCCCACAACTTAGTGTACAGGATCCGCAAAACATAACATACGAAATTTCTGAAGTTCCGTTAAATTATGTGGCTAGTGACAATGTTGGGCTAAGTGCTTGTTCATATGATCTAGATGGTAACACTACCCCTCTGCCAAACTGTCAAAATACTATTTTGAGCTCATTAACACTGTCTCCCCCTTCTCACAGTATCACGGTGTCTGCAACTGATACCTCAGGTAATACTAGTACGTCTCCTGTGATCACATTTTTTGTTAATAAAGACACATCACCACCACAATGGAATCCAGATCCAGAAAATATTGTATTGTTGGAGGGACAGCCCTTATTTTATGATGCAGATGCGACAGACAATAATTCTGCTGTTTCCTTCTCCATTAGTGATGAAATAAAATTCAAAATAGGCTTGAGTACAGGCATATTAGAAAATAATATCAACCCCTTGCCTGTCGGAACTTACCCTCTCACTCTGTTTGCAACTGATGGGGATGCAAACGTAAACAGTGTGTCAATTAGTATAATTATACAAGCGGTTGGAGTTACTCCTCCCGGATACAAGGTTGCGTTTATCGCTGATCAAGGTTCAGGAAGTACTGCAACAGCAGTCCTCAATGTTATACTAAATGAAGGAGCTGACATGGTCATGCATCAGGGAGATTTTGATTACAGCGATGACCCAGATGCTTGGGATGCTAAGATAACTAGCGTTTTGGGTCCGGACTTTCCTTACTTTGCTTCTGTTGGGAATCATGATGATGGATCTGCTGTTTGGCCTGCTTACCAGCAGAAATTAACAGATAGGCTAGCTCTAATCGATGGCGCTGTTTGTACTTTTGGCAGTGGCGGCATTGGAGTCAAGCAAAGCTGTACTTACAACGGTCTTTTCTTTGTCTTGTCTGGCGTTGGCACACTGGAATCAAATCATGCTACCTACATCCAAACTGAGATGGCTAATGATAACTCTATTTGGCGAATCTGTTCTTGGCATAAGAACATGAATGCCATGCAACTTGGAACAAAGGGGGACTCGACAGGATGGGAAGTATATGAGGAATGTAGAATGGCAGGAGCAATAGTTGCAACAGGTCATGAGCATACCTATTCGAGAACAAGAACTTTGTCTAGCGTACAAAACCAAATTGTTGATCCTGCATGGCCTGATACTAACAACGTTAGAGTTGGTGAAGGCTCAACATTTGTGTTTGTCGCCGGACTTGGTGGATCAGGTATGAGAAACCAAGATCGTTGTTTGCCCTTCACATTTCCTTATGGTTGCAACGGTGAGTGGGCTAGTATATACACCACTGATCAGAATTCCAAGCATGGTGCGCTGTTTTGTTCGTTCAACGTTGGTGGACAAGCAAACAAAGCTCACTGTTACTTTAAAGACATTGACGGGAACATTACAGATCAATTTGATGTAACTAGTTTTAACAGCGTGCCAGCTGGCTCACCACCTACAGCACAACCTGATACTGCAACTACAGCAGAAGACTCTCCTGTGAGCGTAAACGTTTTAGTAAACGATTCTGATCCTGACGGCGACACTCTTTTGCTAGCTTCTTTTGATTCAACTTCTTCAAACGGCGGAACTATTGCCAGAGATGACAATGGAACACCTGGTAATACCAGTGATGATATACTTGTCTATACTCCATCTTTGAACTTTAACGGTGTTGACACTTTCAATTATACTGTTTCAGATGGCACACAGAGTGATACCGGCAGTGTTACTGTAACTGTAACTGCAACAAACGATGCTCCAACAGCTAGTGATCAAAGTGTAACAATATTACAGGATACGCCAATCGACATAACGCTGACAGGAAGTGATGTGGATGGAGATTTGATAACTTTTGCTATTGTAGCTGGACCAAGTAGCGGTGCACTTTCTAACTTTGATTCTGCAACTGGCTCGGTAACTTATACCCCGAATGGTGGATTTTTTGGTTCAGATAGCTTTACCTTCCACGTTAACGATAATTTGGTAGACAGCAATACTGCGACAATATCAATAACAGTTGAAGAAACCAATGTTGCTCCAATTCTTGATCCCGTTGGAAACAAAATAACAGATGAGTTAGCACTTTTAACGTTTACAGCTACTGCTACAGATTCGAACTCTGGTCAGACTCTAACATTTAGTCTTACGAGTATTGTACCCCCTGGCGCCTCAATTACTTCAGCCGGTGTGTTTAGCTGGACACCATCAGAATCTCAAGGACCTGGTTCATATACTTTTGATGTGGTTATCACAGACGATGGGCTTCCTCCATTATCTGACTCGGAAACAATAACTGTGACAGTAAACGAAGTTAATGTTGCTCCAACTGCTGATGATCAAAGTGTAACTACACAAGAGGATACAGCTGTTTCAATAACACTTACTGCATCAGACGTAGATGGTAACCCACTCACCTATTCTGTTCAAACTGGTCCATCCAATGGTGTTCTTTCAGGAACTGCTCCAAACTTGACGTATACTCCTGATCTAGACTATGATGGAGCTGACAGTTTTACGTTTGTTGCAAATGATGGTACAGTAGACAGTACTCCTGCAACAGTATCAATCACTGTCAATCCAACGAATGAAATGCATGTTCAAAGTATTGATATGACTGCAAAGGTAAAAGGAAAAAGTACCAAAAGCCAGATCTTTACAAGTGTGACAATTGTTGATGCTGATGGTCCAGTAGCAGGAGCTCAAGTGACAATTGAATTGACTGGATTTAATGCTGGGGTAACTGATACAACAACTACCGATTCTAGTGGAACTGCAACATTCACGTTCAGTAGTGCCAAAGCAGGAAATACATATACTGCTACAGTTATTCTTGTTTCCAAAACTGGATTTACCTATGATAATCCACCCATTCAGCCTTCCGATTCAATCACCATTTAGTTTGTCTTAAAAAACAAATCATCATTTCCCAATTCCTTCTTTTTTATTTTAAATTTACATTTGATACGAACTGTAAGTTTGAAATGTAAACGCTCCATTAGAAATTTAATGGAGAAGCGAGTTACTAATAATAGTGCCAACTTTAACTCAAGAAATCAAAGATTTTGTGAACAAACAAAGGATGGGTTATGTAGCAACGATTAGTCCTGCAAATAAACCCAATTTGTCACCAAAAGGAACCACGATTGCTTGGGATGATAATCATTTAGTATTTTCTGGAATAAGATCAGATCAAACAATTTCAAACTTGGAAATAAATCCGAATTTGGAAATTAATGTGGTAGATCCAATAAGACGCAAAGGCTACAGATTCCAGGGAACAGCTAAAATTCTTTCTGATGGTGAAGAGTTTGAAAAGATTTTGTCTCATTACAGAACCCTTGGTGTAAAGAGTAAAATGAAGACCATAGTTCTAGTTGCAATCGATGTGGCAAAAGAGATAACCTCTCCTTTGTATGACCTTGGTCTTACCGAACAAGAAATTGTTTCAGAATGGAAAAAGCGTTATTTCCCTGATTAATTTCAATTCGTTGACATTTGATACGAACTGTTAATCGACAGTTCACTAAAACTCTTTTTTCCTCATTCTTCCTCACATATTTTTCTTAAAATCGTGCAAGATGGACAGCGTATTGTTAAAGTCATCAAAATTATGGTAACTCATTTAATGATTAAGAAAACAATGACAATAACTTCTCTTGCAATACTTGTTGCAGCAATTTCTGTTTTAACTACAATTACAATAGTTCAAGCAGATCCAACTGGTGACGATGTAGATATCAATATTCCAACAGCAACTATTACAGATGATACTGTAGTAGTTGGTGGAGGTGTAGAGTATACTAGTACCATACCAGTAGTGGATGCTGAACTTCTTTTCACAGATGGAAACGCTGATTTTACGGTAGATTTCTTAAGTGAGGTCTCAATCAATATAGCAGGTACAGGTGTTCTAGATGGAACATTTTTCTTTACTGGTGCAACTGATGGTGAGATAGACTTTGTTGATGCTAACGGTGATGAATCAGTCCAAATAAGTGAATTATCTCTTGGCGCTACTCCAGGTGTAACTGTAGTTGATGGAGGAACCGCAACCCTTACAGCTAGCGCACACCCCATAACGGTAGATATTGACGGCGGAGCTGAAACGGTTGACATAGATTTAACCGCTGGATCTCCTGACACAAATAACATTGTTGTCACTATTAGTGACATTCAATGGGAAATTGGTGGTCTTGGAGCAATTGGTGAATTCACTTGTGCATCAAGTGTAGGTGCTACTTCAACTCCTGAATTTAGCAAGGATACACTGAAGGTTACCATTTCTTCCGTTGTAATTGGTGATGTAATTGATATCACTTGCGACTTCGTAGCATTCCATGGTGATCTAGAGAAAACACTATTGGAACCTTGCCTTACTGATGGTCTTCAAGTAAAAAATGATACCTCCCAGACGTGTACCTTTAACATCACATATGTCGGAGCTCGTGCTACAATAACTGATACAATTTCTGCAGGATGGAACGCTACAACAGTAGTATTTGATCCTGATGATTGTACTGTCGATGAAGTTGGCGGAAAAACAGGAAAGAACAAAAAAGGCAATAAGAAAAGTGCAACAGGATTCACTTGTGAGGATATAGGTGTAGCTGCAGATATTGATGTAACTGTCACAACAAGAGAAAGTCTTGGTAAAGGTCATGCAAAGCAAGGTGTCGTAGTATTCAAACCAACATCTTGTGATCCCTTCGATATCAATAGTGGTGTAAAAGCCATACTATTAGATGAAAATGGTGATCCTGTGCTTGGTACCTTGGATGGTAAACCAATAGTACTGGATTCAACTGATCCATTGTCTGTTAATGTAGGCGATAATGAATCAGACACCACATGTGAAGAAGCCTAATCACATTCCATAGAACAAAACTAAAACCCCCTTTTTCTTTTTTTTATATTTGATACGAACTGTAAACTTTTCCAACAATTCACCCTCACATCATAACTTTAGTTAATGCGCCGTTTTTGTGTGTGAGCGGGGGGCTTTCCCTTTTTTAAAGAAGAGCTATAGTTTGTTTTGTGAATCTGAATCAATTTCTATTTCTTTGCCGTTCTCGAGTGAATCAAATTCTTCTTTTGTTATAATTATTAGTGGAATGTTTGCCAAGGCACACCCTGAGACAGTGGTAAGATCAGCCTTTTTGCATACCATTGCAAGGGGTGCTGAGTTATTTGATTTTAGTGAAAAGATAGTATATGCTCCTACACTGCTTCCAATTCCATGTGGAAAAACTAAAACAACATCCTTAATTGATTTTTGAAAAAGATCGTGGTTTTCATCTCTAATGAATCCGGTTTTCTTGTCAACAGCACCAAGAAAATTTATTGGGCTGCTTGTTTTCATTACAATTCCCTTTGCCGTTCCTTTGACAATTGTTTTAATTGTCATTTTGTCTCATCCTGAATAATTTTTGAAAGTGGTTTAAGATTAACACCGACACCGTTTGAGTTTTTTAAGTAATATGCACCTTTAATGCTATTTGTTATGACAGAATCTACATCTTTTTTGTCAATCAATGGAGTTAGACATGTGCAACAATCAGATAAAATTTCACAACCGGCTCTTTCTAATTCGTTTGCATAAGTCAGTTTTCGTGCTTGTTGCTGAACTACTCTGGGACAAAAAACCATGCATCTTTTTTTGAATGATTTATTTTTTAACATAGAAGCCAAATCTGAAATTTCATCTAGTCCTAATTGTGGGCTCCCAAGTGTTATCAAGTCACCACTGTCAGATGTGTTAAGTTCATCATGAATTTTTTGTAATTCCTTTTCATCAAAATCAACTTTTTCAGATTTTTCATCATCATCTAAAACAAATTTACCACATGTTCCAGAGGTTCCCATTCCACCACACAGAGATTTGCAGCTTCGCTTGTTCAGGTTCTTTACACCACTAATTGAAACAGAGCTACCAGCGATTTTACCTGCAAAATATCCTAGCATTCCAAATGTCATTTCGTTTGGGTTTTCGATCTTGATTCTTATTGTAAGATTTGGTGAATCGTCCTTTCTCAGATCCGAATAAGGACTTTTACCGGTGAGGGCACTTGCTAAAGCACTAAATGCACTTTCCTTATTTGTCTTTAGATGACCGATCGAATTTGCATAAATTGCAGCGTTGGTTTCAGCAAATGATACTTGAGTTCCCTTTTCAGGAAGATCAAAGATTTCGTATGGAATACAAGAAAATGATGGTACGACTCCCATTCTTTCATAAGAATCCTTTATGCTTTGTTGTTTCTCTAGGAAATTTTCATTCAAATTATAATTTGAAACATTATCAATGTCAAAACCCATTGGGTTTAACGTGGTTCTTGTTGCAACTTTTGCATCTTGACTGAGCTTTGAAAGAAATTCCTCACCTGCATCTCCAATGGTATTATAATTTACACCAGAAAGATGAGCCCATTTTATTGGAATGAGTCTTTCAGCGTTAAAAGCTTCACCGGTAGCAACTAGAATTCTAAAAGCAAGTTCTAAAGTTTCGCCTTTTTCTCCTTTTAGTGCAGCTTCTTCCTGCCTTGTTAATTCCATTGATTGATCAATTCATGACAGATATAATACTTGTATGACCTAGCAATATTAGAAAAATGAAAAAAATTCTTCAAGGAATGGTTGAAACTATGAATGCAGTAAATCCACCACGAATAACTGCGTTAAAAGAACTTCGTGAAGCAGAGACTGAGGGCCCGTTTAGTATTTTGATTGGAACAATACTATCTGCACGTACAAGAGATGAAAACACCACTAAGGTGATGAAAAATTTACTTTCCCATTACAAATCACCAGAGACTCTTTCAAGTGCTAAAGTTAAAGAAGTTGAAAAGATTATCAAACCAATTGGGTTTTACCACGTTAAAGCAAAAAGGATAATCAAAGTAGCATCAATAATAAATTCTCAATATGGAGGAAATGTACCGGATGATTTTGAAAAACTTATTGAACTTCCAGGCGTAGGAAGAAAGACTGCAAATTGTGTTCTCGTTTATGCTTTTGATAAACCTGCAATTCCGGTGGATACTCATGTTCATAGAATATCAAACAGGTTAGGTCTTGTACGAACAAAAGCTCCTGAAGATACTGAAAAAGAATTAATGAAGAAAATTCCAAAAAAATATTGGCTTGAGATAAATGATACATTTGTCATGTATGGTCAAAATATCTGCAAGCCGGTTTCACCGATGTGTGATGTTTGTAAAATTAAAAGAAAATGTAATTACTACAAATCTAATAAAAATTATAGTTCGTATCAAATGAAAATTAAATGAACAAAAACGAAATCTGAATCTAAGAAAAGCGATTCTTAGTCAAAAATAAAATTCCAGCAACAATGCCAACTGCAGCTGTAACGTAAAATGGGAAAAGGTGGAATATATTTTTAGATGGATCACCAGAAAGAAGTTCGAAAGTAAAACTTCCAGAATTTACTGCAGGTGGATCAGTTGAGGACTCCATTCCATGAACTGAATAAGAATCAATAGAAAATAATCCTATATCCAAGTTGGAAATAACAATTCTTAATCCATTATTAACAGTCAAACCTGCTCTATCGGTATAAGAAACAATTATTTTGGCGTCAGGGGTCCAGCCTCTTTCAAGCATACTATGAATAACTACATATCCCTCTTTAGGAACCTGAGCTGCTACCCAAAGTTTATGGTCAGGAGGACTTCCCATTCCAATCTCTAAGAACTTGTCTTCAATTTCAGCATCATAGAATCTAATTACGGCATTGCCATCTGGGTTTCCATATAGCAGTTTATTGTTAAAGATTACTTGCCAGCTAATGGCATGAACGTCTTCGAATTCTACCGATAAAGTATCTCTTGCAACTCTATTAAACTCGTAAAATAGTACTTCTTCTTCGTGTAAAATTAATGATGGGTTTTTAGTTTCTTGAGCATAAACTGGGTTTAGAAAAAATATTGCTAAAATCCCAATTACAAAATAATACACAAATTTTTTCAATGTTGGCACGAATAAAAATCTAGTCTACAAATGGTTTATCGAAACTCAGAATTATTTTTGAAACTTCTGGTCGTAATATGAATTCTGATGGGGTTTTTCCTTCTTGAATCATTTCTCTGAGTTTTGTTCCACTAATTTGTTCTCTTAATTCAATACCATGTGGACATGTTTTTTGATTTGTAAAGGTAAGACATTTTTTACAATAGAAAAATGCAGGAAAGAAAATCGGTGTGACTTCTAAATCTGGATAATCATCAAAAATTTTATGTGCTGCAAAAGGATCATAATAATTTCCCACACCAGCATGATCTCGTCCTATAATGATATGAGTGCATCCATAGTTTTGTCTCATTATGGCGTGATGAATTGCTTCTTTTGGGCCAGCATACTTCATTTCAGTATGAAGAGTAGCGAGTTTACATCTGTTTTGTGGATAATAATATTTGATAAGCGTCTCATAACACTTTACAATTACCGGATCAACAAAATCACCAGATTTTTTCTTTCCTATTAGCGGATTCACAAAGACGCCGTTTAGTGTAGTAATTGAGGTTTTTTGTAGCATCTCGTGTGCTACGTGGGGGGGATTTCTTGTTTGAAAGGCTACGATTGTTTTCCATCCTGCTTCCTTGAAGGCTTTTCTTGTTTGAAGAGGGGTCATTCGATATTTCCGAATTTCTGTTTCCTCCGGTCGTTGGATAAAATCTATAGTTCCACCCACCAACATCTCTTTCATGGCTTGGGTTTTTGCAACACCGGGGTGCTTGATATCAACGGTGCCATAAACTCCTTGGACCATCTTTTCTTTATCAAAAGAAAATATCTCTTCTACATTCAGTATTGCCATTCCAGATCCTTGAGGATTTTTTAAAAGGACTTTACCCGCATCTTTCATTTTTTTGGCGGTTTCATCATCAACATCTAAAACTGTGGGCATCGTCCATGCCAGTTCATTAACCAATCTTCCTTTGGAAATTACCCTTTCGAAATCTTCTTGACCTAAAAATCCTTCAAGAGGGCTAAAAATTCCATCTGCAATGTTTTCGACATCATTTGCCAAATCTTGATTAATAGAGATAGAAAATAATCCTGCAGGATCTTTTTTTGATAGTCGATTTACTAATTTTCCACCGTGTGGATTTATTCCCACAATGTTTTGTGTCATTATTTAGCTACGAACCATGTTCCATGTGAAGACCACATTCTTTTTCCTTCTGTGATTCCCACCACCAACGTCCTGCTCTAAGATCTTCACCTGGTTTTATTGCTCTTGTACATGGAGCACATCCAATACTTGGATAGCCTTTATCAATCAATTTATGATATGGAATGTTGTTCAGTTTTAAGTAGTCCAAAACTTGGTCCCATGTCCATCCAATTAAAGGATTAATTTTTACAATGCCGCCAAAGTTTTCATCAATCTCAAGCATATCTGTGTTTTCTCTCGTTGTGGTCTGCTCACTTCTTATTCCTGTTATCCATCCATCTAAGCTAGACAACATTTTCTTTAATGGATGAACTTTACGTATTCCACAGCAAAGATGTCTATTTTCAACACTATCATAGAACAGGTTTATACCTTTTGTACTAACCATTTCTTCAACCTCTTTTGTGTCAGGAAACATCACTTCAAATGAAATGTTATATTTTTTTGAAAGCTCATCCATTATATCATAGGTTTCTTGGTATAATCTGCCTGTATCCAATGTAAAGATTCTTGCTTTTGGATTTATTTTTCCCAACATATCTATGAGAACAGAATCTTCAGCACCAAAACTAGATGCTGTTGCCACTCGTGGATGAAGGTTTTCAAGAGCCCATTTAATTGCGTTTTGTGGGGTTTTTAGTGTCGGATTAATTTCATCAATTTCTGTCTGAGTAAATTTGGCCATGAACAGGTTTGCTTTGAGTTGTATTATAATTATTACTAAATGTTCAGGTATTCTAAATTATAAACAGCTAGAAACTATGAAAAAAAGTGACTGAAAATGCATACGTGGTGGTTTTTCCTGCTGTTTTTGCAAAAAATAAGTTGAATTCCTTAACATCCAACATTAAAAAAATACTCAAAATAAGAGGTCAAGAATTTCAAAAAATAAGTCGTGATGATTCAGTGATTGTTGTTGATACAAATGATCCTGTTTTTGCCTCTTCTTCGATAAACTTGCTTTTTGGTATTGAAAAAGTTGCAATCGCAAAACAAGTAAAAAATGATTTTAATACCGTTGTTTCTGAAATTACAAAAATTGGTTCTAATCTCCTTCTCAGGGGAGAAAAATTCTTTGTTCAAGTTGAAGGTCATTCGTCTGGTTTTCTCACCAAAGATGTTGAAATTTCAGCCACTTCTTCAATTATTGAAAAGTCAGTAAACCTTGGTGCAAAACCTGGGACTGAAGAAAAACACGACAAACTTCTTTACGCATATCTTACTAAATCTAATGCCTACGTTTGTATCTTTATTGATAATGGACATGGTGGTATTCCCTATAATTCTCAAAATGAAAAAATTGTATGTGCTATTTATGATGAATTATCAGCTGTATCCTGTATTGAAACAATCAAAGAAGGTTTTGATACAAAGATCATTATATGTTACAAACAGAAATCAGATCTTACAAACTTGGTGAAAATATTGAACCAAATTTTGCCAAGAACTATAAAACCAAAAATCGTCTTGGAGTTTTTCCAAATTCCAATTAAGGGTTCGAGCCCAAGAAATTTGTTAATTTTGATAGATTCAGTTAAGGAAATTTTGATTCGTGTGGCTAAATTAGAGAAAATAAAGAGGATATCTCTTGCACTATCGCCCTTAATTTTTCCATTAAGTTTTGTAGAGAGTTCAATAAAACAGATTTATGAAAATAATTTTTCTACCTTTACTCCTCTCTCGGGTTTAGACAATGATATTTTTGAGGGTGCTAAAGAAATAGGGCTGGGCAAATATCTTTCAAAAATTGAAAAATTAGGTAAGATGAATTTCTCGAATCAATATTCATCTAAAAAAGAAATAAAAAAAATTGCTGAGAATGCCTTCAAGACAAGAAAGGTCATATCAGTTGTTATTGGTCCAAATAACATCCATGAAATCCTTAATGCGCTAGAACAAAATCGCTGAGAATTTAAACTGTGTCCATTGATTTGAATACATGATAAAGATAGGAGAATTCATCTATCCATGGGGTAGTGGTCACTATTCTAGAATGATGAGATTAAACGATGCCCTTCCAGATTACATTAGGGAGGAATTTGAAATCCATTTTTCAAGTAAAGATCATGTCTATGAAAAATTGTTAGAAAAATTTCCAGAAAAACACGAACAAATTCATGAAATCTTAATGCCTACACCTATTGATGGAAAATTTGGTCCAAGTGTTTCTCTATCAATAATAAACATACTTCTTCCAATTGCTGAAAATCCCCCACTACTCAAACAAATTGCAAGTTATCTAAAAGATGAAAGTAGATTGTATAATAAAGAAAAATTCGATCTTGTAATTAATGATGGAGATATAGGTTCAAATATAATTGCAGAAAATCGAGGAATTCCAAGCCTCTTTGTTACTAATCAGTTTATGCCAAAACTCTGGAAATCAAAATTTTATTTTTATCCTTCATTAGCATTTCTGGCAAGACAGATTGCCAAAGCTTCTAAAATTTTAGTTGCTGATTCACCACCTCCATATACGATTTGTGAATTTAATCTGAATTTTCCTAAAAAATTAGATGATAAAGTTACATACGTAGGTCATTTCATAAATTCTAAAACAACACAAGCCAAAGCCAGTACAGATTTAGAGAATTTAATTCAAGATTCAGAGTTTGGTTATTGGATGCGTACAGGAAACAAATCAACAAATAAAGTGACAGGTGCAAAATATTCTCAGGTTTTTAGCCAACCTGAAATGAAAGATGAAAAACGAATTATTTCTCATGCAAGAAAAGATCTTTCTATCGATAGCGTTTTAGGAAAGGATGGAAAAAAATACAAAATTTCTGAAGCGCTTGAAAAGAAAATTGATTGGCTTCAGATAGATGTTGGATTTTTAGCAGAACATGAAAAGGATTCTGTTTTGAATTTATGTAAATATGTTGTACTCAATGGTTCTCATACAGTTATGGGGGAAGTTTTAGGGGACAAAGTAAAGCCGATAATTGGCATACCGGTATATGATGAACATACCAATCAGATTAGGTGGGCAGAGAGCAAAAATCTCGGAATTTTGGCCAAGAATGAAAAACGGGTGATATATGCAATTGCTTCCATCAAAAACAACTATAGTAAATTTGAAGAAAGTCTTCATGAGTTTTCAAAGAATTTTGTAAAAAATGGAGCAGAAAATTCTGCTAAAATAGCAAATGAAATTCTTGAAAATAAGAAATAATAGTTTTCTTAAGTAATCCTAGGTGTCTGGTACGCGGTATTTTCGACGGGCGAACTGACCGTTTTACGGAATGAGGATATAATCCGCGTACCAGATCCTCTCAAATGATTTTAATCAATCTAATCTACAAGTGGGAACGCTTTTATGGAAAAAATTGGGCAAGATACTGGTGGTAAGCTGTCCAGAGTGCGTAGCGAAGGAAAAGAAGGCCATTCAAGAACGTAATGTTGATAATCCTGATGTTAATCTCTTCGAACTTTTTGAAAAAATTGAAATGTCAATGAAATTTGATCCTACTACAAAACACTTCGTTTGTAAAAGATGTGGATTATACGCCACAAGGGAACAAGTTGGGGATATTTATGAGCGTCTTAATCGTAAGGAAAAGACCAGGCAAGACCATCAATATGATTATCTAGATTGGTGGCAGAAAAGTAAGAAAGAGAAACAACAACAACAGTAGATGTAAAATGGTAAAAAAAAAGAAGATATACCAAAATGGGTTTCTGATGAAATACAGTCTGCAAAATTTGAAAAACCTGTTTCTATAACAAGTAGTGGCTACATTTTAGAAATTTATGATGGTGATGAAAAAATAGATGCCCAGTTATATGAACCCGTAGAAGATGGGAGACACATTGTGGCTATGGATTTACCAAAAAATATCAAATCTGTTGAATTGGAGAAAGGAGTCGTCTATCAGTTTACGTTTGATTCCAACAAGGCGCCCTTAAATAAAAAAGTAATAGAATATTTGCAAAAAGAAAAAGAAATTGAAATGAGTGCAATCTACCAGTTCAAATTAAAAAATCTTGAACTGGTAGGTGATGATTCATCAGAATCAACAGATGTAGAAATAGAATAGATTAATTTTATTTTGAGTTTTTATTGATTTTAATCTGTTTTCTAAATGCTGAGCCTACAATCGGATTAATAAAATAAGGAAAGGTGTGTTTTGCCCAAACCGCTCCACGTACCACAGAGGGTACAATTATTTCGAGTCTGGAAGAATTAGCTGCTTTCACTACTACTTGTGCTACTTTTTCTGGACTTAATGAAGTTGGAGAATATTTTGGCATAGTATCAAAAGAAGGATGATCAAAGAAATTCGTTCTAACCATAATTGGACTAACTACTGTTACTCTAACCCCGGTATTTTGCAATTCATGTTGCAAGCCTTCAGAAAAACCCAGCATAGCAAATTTGGATGCACAATATGATGCTATTCCTGGTAGTCCAAAGCTTGCTGCAACAGACGCTACATTGACTATATGACCAGAATTTTGTTTAAGCATTAACGGAAGAAAGTTTTTGATACAATAAATCATTCCAAAATAATTTGTTTTCATCTGAGCTTCAATGTCTTCAATACTAAGATCTGAAATTATTCCATAAATTGCAAAACCTGCATTATTCACTAAAATGTCTATTTTACCAAATTTATCTAAAACAGATTTTGCCATTTGTTTTACTTGCAATTTTTGTGAAACATCGCATGTATAGATTAGTGTTTTTACATGAAATTTAGAGAGCTTCTTCTCAACTGCCAGAAGTTTTTCTTCGCGTCTAGCCACAAGAACAATGTTTGCGCCTTTTTTTGCAAATTGAATTGCTGATGCTTCACCAATTCCACTAGAAGCACCTGTGATAACTACTACTTTGTTTTGGAAATCCATATTATTCAAAAACTATTCTGAAAAATATAGTTTCCATTGAAAAATTTTCTATATAAAACCTCGTTGAATGGAAATTACTTGTCAGCCTTTTCTTCCGTTTGCAGCAATTCGATTATACCTTCACTTGTAACAACACCAAGTACTTTGTTAATTCTCTCTTCTTGGGATAACTTATCAAATTAGTTCTGAACCCTAATTTTAGCTAGTATCAAACGTTAATTTGGAACAAAAAAGAAGTTAAGGATTGGTTTCTATGATATATCTGGTTTAGTGTATTTGCTCAAGGCTAGTTTTATCAACAAAAACCAAGTAACTCCAATTGGTACATAATAAGTTGCAATTCGCCAAGCAATGACAGAATTCCATTCTATGCTGTCTTGTGGTACATCAAAATTAAATGGATCAAGATTGTTTATGTATGCTACAATTCCAATTTCTGCTAATCCAGAGCCACCAATGGTGATAGGTAGGTTTCCAATTGCATTAGCACCCATAACAGCCATCACAGAATCAAAGGCATCAATGACATAACCAGTACCTGAAACAATTATCATAAATGATATTCCGTAAAAAATCCAAGAAAGCATAGAAAGAGCAAAAGCATTTACAAACACTTTTTTAGATTCTTTTGTTCTAAGATTTTTTCTACTCATTGTGCAAATTTCTTTCATCCACATGTCTGTTTGGCGAACAAGTTTTTCGCCTTTTTCTTTTCCAAATTTTGTTATAATATTTGAGATTCTTTTTGGTACTTTGAAAGTTGTTTTTGCTGAAAGGAAAAAAAGAATCAGCCAAAGAATTGTGATAAAAACGCTGGTTACAAGAATAATTGTTGCTATTACATATGCGCCGTTAATTAGTGCAAGAATACCAGCCATAATAGATAACAATCCTCCCGCAAACACCTCAGTAACAATATCTAAAATTGCAATCCATGAAGCTTTTGATGCCGGTACTCCTTTTTTGTGCAGCCAATAGATTACAACAAATTCTGCTCCAACATACATTGGAGTTGTAAATTTAATGAACTCACTACCTATTCTTACACCAGACATTTTCCAAATAGAATCAAATGAACCAAGGTAGTGCCTTGCTAGATAGCTGAATTTGATGCCTTGAAGACCAAGTTTTATCATCATTGCAGCTACGGCTCCCAGAAAGGGAATAATGCCAATCTTAAAAACATCCTCAGGCTTGATATCAAACTGAATACCGATAATGATGATGGGTATCATACTAATGGGGATTGCTAAAATTCTCCAATTCATTCGATGATTTGTTTATGGGTGCAAATATAAGCCAATAAAGAATAATTACGCAAAAGATTGAAGTCAATTTTTCTTACTGGTACAGCTGGCTCGGGTAAATCTTTGCTAACCTCAAAAATTTATGAGTACTATACCAGAAACGGTGCTTTTGCAGCAATATTAAATTTAGATCCCGGAGTAGAAACTTTGCCTTACACTTGTGATATAGATGTTAGAGACCACGTAGATGTCGTATCCATTATGAAACAGTATGATCTTGGTCCAAATGGAGCCATGATTATGGCCAATGATTTGATTGCATCAAAAATAGATGATATACAAAACCAGATCAATAATGTCAATCCAGATTATTTACTCATTGATACACCTGGTCAAATTGAATTATTTGCATATAGAATAAGCGGTCCATTTCTTGTTCAAAATTTAAATCTTGAAGAAAAAACGAGTATTTTTCTATTTGATGGTGCATTGATTACAACACCAGTAAATTTTGTTTCAATAGCATTACTTGCAACATCAGTCAAATTAAGATTCAAATTACCCACAATTAACGTTCTTACAAAAATTGATCTTATTGGTGGAAAATTAAAAGAGATCTTAAATTGGTCAACAAATCTTTCTGCACTCGAAAGTGCCATATCTAAGGAGGTTGATGGTGAAACATATACACTAACTACTACCATATTACGAAGCCTAAATTTAGGTGGATTTGCACAAGGATTAATTCCGATATCAAATGTCACTGACGAAGGAATGGTAAATTTGCAAAGTGCTTTAAGCAGAACCATTAACTTGGGAGAGGAGGTAGAAGATTAAGTGGCAGAGAGTGTTACAGTAAAAGCACCATCATCAACAGCAAATCTGGGACCAGGATTTGATGTGTTTGGTCTAGCATTAGATGCGTTTTTTGATGAAGTAAATCTTTCAAAGAAAAAGAGAAAGGGAATTAAAATAATAACCAACGATCACATTCCTACTAATCCAGCGAAGAATTCTGTTGGGCTTGTGGTTAAAGCTATGCAAAAAAAATTCAAAATAAATAATGGTGTAGAAATTAAAATCAAAAAGGGCATTCCTGTAGGTTTTGGAATTGGTAGCAGTGCTGCTTCAGCAGTTGCAACTGCCATAGCTTTTGATAAATTGTTCAAACTAAATCTTGAGCCAATTTCTCTTATAAAATATGCTGGAGAGGGTGAAAAAGCAAGTGCAGGTTCAATTCACTACGATAATGTTGCCGCATCTTTACTAGGTGGATTTGTAATTGTAAGAACAAATCCCCTTGATGTTATCAAAATTGAGCCGCCAAAGAATCTTGCTTTGTGTATTGCAATTCCCAAACTAGATGTGCCTCCTAATAAAACGAAGGTTTCAAGAGGTGTTATTCCAAAAAAAATAAGGACTTCAGATAGTATTCAAAATCTTTCAAATGCAGCTGCCATTGTAGTTGGATTTATGAAAAAAGATCCAGAAATTATTGGAAATTCCATTAAAGATCTGATTGTGGAACCTGCAAGGAAACATATGATTCCAGGATTTAATCGTGTGAAAAAAAATGCATTGGCCTCTGGTGCATTTGGTGTTACAATAAGTGGGGCAGGTCCTTCTGTTATTGCATTTGCAAAAAAATCATCAAATTTAAAGAAGATTTGTTCTTCAATGGAGAGAGGATTCTCAAAAGCAAATACGAGTTGTGAGACAATAATTTGTAAACCCTGTAAAGGTGCTAGAATAATCAAAAAGTAATTTTTTGTAGTGAAAATAATGAAAAAGGCGGTAGTTGTTTTTAGTGGAGGTTTAGATTCAGTCTGTACCTGTGTATATCTCAAATCAAAATTTGATCTATATGGAATATCATTTTCATATGGTCAAAGATCAAATCAAGAAATCAAATCTGCAAGAAAATTTACAAAAATTCTGGGGTTAAAGGAACACAAAATTATTGACCTTGGATTTATGAGGGATTTGTATGGCACAACTAATGTGCTAACCTACTCTAAACCAAAATTGCCATCACAATTCGAATATTCTATTGTTGTACCAATTCGGAATGCTGTTTTTTTGTCAATTGCTGCAGCATGGGCTTTTAGTTTAAAAGCAATATTAGTTGCATTTGGCGCACATGTGGGAGACAAAAATTATCCAGATTGTAGACCAATGTTTTCAAAAAAAATCGAAAGTGCTTTAAATGAAGGTGAGATTGATGGTATCAAATTAGGATTAAGAAGGGCTATAACAATATGGTCTCCCTATAGAGATAATCTATCTAAAAGCGATATGATAAAGATTGGTTATAAAGTTCTAGGAAATTATGTTTTCAAAACATGGAGTTGTTATTCTAACAAAAAGTTTCATTGTGGGAAATGTGAATCATGTAATAATCGTAAGCTTGCATTTGCTACAGCTAAAATTCAGGATAGAACTAAATATTTGAATAAAGTTATCTAGTCAGTCACGATTTTGTAAAATTTTTTTCTTGAGAATAAAACCTCTAATTCCAATATACCATATAAGAAATATTGTGCCGGAGATGCCATAAAAAATCCAGTTTAGCATCCCTTCATCAGTTGTCAATTCCTCTTCAATGGAACAATTTGCCACATGAGATACTTGTTCACATTCTACACCGTATCCCAGAATTATGTCCTGTAATGACATTGAAATTTGCCATCCAATCAAAAGAGCTACTGCTAAAACAATGAAGAATTCAATGACATACCAAATCCAACTTGGAAATGATTCTTTAGGAATGTGAATATTATTGTGTGATACCACGAAGCTCATCCTCATATAGTGTATTTAATTTTTCAGTAGATCCTATAGAAGGGAGGTTTTGGGATTAGATTCATGAATCAATGAAATAATGACGTCTTTTTCTTTATTGTTTTGATAAATTCCTCTAAAAGCAGCAGAGGTTATCTTCGAGTCATTTTTTACTCCTCGCATCTTCATACAAAGATGCTCGGCTTCGGATATAACTATAACACCTTTTACTCCTTTGGAAAAAAGTTCATCTGCTATGTTTTTGGTTAGACGTTCTTGAATTTGTAATCTTCTAGAGTATTTTTCAACAAGTCGAATTAGTTTTGAGATGCCAAAAACTCTTCCATTAGGTGAATACGCAATGTGGATTTTTCCAAAAAATGGTAAAATATGATGCTCACACATGGAGTAAAACCGTATGTCCTTTGCAATTACTACATCCGAGTCTTCTGAAAATTGAATTGAAAGTTCCGAGTCAGAATCATAGCCACCAAAGATTTCTTTGTACATTTCAGCAATTCTTTCTGGAGTCTTACGTAATCCTTCTCTTGTAGGATCCTCTCCTAATTCAATAATTAATTCTCTAACTAATTTTTTGATCCTTTCTTTATCCAATTTATCAATTAGAAACATTTGTGCTCATATTTGAAGTTAAGTAATGATTTTGTGCCTCTACTAAAAGTATTAAAAAAATAAATTTTCAGGGAGCTCCCATTAATTTCTGTAATTGTGGAATTATTCTTACGTGGTTATAATATGGATGAACAAGATCGTAGAGGTTTAGGAGGTGTTCTAAGCTTGGTTCTGAAATTCCATATGTTGGTTGGATGATAAATCCTGCAAGATCTTCTTTTGACACAACTTTGAAAATATCAGTTAACAGTTTCTTAAACGGTTCAACTTTGGTTTTTGAGCTGACAACAACTTTGATGTAAGTGATCTTTTTTGAAGAAACACAATAACGAAGACAGTCAAGTGTGTTTTCAATAAGATTTGGATAATGTTTTGAATCAACAAAATTTGAATCTACAGTTTTAAACTCAATTTTTACATAATCAATAAAGGGTAAAACATGACTAAATTTGTTTGAATCAAAACAAGCTGATTCCAAATATGTTGGAATTTTCAATGATTGAACATGTTTTGCCATCTCTGCAACAGCATCATGTTGGATGAGTGGTTCTCCTCCAGTAAAATTAACCTTGAAGGTTTTGTCCTGAAGCTCTTTGTCAATTAAACCACATGCTTCCTCTATAGCGTATTCTTTTCCAGAATCTAGAGGCAGAGCATCTACTGTATCACAATAAAAACAGGTAAATGGACATCCAGCAAGCCTAACAAAAAGGGTTTTAGTCCCATATAGAATTCCTTCCCCTTCAACTGAAGTGAATATCTCAAATAGTCTAACTTTCAATAAATTTCACAAACCCTGAACATTATTTATTCAATTGTTCTAAAATTGATTCAGAGATGTTAATGCATGACTGGTTCTTTTGCGTAGAATAAACCAGTAATGAAAAATACGGCGCCAAGAATTCCTATTAGGCTTCCAACAAATTCCACAGTACTTCCCAATTCGGCTTCTGCTGGAGCCCATAATAATGCAATTAATGCACCAACAACCATCATTGGAATTCCAACGCCTACACAAATTGCTTTAGAAGCCATTCATAGATATCATCTCAAAAATGTATATGAAGTTTGTGATAATTACAAGGTGGCTTTGTAAAGTTCTCTGATTATTTTAGTTAGTTCAACTTTCAATTCTTTAGCTTCATCGTAATTGCCATCAGCAATTTGTTTTTCGTAATCAGATAGCATATGTCTTGCATCACTTAGCAACTCTTGATCTGCTCCTCTCTTATTGAGTCTATCAAGCATATCATTGAAGAATTTGATTGTTCTATCATCGATTGTTTGAGAAGCTAGTTTATGAAGTTCTTTTCTGATATCAGCAAGAACGTCTTTGAGCTCAGCTAGTGTTGCTTTTAGTCCTCTATCATCATTTTTTCTAATCTGTTGTGCTATTTGAGCAACTAGCTGATCAGCCTCAACAAAGCTAACTGATTGACTTCGTGCTATTGATTTTAGGGTAGAGATGAATTTTTTGATTCTCTCAAGAACACTGCTATGATCCCTTTGAAGAGTTGATGATGATACAGCAACTGTAGATTGAAGTTCTTGAGTAGGTCTATCAGAAGAAATCATTTGAGTGATTCTTTTGAACATTTTCATAGCGTTTAGAAAATGTTGTTTTGCTGATGAAGGATCATCACTTTCTAATGATTTTTCAAGAAGAACGACTTCACGAGATGCCGCTTCATATAATCTTTTTACCTCTTCTGATGTGTCTGAAGAAATTTGTTGTTCAACTTCCCTTTTTGCTTGTAGGACAATTTTTAGTAAAGTGTTGTAGTCAGTCTGAGCCACTGCAGAAATTGAAATTCCACTAAAGATCATGCTAGCAACTAAAACCAAAAGACCTAGAGATGTGACTTGATTCATTATTCACCCTCCAATTCTTGCTTTAGTTTGACTAAGTTTTGCATTTCTTTTTTTTCAATCTCAACAATGCCTTGTCTTTCAAGTCGTTTTACAGCTCGCCACATTGTAGTACGAGGTTGAAGGAATTTTTTTCGTAATTCACTTTCAAGGGCTTTACCCCCATTATTGAAAATGAAATTAATTATTTCTTTATCATCCTCTCTCAAATCTGGTCGAAATTTGAAAATTGTTTCTGGAACAAGAAATTTCCCAGTTTCAGGAATTGTTTTGGTAATTTCAATTCTTTGAGATTTCTTTTGAGATCTTCGAAGGAATATTGCGCCAATTACGATAGCTGATACAACAGCACCCCCAATGAGAATCAATGAACTATCAAGTTCTGATTCTGTGGGTGGTAATTGGGTAGTAGTTGGTGTTCCGAAAACATAGTTAACCTCAGAAGAACCGCTTGAAAGAAATAGTCTGGTTTGTTCATCAATAATCTCCATCCTAAGTGGTAATACATTCATGCCAATAATAACAGAATTTTGTGGCATTAACAGAGTAAAATCGATAGGGGCAACTATTGTAAATGTCCAGATTCTTCCTTCCTTTGAGACTAAATCATGGATATCATAATCTATTGAAATTGTAGATGAGCCAAACGTCTCAACATGGGCAGTTTTATCTGTTAAATCTGCAGATAGTAAAAAGTTGTTTTCACCAATTGCAACAAAGTTTTCAATTGAACTACCAAAAAGATTCACAGCAAAGTCTGGTTCTAAAGAATCAACTTCAGTTATAGAATAGACATGAGTAGAACCATCCGGATAAATAATTAGATCTAGACTTCGAGTAGAGCTAAATGAGTTCTGAAGAGGAATAACCACGGAAACAATGATTATTCCTGCCAATAGAATAGGCGCCTTTGTCATTGTTGGGAAAATACCCTCAGTCCTTACAAAAAGCATTCCATCCTCTCGAATAGACTCTTGTCTATGATATTGAATGATTTCTTGGCTCAATTTCTAATACCTTAGATTCATAGATTCAACAAGATTCTGAAATCTTCTGAATTCTTGGAAGAATTCAAGTCCTTTAGTAGTAATCGTGAAGACTCTATTTCTGTCATTTTTTACAGATTTTACTAATCCAGCTGTGACAAGCTTTTCACATTTGTCAAGTACTGCATAATGTGATAGGTTTGCTCTTCTGGATATAGCAGAAACAATGACGCCTTCCCGTCCGCCATTCGTAGTAACATCAAGGATATCACCCATGATACCCATTTCGGATCTGTATTGTTGTTTGGACATGAGTTACTATACGAATGCTTTGTTTATCAGGGATGTTTTGAAACTACAAAGCGGAACATAAAGCGGAACAAGTGTTTCACCCAAAAAAATTCAAAAAATCGTGGTTTTTTGATGCGGGGAGAAACTTTAGTTTTTTTTACCAAAAATTGGTTTTTTAGGAATGAATTTTCTGTTTTTATAGTTTTACTTTTTCCTAAAATTTTTCTTAAAAATTAACAAATTTAACAGAGTATATTAAGAACAGAACCATTTCTAGCCGTTCCTAATCAATACCACAAAACATCATTCATCCATGATAAAATCTCAAAAGCAGAATTTATGTGCCGTTATAGGTATTATTTTCATGCTTACAGCCTCACCTCTAACTGTTACCTATGTAGACGCAGATCTCGCCAATGAAAATGTGGAAGAATCGATAAAATTTTCCACAGATAAAGTAAAATCAAAACAAGAAAAAAAAGAAGTGCTTAAAACAATTCTAACAGAAAAAGTCGTTGATGGAAAATTATTAGTACATCACTTTGAAGTATCTGAAGATGAAACACCAGAAGAAATTCGCAAAATCTTATTGTCTTATAGAGAAACTTGTGGTTGGGCATATGTAAAAAACAAATCATACAATGCAGGAATTGTCCTGTTTGATGGCAAGGTTATCAAAGTAGGAGAAAGAGATTCGAAATTAAGTTCTCAAGGAACTATAAAAAAAGGAAAAACTTTGGAATCTGATCTTTCTGGTAGAGCATATGATTCTCAGATTATCCTACATGAAAATGCATCAAATAATGACCTCATATATAGAATCGTGTTTTCAGGAAAAATAGCCCAAACAGAAAATGAGGATAGTTTAGCTATAGCATTCATTCACGCTGGATTAAAGAATCCTGAAATGGGAAATCCCATCAAATTTTTCCAGATGAGTTTAGACCATGATGTAAGCATCTGAATACAGTTCCATGGTTGAATCTTTCAGAACTTCAATATTGAAGGTATAACCATCTGTTTCATTTTTTATTAAAATTTGATAAAATGATAATTTTTTTCCTATCATATGTTTAATAACATTCGTTTTATACGATTCACATTAGTATGATTGACATGTTTGAGCGTTTTAGGAAAAAAGAGGACAATGAAAGATTTGGTAGTGAAATGGTAGAAGAAAAGCTACAAGAGAATTTTGAACCAGAGCCAGAATCAGTAGAATCGATTCCAGAACCAAAACCCATAACTGAGAATCAACCATCTGAACCTCAAACCACAGTTTCCTCCATTACATCAAGCAGCATTGGAATCGATGGTCTTATGGATAAGCGGATGAAGCTTGAAGAAGCTGTTGATTATGTTGGCGTGATGATTAAAAGTCTCAAAGAAAAAAGAACAAAACTTGAGAAAGATATTGAAGAAGAAACTGTTGATATTAAAAATCTCAAAGAAAAACTAGTCAAAGTGAAAGAATACATTAATGAAGAAAATAAAGGAATTGAAGATTTGACTAGAAAAAGATCCGAGGTGGAGAAAACAGCTGATGAGGTTGGCAATGTTATCAATGAGCTAACAAACAAATTATTGGGTATCGATAATGTTATTGATACCGAAGGCAAAAAAATACAGAGCTTTAAAGAATCTAGACCTAAATAAGATTGCTTTTTCACTTTTTATGAAATAGTTTTTGTGGGTTTTGTTTTACATAAAACGTGTAGATGAAGGTACTTCAGATTCTGTTGGTGTGTTTGGAAATTTGTCATCTACAGAACTTTCAGCTACTGCGGCTGCTTCTTGTAGAATTTTTTCTGATTCAGAATTTGTTGTCTCGTCCATACCAAATGTTGCGTCTCCTGAAAATGTCTCGGTCATAAGGCCTCCTAGCATTTCTGCCATTTTATTAATCTCCTGATCTGCACCTGGTATGAATTTTACAAGAGATGATTTCATATTCTTTATTAAACCGATTGTTGGCATAATAGTAACAATTGTATCACCAAGATCATGTGCGGTGGATATTCTTAGTTCAATTTGTTCTAATGCCATCCTAGCATTACCTAGGATTTTTGTAACTTTTCGAATTTCTACTAATTCGTTTGATAAAACTTTAGTGTTTTGAGTTTCGTGTTGTTGAGTTGCAATAACAATTCGTTGAAAGATTTTTTCATCTCTCTCTTTTAACTTAGAAAGCATGTTATCCAGTTTAGCAATTTGTTTTTGTAGTCTTTGGATGGCCGTCTGAATTCTTGGTTTTAATGGACCCTTTGTCTTAATTACATCATTTATCCTTTCAGTTATACCGGGAGTTGGTAGTTTAGACCATTTCTTTTGGAAGCTTGACACGGGTTTTTTCTCCAATTGTTAATTTTTAATTTGCGATGTGAAATATGATTCACAGAGAATTAAATTTCGCTAACAAAAATCTACAAACTACGTTTTATGACAATTAGACATTCAAAATTGTTATTCTTTGTTGGTGGATCTTCTTGATATGGTTATAAACAGTGGCTTCGTTGACAATGGCTTCACCACAATGAGGACATTTTACCAATTTATGATTGAAATTAAAAAAAATGTATTTAAACATTTACTTTGGGCAGAATTGATAAAAATTTCAAGCAAGATACATCACATAACTATGGCAATTTTTTTATTTTAAGATTATTAGCTGATTTTGAGGTTCAAATGAGGAACAGTTTGGGAATTTTTATTGTTATTGCAATAAGTGTGGTTATATCTGTTGGAATTTGGGCTTCAATACCAGTCCTACCAGAAGTGAATACAGTTTTTCATGTAACTTTAGCCGATCCCAAATTATATGAGGATGGAGTCTATTCTAATACCTTTAAAATCAAAAAAGGTGCATATGTATTCCGTTTTGTTCCAAGTGGCGACAGTCCACGAACACTAACAATATTATTGAATGGTAAAAATTTTCATTTTTTTGAAGATTTTGTATTAAAGGGAATACTTCATGAAATGGGAATTTCAGAGTTTTTTACATGGGAGTACGAGGGAGAAAATCGGATTAAAGTTACCGAAGATACAGAATTAAAAATAACTATTGATCCCCATCAAAACATAATTGGTCCTGTTTCAATTGAACTAATTGAGGAGTAAAAAATTAAAATTGGCGTGATCCCTCACTGCAGAACTTTGAGAGATTACCTCTCTTTATCAAGATACAATTCTTGAACGCTGATCTTGTTCTACGGGACCACGCTATTTAGTCGATAGATTTTACAGCCATCGGCATCAATAATTATATGAATTTGAAGTATTTAATAGTTTTTGTAAATTTTTACAATAATTTATTGCTATTTAGAAAATATTTTGTGCCTAAAATTGTATTCTGAAAAATGTTCCAAAGCTTTTTGACAATTAGTTCTTTTTTAATCAAAAATCAATCAATATCTATGAAACCCCAAAAATTATAGATTGCAAATCATTAAACTCATCTCCAAAATGCTAAAATAATATCTCACTACACGTTTTACCAAGTGTTTTAGGATTTTTTGGTTTTACCTTAGATAATTTCTATGGTTTTCCTATTCTAAAGACCTTAGTGCCACATTTGGGACAAGTTCCTTTTACTGCAGGTCTGCCATTTTTCAGCTTAACTTCCTTTGGATCTTTTATCTCTCTTTTTTCTCTGCATTTCATGCAATATGCTGTTGTCATTTCAATTCATCAAGAGTTTTATACTATTTAGAAAGTAGCGATAAATTTTGTTTAACTAATTGCAAAATGAAATTCCAGTCTTGACATTTAAACGATGTTTATTTATGAGAATTACTACAAAGTATATCGCTGCGTAATAGTGATGGTTGAAAAGATTTCAGTTAATGCGAGATGCCCACGTTGTGGCAAGAATGCACTAGTTACAGATGTAGAGACAACTGAGATATTTTGTGGCATGTGTGGTTTTGTTATATCTGAACGGTTGGAGGATTCTGGTCCAGAGTGGAGGTCCTTTATAGGTGACAAAACCAACAAAGTCAGAACTGGTGATGGAACTTCTCTCACTAGACATGATCGGGGTTTAGCTACGATAATTGATCCTGTTAATCGAGACTCTACAGGAAAACTACTCTCAAATTCAATGAAGACTACCATTAAGCGTCTTAGAGTATGGGACAGTAGAAGTCAAGTCAGTACGTCTACACAAAGAAATTTTAGACAAGCATTTTCTGAGCTTGGAATAATCAAAGACAAGCTGGCTCTCCCTGATGCTGTGGTTGAAAAAGCAGCATACATCTACAGAAAGGCAACTGAAAAAAAACTAGTTAGAGGAAGATCAATCTCAACGTTAATAGCTGCAACGTTATACACAGCATGCCGCGATATGGGGATACCTAGAACTCTCAAAGACTTTGCTGATACCGCTAATATCAGAAGAAGAAATTTGGCAGTATGCTACAGAATGTTAGTTAAGGAATTAGACTTGAAGATGCCAGTTGTGAACTCTATACAGTGCATTGCACGAATTGCAAGTGTAGTTGGGATCTCTGAAAAGTCAAAAAGATACGCAATCAGGATCCTCAAAAAGGCCCAACAAAATGAAATATTATCTGGAAAAGATCCAATGGGCTTGGCTGCCTCTTCATTGTATATTGCAGGGGTTAGGATGAGAGAGTCCTACACACAGAAGGAGATTGCAATGGCAGCTAGTGTAACAGAAGTGACCGTCCGAAACAGATGCAAAGCACTAAAATCATTGGATGTCTAAAATCTATTCTCAAGACTAAGAATCTTCAACGAATTGTATTGTGTCAAAAGGATAGAACTGCTAGTGGCTCAATCAGAGTTTTGGTGAAGAAGAAAAAATTCCTCAAATTACAGAGATCAGATGTATGTGTAGGAAGTGTAACTGTAAGAGAGTAGTGCCAATAGCATATCAATTTGTGACTTGTGCTTAAAAGACAGACATTAAGTTCATCCTAAAGTCAAAATAGGGGTTCTTATTAAAAATTACAATAATCGATTCACATGAAAGACGATAAAAAAATTTGCAAGTTAGAATATTTAGATACTACTCATCTAGAGACAAACGATTCAGAAGAATTCAGCGAGGAACAAGCTTAATACTATACAAGTGAACAAGATGTCATCAGAAATTCACAATGTATTAAATGAATGGATTAAAAAAACAGTCTCAATTAAACTAACAAATGGTAATATTGTGAGAGGAACCCTAAAAGGCTTTGATCAACAAATGAATCTAATCTTAGAAAATTCCGAATATAGTGTTGATAATAAAACACAAAGTCTTGGAAATGTAATCTTGCGTGCTGCTAACATAATAACTGTCTATCAATCTTTAACATAAGTGAAATTAGTAGATTTTACTGATGAAAAACCTCTACAAAATAATTCGATTTTAAGTAAGGTTTTTTGATTTATTGTGAAAGGAACAAGTTTTGACCTCGAACAAGAAAAATAGTCAAATAGCAAGAAGAAAGTTCGTTGTGTGAAATGTGATTCTAGTGATACATTTGTAATTTTTGAACATAGTTTTAATGGTCTAAGGGGACATTGTAGAGCTGGGGGAAAGCTGGCTAGAATCATAAAAAATTAAAATTTATTGATTTTCATAAATTATTTAAATACAGCACCCTACAAATTGCTGGTTCATTTAAACCAATTAATAGCATTAGGAGAAAATTCTATTGTTGAAAACAAAAAAGGCCAAACTAAAATTGATTATTCTACTTGCATCAATTTGGTTTGTTATAACATTACCTCTACCTTGGTTAATCAATAACCCTGATGTCTCAGAAGAATCATTTTACAATATATTGCCTATTATCATAGTAATGTCAATTCCATTTGTTATGCTTGGAATAATATGGACATTAAAACCCGAACTCACAACTTGAAAGCATGAAATTCTACTCAATTAAGAAAGTGCCAATCTTCTTTTGAAACATCTTTTTGAATTACAAGTTTGTATGTATAATGATTTAATTTGTATCTATTCTAAACAAATTTTATCGTAAAAAGTGTCACTTTCTTTGGATCGTATTCAATAATTCCAAATTGGGGTGTTGTTATACCATTTTTGTTGTATCCTTCAGGACCGCTTATTCCTATTCGTATAAGATAGTTTGCAGATTGATTTATTGTGAATTCTTTCTTTTCAAGAGTAAAGTTTGCTATTTTTTCTCTTTGGGGTACGGTTTTAGTGAGAATTTCATCAATACCGGTTCTTGTTTGAACTATTACTGCTTCTTCATGTTGATGACCACATAAAATAAGAAAATTATCAAGGCGTTTTCCTACTTCTGAAAATGCTGATGAAGGCTTGTAGTGATATCCTGCATAGCTGAAAAATTCAAAATTTTCTTCTGAAATTCTTTGCCAGCTTTTCTGATATAACCAGGCTTTTTCTCCTGCATCATTTGGAGTTATTTTGTCTGGATTTAAAGGTCCTCCATGTACGCATAATAATCTATTTTTTTTATCAACATATTCTTGTTTTCCATATGTTCCATCTTTGTTTATTTTAAAAAATTCAATGTCCTTTTCGTCTAATGAGAGATGTACGTCTATGCTTTCAAGTGAGCTTCCACTCACTTGTTTTCCATAAAGAAAAGCTTCATCATGATTTCCAATGACAGATTCTATTGGATAAGTTTCAGAAAGAATTTTTAATTTTTTAATAACTTCCTTTGGATGTGTCCCTCGTTCAAGAATATCTCCAAGATTAATTATCTTAGAAAATTTGCCATATTTTTCCCTAAACCTATCTTGATGAACTACATCAAGAATTATTTCAAGTGATTGAATATCTGCGTGAATGTCAGAAAAAATTAGATCCATGGAGTCCTTTGTTCCCAGTTTCATTTCAAATTTTCATATAAGAATAACATCGCTGACTCAATCAAGCTTGACTGATTTGCCTTTTAAATGGACTAGAAAAAGTTGGGGTGAGTCAATGAATTTAATATTTTTTAGCATAATAGATCTAATGAAGGATTTTTTCAATGAAAATTTTTCTAGTTTGGAAAATGAAATTAATGCTAATTTTCTCATAGATGGATGGATGGTTTTTCAAAAATCAATTGAAGGGTTTTCTGGTACGGAAGGAGATATTCCATCAGCTCCGTGATTCTTTTAGCTGCGGGAGTAATTATTTTCCTTGGAGTCGCAGGTGAGACGAAGAATATACCACCTCCTGAAAATGTTGAAGGGGGTTATATGAAAAATGCTCCTCATGAAGGAGATCAAACCAGTAAAAACAGTTCACAAACTGTAACTAAATATGATTGATGTGATTTAGAGTGTAAAATTATATATCAAGAGATTCTTTTAGCCCTTTGTAACGGTTTCTTATGGTAACTTCAGTTACATTTGCAGATTCTGCAATGTCTCTTTGTGTATTATTTTCACCGTGTTTTACACATGATAAATAAAGCGCTGCGGCGGCAAGACCCATAGGATCCTTACCAGCTGAAACTTCACTTTTTTGTGCTGCTTTAAGAACTTTGATTGCATAGCGTTTTGTTTTTTCTGCAATGTTAAGTCTGCTTGCGATTCTTGCAACACACTGAATCGAATCGGTGACTGGCATTTTTAGATCCAATTCTTTTACAAGTAATCTGTAACATCTTGCAATATCTTTACGTTTGATGTTTCCGGCTTGTTCAACATCTTTTAAGTTTCTTGGAGTGGATGTATCACGACATGCTGCATATAATGCCGAAGCCATCAATGCTGAGATTGATCGTCCTCTGACAAGACCTTTTTCTAATGCCTTTCTGTAGATGTATGCTGCTTTTTCAATGACAGCATCAGAAATTGCCAGTTTATCTTTTAGTCTATTTAATTCGCTAAATGCTTGTCTAAAGTTTCTATCAACTGGTTCATGAACCTGGCTTCTACTATCCCATGTTCTAAGGCGTTCGATCGTACTTTTCATTGATGCCGTGAGTGGTTTGCCAGATGCATCTTTGTTCACTGGGTTAATGATTGTTGCAAGACCCATATCATGCATGGTTAGCGATGTTGGAGCCCCGGCCCTAGCCCTGTCACCATGTTCATCTTGGGTAAATGATCTCCATTCAGGACCAGATTCTTGCAATTTTTCTGAAAGTACAAAACCACATTTTGAGCAGAACATCTCACCAGACTCGTTATCTGTAACTAGTTTTCCTTTCGCACATCGAGGGCATTGTTCTTGATTGGTTGCTGGTCTTACCATAATATCACGAATTTACATAATTCTTTGTAGATGGGATTTATTAATCATCAACTTTTGGAACAGGACAACCACGACTAATTTATGAAAAGAGGTATTTTTTGGCAACATAGAAAAGTGCTCAGAACTTAGGAAGAAATGGGTTCAGAAGATGAGATTTTTGAATATATTGCCCATTTTTTTGATGTTAATGATAGCGATCATTCCTTCAGTTGATGCTGCCATTATAAAACTGACCATGGAAGGGAGTATGGACATTCAGATAACTCATCCAGATTCCGCAATAATTGATAGAACGATTTTAATCTCTTTTCTAGTTGAAAATAATGGATGGGAAGACAAGCAGGATGTTATTTTTGTCTTTAGTCCAGATGATGTTATCATTCCAATTGAAGATAACGAAATTCAAATTGATAAAATTTCGGCGGGAGGGTCTTATGGAGAAACTATTGATTTTAGAATATTATCAGATGCTTCACCAGGATCTCACTTTGTAAATTTGGAATATTCACAAGTATTGCTTGCAAATAATGAAGAACCTCAACCGCCAACACATGCAAATATTGCAATTCCTATTTTACTAAAAAAACAGCCTAAAGTTACAATTCATACTATGACACCAGAATCATTGTTTACAAACGCAGAATTTCCATTTACGGTTGAGATAATTTCTGAAGATATTGATATCAATGATGTAAAACTAGAGATTATACCTCCTAAGGATATTGACTTTAGGGGAGAAACTGTGCATACCTTTTCTTCAATTCAACAAAATGTTCCAATATCTGTAACTTCTAGAATTATCACTCCTTCTCAGGAGATCAGCACGCAATACAAAGTTCCATTTCAAGTTATAGTTACTTATACGGATGATGTTGGTCAGGAAAAAATTGATTCCAAAACAGTTTCCTTAGTAATGCGTCCTCGAACTTTCATGGAGCTAACAATGGATGGTGGAATTTGGATAGGAGATTTTTTTATTGCTCCTTATGTTAGTCTAGGAACAATAATTGGGATTCCAGCAGGAGCAATTATCTCTCTTGCTATAAGAAGGAAGTATTATGACAAAAAACCAAGAAGAGGAAAAAAAT
>SMUX01034909.1_pt1 | contig 32856 bp, 74 predicted proteins | sample 2456431 | NCBI WGS metagenome assembly SMUX01 (sample SAMN11095930, study PRJNA526329) | marine sediment metagenome | biome: Marine sediment; feature: Surficial sediment; material: Deep marine sediment; isolation source: Hadal surficial sediment | place: Pacific Ocean | collected 2014-11 | depth... | reverse complement strand
TAGTTCGGTTGTTGATTTTCTTTAGTCTCTTAGTATCTTTTCTTAATTCATCAAGATAATTTTCTAGGTCTTTTGTTTTCTTTGTCTTATCAAAATCAATTCTCATCACTTTTGTATAGATTTTCTTTCCGTACTTTTGTGCATCTTTTCTATTGAATATCATTACTTCTCTATGATAATCCCAAACATACTGCCAAATGTTCTGATATATGATTTGATTTGCTTTATCTTTACTGTATCTTTTGAATTTTGTTTTGAATTTTATTTGATTGTTTAACATTGGTTTTAAAAATTTACTAAAGTCCTCAGAAAACTTTTCAATAAAGTTATCTGTAAATCTGTAAGGTCTTTGTACTGTTGGTTTATCTAACGGAAGATCAGTTGTCGAAAATCCTCCTTTTTGTTTTTGTAAATCACCAGCATTTACAGTTGGTGTGAGTTTTACATTTTGATCTGTTCCCTTACCAATATAAAGGAAAAATTCTGGATGAGCATCTGTTATGTGTTCTTGATATAATTTAACATACTTTACACTATCTTGACCTTCTTTATGGAATTTCTCTGCAAAATCTTTACAACCTCTACATTTTAACATCTCTCTTTCTAGATATTTTGGAACTGCACGACTGACTTCTTTTTTAGATCCTAAATGATGTGCAAAATCTATCTTGAATCTTTCAAAGTCTTGTTTTGAGAAATGCTTAACTCTATCAATTAAACTATCTATCCATTGTTTACTTCCTCCTTGATTCTTCAAGAAATCTTTAGCATGTTGTTTTCCCTCTCTTAATCCATTTGCAAATTTATCTGCGGTTTCAATGTAATCTTTTTCAGATCTAATTCCTCCCTTCCAAACCCTGTGTTGAAAAATACTAAGCATTTCTTTGTGTGGTTCTCTATCATTCCCATTATCGATTCTATATCCTTTTAGTGAAGGTAGGATAGCAGTTTCATTTTGTATATCATCCAAGTATTCATCTGTGTCATCGAAAATGTAAGATCTTTTTATGAATTGATCTCTACTCCTTCTAAATTTTTCAATCTCTTCTTCTGTTGCATCTGGATTATTATAATCGAATTTGTTTTGAATTCTTTTTTCTTCTTCTATAGGACTAATGAAATCCCATTCAAAGTATCTTACATTTGTATCTTCAATAATTTTAAACAGATCAGAATGATCTTTTCTTATATGAGTCCTTAATGGAACTGCAATATCCATATTGGTTGCTAATTTATCACCGATAATACTAAGACACTTTGTACAATCACCGATTATTTTTTTAGGTTTTTCTGGAATGAACCCTTGCCTATGAAATGATTTACAGTATTTACACCATCCCCACTGATCTGATGGGTGTCTTTCAATTTTGTGAAACTTGTTCATTAATGCGTTTTCAATTATGTTGTTTGGAACTTTTTGACTAATTGTTAACTGCATTAATTCTTTGAAAACGTAATAATTTCTTGAGGGAAGGTTTTCTCTTAATTCATTGTAAATTGTATCATATTCTTTTTCAAGATTTTTTTCTGGTATTTTCATTAACCTTTCATACGCTTTTTTTGTATGACAAACACTACAAACTTTTGAATAATCCTTGTGTAATCCATCAAGTCCTCGTTCTCTACACTCTGGACAAATTCCGTATTTATCCTTTAGATATTGTTCATTGATATGAATTACTAAAGTAGAAAATTGTTTTGCTAACTGTTGTTCTGTATTGTCTGGTGCATTTGATTCTTGAATTTCTTTAAGAAGTTCCATAGCATCTGAATATCCCATGTGTTGAATTCTATCAAGAACTTCCATACCGATGAATCTATCGTATGAAGATGGATCAGGAATGTAATGTTCTGATGAAAATTCTGAAAATTCTGAAATAATATCATCGTATCTTGTTTTTCCAAATGAAAAATCTATTGCAAATGGATCGTTATGAAAATTATATTGTAACCACTCAAGATAACTGTAAGCAATTCTAATTGTAATTCCGTTTAAGTTTACATTTGCTCGTTCGCTATGACTATTAATTGGTTCGAATCCTCCTTTAATGTAATAATCATCTACATCTGGAAACTTTTTTATAAATTCTACAAGTCTGTCTTTACCAAATTCTCTATTAAAACAGTTGAAACATGCGTTAGTATCTGATTTCTGTGTTTTAATTATTGAATGAAAATCAAATCCACAAATATCACATTGGATTGTCTCTGTATCTGTTTCTTTACGTCTCTCTAAGGTAAAGTCATCATTGTTATCCAATTTTTTCTGCCTCCGATTCAACGGTCTTTTGGCATATTCCGATCATTAGTAATTGGTAGTAGTGGTAGTAAATAAGCATTTTATGCCTCACACTCTATTCTCTTGATCTTTCGCATACAACTCGGACAAGTTACATAGACTTTTTCAGTAACTGAACAATCCCATTCGTAGTTACACTTGTCACAATGTATGTTCATCTTTTTTCTAACCTCTCTATTCTTTCGCACTCTTGACAAAGATCAGTGAACTTTGTGTAAGCGGTTCTAGAATATCCTGTTTGGTGTTTGCTATTTACTTCTGTTGCCTTTAATTTTCTAATGCCATTGAATAATGGAAGTCCTTTAAGATGTTCTGGTAAGTTTTTTTCATTACCATGAGCAAAGAATGGAATACCGCAACCATCACAAATTATTATTCCTGTCATTAGATTGCCTCCTTAGATGGTATTGAGATGTATTTTTGATTCTTAGTAAAAGAAATTCTTCTTCTCCTGCTTAGTTTTTTTATTCTATTTTTCTCTGCCTTGTTTACTTCTCTAATTAATTTCTCTGTCTTTGACCTTGATAATTTTACGCAATCAAATAATGAGTCCTCTGTGTTTATTACAAGTCTTATAATTTGACTACTAATGATATTTGTCATTTAGTCTCTCAACTCCTTTAGAACTGGTATTCGTAATTTTCCTTCTGACTTCATGTATGTTACAACTGCTGTCATGCCTTTGAGTTTCTTTTTCATTTCTTCGGACTGAGGATAACCTGTGTAGTTTACTTTACCAACCGAATTTCCTTTGTTATCTACTAACTCTAGTGCTGTAATGTCTCTCTTCTCTGATGTGAAACTCTTAACGATGTAATCTGCCTCTTCCCTTTTCTTGAATTTTCTCCAAGTCTCTTGTCTTTTGTGTTCGTAAATCGAGTTTGGTTCTTTAACAACAATTCCTTCCAAGTCTTTCTTTTCAACTATCTTTACCAGATCTTTTGACTTCCATTGAGAAACTACATCAAACGGATTCTTTGGAATAAATCTTTCAAGAATCTTTCTTCTTTCTACAAATGGTTCTTTAGTTAGATCTTTTCCTTCAAACTTTAGAATATCAAATGCTACAAACGTTGCTGGATGCTTACTTGATAATAGTTTGATCTTCAAACTGTCTTGTAAATTCATTCTTTTTTGTATTGCAGGAAAGTCTGCAATTAATGGAGATTTTAGAATACAAATCTCTCCGTCAATTACTGTATCTGCATGTTTAGTCAAGTCTGCTGATTTTGCTTTTGATATTACCTCTGGAAATCCAAGTGTTTTGTTTTTTCCATCGTCTCTTAGAAGTTTAATATCTTCATAACTTATTGATAGAAATGATCTCATTCCATCTAACTTTGGTTCTGCAATCCAATCCTTGAAACTAGGCAAGTCATCCCAATCTTCTTTGAATGGTTTTGAAAACTTCATTCTTATTTCCTCTCCCTACTGTCACAATGAGGACACCTTGTTTCAAACTGAGTAATGTAACAGTTGTTTTGTTCTCCTACATTGAATTCAAAATTTAGATTGCATCTATTACATCGTTTAACTGTCATTTTTTTAACTCCTTAATTTTTTCAATTATAGAATCAATTTCATAAGGACTATCAATATGATGATCAACGTATTTTACTGGTTCATGTTCATTTTCACTACATGAAATTATTTTAGCATCTAGATCATGTTTTCTTAATGATTGTATTGCATTAATTCCTCTTTGTGTTAATACAGTAACTAAAACAACGTCAGGTTTGTTTTTCTTATATGATTCAACTATTGATTCTGGATCTGAACGATATACGGTAATATCTTTAATTGATAAGTATTCGCCTAAAATGTCAAAACTTGAAGTGTCGTCTTTATCTTCAACGTCATCAACTAGAATAACTGAGGTCATGCTTTTGATTTCTCCCTCCTATTCTTTACATCCTTAACAACTTTCAAACTCTTATCGATTGAAATCTCAAGGTCTTTGATGTTCTTATCAAATGTTTCAGTAACATCTTTTTCTACCTCTTCTTTTCTTTCATCGAAAAGTTTCTTTTGTTCGTCTGGTTTTGTAGTTCGTTTAATATTCATAACCTACTCCCCAATATTGTTTACATTTATGACAAACAAAATATCCACCTACTAGAATATCTGGTCTGCGACCTGAACAACCACAAAACCACTTCATTATAGTTTCTCCATGAATCTTGCCAACTTGCCTTTGTCTTGTTCGTATTGTTCCTTTGCTTTTTTCAAACCTTCATTGAATCCCCTATCAATTAGGTTTTTTCGTATTTCATCTGTAAGTTCTTTTGAATTTGATATAGTCAGTTCTTTTTCTGTCTCTGTTAATTTTTTCTGTAACATCTCTATTATTGTAAGATCATTATGTTGTAATACTGACTCTTCATAGATTTCGCTTAATCCTGATGAGTCATCCTCTTCAATTCCTGCAATTTTCTTTTCAATTTTAGACTCTACTGTTTGAAGTTTCTTTAGATCTTTTGATAGTGCATCACCTCTTACATAGAACTGACCTTTCTTTAATCCCCATCCAAGATCATCAAAGATAGAATTATCACCTAACATTTCACATACTGCTTTTCTATCTGTTCTTTGTTTTGTCTTACCAATGAAATAATTCTCCATTTCTCTTCTTGCATCAATGTGAACTGCTGAGGAGTATTGTGTTGCTATAATAACTGAAATATTTAATTTTCTTGCTCTCTTACAATACCAGATAATAGGATCTCTTGAAACAACATTCTTTGCCTTTGAAACAGTTGGACAAAATATGTCTGCCTCATCAATTACTAACAAACATGGAGTTCCAATCTTTTTTCCTTCTGACTTGAATCCATTCAAGAAGTTTGCAACAAATAATTCCTTATCTTCTGGTTTTGTAAAGTCTGAAAGTTTGATAACTAATGACTGTCCGTTTCTTCTTGACTGTTTTCCTAATTCAAATGCGAGTTTTGGAGTAAATACTTTTGGAGTTCTTTCTTTTGAGATTAGAATTACATGTCTGTATTTTTTTGGAATGAATGTAAACTCTTCTTGATCATCTAAGAATACTAATTGTATATCTGGTCTTTGCTGAATTAAACCGTCAACCAAATTTAGAATTAGGTTTGTCTTTCCATGTCCTGTAATTGCTTGAAGAAATGTATGAGTCTGCATCAATGTTTTAACATCTAAGTTAAAGTCGATGCTCTGTCCTTCCTCTGTAATGTCTTTACCTATGATCAATTTTATCTCCCTGATAAGTAGAGTAAATTCGATCTCCTACTGCATTATAAACCATAAATTCTGCATCAAGTCCTCTCAAGAAACTAAATACTTTCTTTTGTTCCTTTTCTGATAAACTGATTCTTATTTCTAAATTCAATTTTTTACCTCCTCAAAGTCAAACTCTATGTCATTTTCAACAATAGGAGTTAAGATTTCTCTAATTGCTATTGATCTCAAATACTCTTCACTTTCCCCTTTGTTATCTCGATCTTTTCTTTGTAGTTCAATCTCTCGATTAAGTTCATCTTCATCAATGTAATGTGATGAAGAGAATGGAGTAATATCAACTAAAATTCTTTCAGTCAATTTTCCAATTCCTCCAATTTTGCTCGTTCTTCGGTTAGTTCTCCTTCAATAGTTTCAACTTGTTGACGATATTCTTCGTCACCATGTTGGTCTAACAAACCTTGATAATAATCAAGTTCTGATTCAAGTCTGTTGATTCCGTCTTTTAACCAAGCACTTCTAATTCCCATTTAGACACCTCCCTCAAAGAATGGTGATAGTTTCCCAATAAATTCTGAAACTATCGTGAAAGTATTTACTGGATCGAATATTGTCGGTGTAATAACAAACGCTGTTATTATCAATCCAGTAACGATTCTAAATGGACTAAATACTCCTAACCTCATTTAGTAATCATCTTCCGTTAACCCTAATTTTTCTGCCTCTTTCTTTGTCCATTCTGGATCAGTTCGTTTCATTATCGATAAGCAAATTGCACCGATGATTTCGTTTAAGCCTGTCAATCTACAGCACCTCCAATAACTCCGCCAAGTTCTGATAACTTTTCAATCACTCCTTGAACAGTATTGAATGTTGCAACTGGATCAAGTATTACTGCTGGAACTACAAAGACTCCAATCAATATTCCTAACAGAATCTTACCAAGTCCGAACATTATTTTTTATCTCCTTTTATCTTTGGGTTCTTTACTGTTTCTTTCGCAGATTCTTTTGGAATTAAAAAGAATGAAACTTTCTTTGTTGTTGATTTTGGTTTTGTCTTTACTTTTGCTGATTTCTTTTTTGGTTTTATTTCTCCTGTAACTATTTTTTCAATAGTCTCTCTGTAAGTATCAACTATTGATCCAACATCAACTTTTGATATTTTATCAATCCATTCTTTTGCCTGTTGTTTTTCTTCCCTTGAAACTTTTACGTCAAATTCTTCATCTAATGGTCTTACTGCCTCTTGGAATGGAATAATTAACATTGTAACAATCGAACCTATTGCACGTAAAATTGCAATCTTCAATCTTTTTCTTTGAAACTCTACAACTAAATCCTGTCCATTTGATAATGCACTATGTAACATTCTATATGCCTCAAATGGTTCTTGATCATTTTCTGGATCAAAGTCCTCTTTTGGATCATACTCTCTAGGAAGAATATAACTTCCCCCAAGTGTTACCGTTGTATGTGATTTTGGTAGACTACCTTTGATATTGATAGTTCTTTCAAATGTAGAAATATCTGCTATCAAGTCTTTATCTACAACTTTGATGTCTCCTTTACCATAAACAAAAACTTTAGCAATATCGTCTTTAGTTAATTCCTTAGCCTTACAATCTGGATTTTTACAAACATCTATTCTGTTTATCTGATTATTACAATGTTTACAGAAATTATTGAATGGTGATTTTGTTTTTGCCTCAGTAACAAATGAACCTACTCTAACTGGTATTCTCATTGTGCTTTTGCCAATCTTAAACTTTAACATGGCGTTAAGGTTAGTACGCACCATTAGTAATGATGACCTCCATTGTTCAGACAATATCTGCTAAACCTGAAATCTCCATTTTCGCAAATGGAACAATCACATTGACCAGTCCTTACTAATCTTCCAATTATTTTTTCTGCCTCCGATTCTACGGTCTTATGGTTGTTCTTAGCCATTAGTAGTAGTAGTTTTAGTAGTAGTATTAAACAGTTGTATGTTTTTTTTGCAGAACACAATGGGTATTCAAGATTGATTGATCTGATTCCCATCGAATGAAGTTTTGTTTGTCATCATGACCTCGTACATGCCAACAGACTTGTCTGCTTACCTGCTGTATCCTGCTGAAATCACTTTATTTTTTTGATAAACTATGCCTGAGTCTGTGCAATTTTAATTTCACTACGTAGCCATTTAGAAAAACCAATCCGCAAACAAGATTAGAACTATAGGAAAAAGTTTGTGGTTATCTTCTTTTCTTTTCAGTATTGACTTTGTGCATACAACTTGGGCATGTCACATAGACCATTTCTGATTTTGTATGCCATGTGTAACCACATGAATCACATGTAATTTTTTTTTCATTTATTATTTGACTCATCGTAATATACCTCTAATATTGGTGGTAGTAGTCATGTTAATATGACTTTCTACCGAATGAATGAACAAACAACTCACTATTTACCATCTCCAGTCACAATGACTTTACTATTTTGTATATGCAGTTTTCTGTAAGTTTCATCTGCAAAACTTAGAATTTCTGCATCTGTCAAAGTGATCTCGTTTGCCTGTAGTTTGTCTTTAATATTGATACAACAATTTTCAAATTCCTGATCAATATCCAGTAATATCTCTTCTTTAGTTTTCTTATCAGTCATTTTACTCTCACCCAAATTCCACCTTGTCTGCTACTCCACCATAGTTGATATGTTAAGCCTTTGAATCGTTGTTTACTGGAAGTTCGTTGCCATTCGTTAGGATCTCTATGATTCATCCAATCATTAAAAGAACCTTGAAATAATTTCCATGAAACAGTCTGACTCAATTTAATAACCTCCCTTTTATCAATTTCACTATTAATTCTCTGAGTATTTCTTCGTCAATTTTTTCAATGTGTATATCAAAATATCCATCTACTCTTTGTTTAAGATTTATGTTAGTTTTACACCAAATACTTGTACTGAATTCTTTTGTGATAGAAAGATAGTTTCCTTCTCCCCACATGATAGAATACTCATGCTGATCTTTTCTACCGAAACCGAGTTTTTCTGCAAAGTCTGGAAATGTTTTTGAGTGTTCTAAATTACTTTTGTACTGTTTTTCCGATTCGATGAAATTTTCTTTTCTTGTTTTTATCTGTTTATTTAGTTCTTCAACAAATAATTTTACAATCTCATCTAATTTATCTACAGATTTTGGGGTTATTCTTTTTTCAAGTCTAGTATCTCTTGATGTTCCAAGATTCAACTTTATTGCCATGCAAGTGTCCTTAGTAATCTGCATAGCAACTAGATTAACACTCATACTCAAACTAGATACAGATACGGTTACAGCAACTGATGACTGATAACTCTTAGTGAAATCTACATGGTTGTGTAATTTTGTTTTGATGCTTTCAAGACTTAATCCATTTGGATTCTTACTTAGATAATAATCGCTACCCATCTTTATTTCTGGATCTTCTTCTAAGAACTTTTTGCATATCTTATGGATGATCGAAATAGTTTCTTCTTGATCCCAACAAAGAATATCTCTGTCAGTATAATTTCCAGTTGTAACTAACTTAGTCAAAGTCCAACTCCATATTTTTTTTCAAGTGCTTTTCTGATATGAAATATTTTATCTTCTATTTCTTCCAAGTCATTAGAGATGATAGTTCTTTTTTCTTTTCTAAATATTAGTGACTGTCTTACATCTTGAATGTAAAGCATAGCATCTTTTAGACTGTAAATTTCTCCTAAATCTTTCATTGGTTCTGCTCTGTAAAGACATTGACCTCTTTTTCTATCATAAACCATTCTAATTTTTACTCCATCTATGTGCCATAATTGGATATAGTTCACCATTATCGCCTTGCTCGTAATCCATTTTGAATTTAATTATACCAAATGGTAGTTTACCGCATTGTCTTTCGTTTTTAGTTCCATGTGCTAAAATTGTATCGCATCCCTTGTATTTTGGAATGTATTCAGACATTCCTTCTTTTTCACTATACGCAAACATTTCTTTTATTTCTGAATCCTTCAATGATTCATTGAAATGTCTTTTACAGTAAAGATAATCTAAAGTCATTTTCTTAATGTCTCCTCCCACTAAATGTTAGATTCTTTTTTGGAATTTCCCAAACAGAACCCTTAGTTATTAAGTTATTAACCTCTTCTTTGTCAATGTAACCCCATTCTTCTTCTAAGCCTTGAACAAAACCAAACCATCTATACTTGTCAGTATCTTCTGTAATGAACCAATACCAACCGCTATATGATTCAAGTCCTTTGATAACCTTGTTGCCTCCTATGTAGAGATCATCTCCTTTAGTTTCGAATCTGTAAATATCTTGAGTCATTTCTTAGTTACCATCTCACTCCAATGTTCCGAACAACAGTATGGATAAAACTTTGAACTTGTTTTTGACTTTGCACATTCTTTACAATTTTCAACATTCGTCATCCTCAATTAATTCTCCTTGTCTCACCATTCATCACTCCTAAATTTTCCATCCAAAACTGTTTGCAGTTGTTCAGGTGTGTACATATCTTGTTCACGTTCAATTAATTTTTTCAATCGTTCAACGATTTCTAATAATCTATTATGATTTTTCAATAATTCCTTAAAGTCATTAGCATCCTCTAGACTCAATTTTTATCACCTAACTTAATTCCTAAGTTACCTTTTCTGTTTAACAATACAGTATCTTTACTAATTACTGGATAGGAATGAATTGAAATTTCTTTTGGTTTTAATCCATACTCTATACAGAATCTTTCTGCTAACCTTTTAGTTGAAAAAAGATTTACTAATTCTCCATTGTTTCTTAAAACAAAAACATCTCTATCTCTAGTCAATTTGCAATCACATCTTCTGGTGAGGGATCAACCTCTTTTTTTAATTGATTTAGAATAAACTTTGTAATTTTTGGGAAGTGATGCCAATGATAAAATTTAGTAAGTTTAGGTTTAAAATGATAATTTACCGTATTACTATCTTTGAACTGTCCTGTATGATCACAAATAATATGCCAAAACATTTGATATTCTATTGCCTCAGTTCTTGGGCAAAACGGACAACCAAAATCACAAAGGTAGCCATTTTGTTTTGTTGCACTTAATTGATCTCTAATTATTTTGTATGCACCTTTTGGTTTTTTATTTGGATTTTCTATCTGATCAAGTTCTGATTCCATTGTCATGCTATTTGTTCACTCCTTTTCTTTCCAAATCCTGTGTCTTTCCACCATTGTTCCCATTTTTTATCTTCATCTGAATAAGGTGTATAGTCTTGACATCTACAATTACATTCATCTGAACAATCCTCAAACTGAGAACACTCACCACACCACGCTAAATCTTCACTCTTACATTCTGGAAAGTTTTTAGGCAGTTTGTATTTTTGACTCATGCTATTTGTTCACTCCTTAATTCAATTACTTTTTTTTCCCATTCTTCTTCTTTTTCCAACCGTTTTTCTAACAGTGTTCTTCCGTCATTACAAAAAGATCCGTATTCATTCAAATATTCTTCTTGCCAATCATTATCACACGTACAACATTTACTACAACCATTACACTCTCCACAAAGATATTCACCATCTATTGAATTAACTTCTTTTAGACAATTACCTCCTTCTTTATCGCAGACCATTTTTGTATTTCTGTCTCTCATGTAGTCAAACATTATTTTACCTCCTTGAATCCTTTAGGAATTGATCTTACTTGCTTTAGAACAATAGGATAACTATCTTTTGAAATTTCTGAGATTAAATATTCTCCTCCTTGTTTTACATTAACAGTAACACCAGACTTTGTATTTTCAGCAATTTGTTTCATTGAATCTTGATCAATGTTTAGGTTATCACAAATTGAAAGTATTTCTTTTTTTGAATATCTCATTATTGAATCATCTAATGATTTGATAATTGCTTTTTTCTTTGAAGGATGCGTTGCAATAATAACTCCTCGAAGTCCTTCTGCACCACAAAGGAATTTGTTAATTCCTTCAAACCCTTCTGGATTATCTCCTATCTTGATCATTTAGATCTCCTCCTCAACTTCTTCTGGTATTAATTCGTCAACGTCATCTTCTATGCTAAATTCATCTTCTGCATCAACCAATGAACTAATGGCTTCTTTTAGTGCTGATATTTGACTTGTATCTACTCCTTGAGATTCAAGTCTTGATTCTATATCATCAACTTTTTCTTCATATCCATTCAAATCTGATTGTAGATCAGTTAACAACCAACTATAATCAGACTTTATGCTTTCAAGTTCGTCAACGTCAATAGTTTTTGTCTTTACCCTTGTTTTTCTTGGCATTTAATCTCCTCTCTCCTTTTCTATAGTTATGTAAAACCCACTTTTAGATAGATATAATTTATTTATTGGTAAATCTTCAAATTCTACACCATGTTTTTTACAAAACTTAACAGATAAAGCATCAAATACTTCTTCTGTTAATTTACTTAAATTCTGTTTCATATTGATCTCCTCAGTTCTAATTGTTGTTTTTCTGCCTCCGATTCTACGGTCATTTGGTAATTCTTAGCCATTGGTAGTAGTAGTTTTAGTAGTAGTATTAAACACTTGTATGTTTTTTTTGCAGAACTAATCATGTTTTTCCTCCTGATTGAAAACAATTTCCCATTCATGATCTTTTGGAATGTTTGAAACTTCTTTTACTGCAACAGGATAAGTCTCTTTGTTCCCTTCTACAATGAGATACATTTTACCCCATTCAACTTTGAGATCAGTCGAATCTAACCAATTCTTTAATAATTCATCTGACAAGTTTTTATCTTGTTGCATTTGTTTTAATTCTTCTTTAGTAAACGCCTTTATAGAATCATTACATGAAAGAACAATTCCTTTTCTTTTTGAATTATGAATTGCAATTAACTTACCTCTTAAACCCTCACAACCAGACATGAACTTATTCAAGTCTGAATCTCCTTGTGGATTGTCTCCTATCGTGATCATTGTTCCTCCCAAAATGCGAATTGATAAATCTCATGAAACCTTGCACCGCAATTATTGCATGTTATCTCATAACCAAATTCTTCATCTAATTGTAAATGCACACATTCAAAACCATTCTTTGAAGTACATCTTGGACATGATCTTTCTAAACTGAATTTTGCTCTTCCTTTAAGTTTTTCTTGTTGTGTTGGTTTTGGAATAGTATTTTGTAAAGTTTTAACATACTCAACTAACTCATTTCTTAATTCACGACTAATTCTTCTTACTGTTGGTCTTGGAACACCTAAATCTCCAATGACTTTACTGTAAATATCTTGATTATCAGTTAATCCTTTATGAAGATAAGACAAAATACATTCTCTAATTATTGATGTTTGGCTTGTTCTATTCATGTTCTAATACCTCTGTCATCCAAGTCGAAGTTTTGATCATCTAATTTTCTAGATTTTCTAATGTTATTCCAGCGTTTGATTAATCCTAATACTGCATATCTTAACTTGTTTAGATCCCATTGATTAGTATCAGTTCCCCACCTGTTAACTAATGCTTGACCATCTGTAAACTGAGTTGAAACTCCTTCGATTATTCTGTATGCACCTGTTAGTTTCTTTTTTGGATCTGCCTTGATTTCATCTTCAAGATCTTGCAATTTGTGATCTGCCTCTTTGAGATTATCATCCATTTCTTTTAACAAGTCAATTAGATTTTGTGTGTATTGATTTGAAAGTGATCTTACTGCCTCTTCATCATCAATGTTGACTCCAAATGCTTTAATGTCAACACCATATTTTTTACCCCAAGTCTTTAGAATATCAATTAATTCTTCTCTCTTACTTGCGAGTTTTGCAGGAACAAAATAAACTGAATCATTCTCTTTAACTGCACAAAGTCTGATCAGTTTGTCTCGAAATAGATTTCTGTTATCACATGTTGTAGTGAGAAGTGCCTCGTCTCTAGTTGCACCGTTACGAATTTCTTTTCTAATCCTTTTTCTCTTTTCATTTTCATCTGTATAGTATCTTCCCTTAATATCATAAGTTACTAATACCCAATCATCCTCAGTTAGTTTTTTTAGTAATTCAGTCTTTAATGCCATTATGAAAGAACCTCCTCATCTTCTTTTGTGTAATATGGGTTTCCAAGATCACCGTCTTTTGTAAATCTCCAACTAGGGTTAGCACTAATTAATTCTTCAACATAAGTTTCATAGTATTCATCATCTGTCTCAAACATATCTCCTTGATCTGCATTGTTATAAGCCCAATTTTCAATAACACTTCGTTGAGTATCTTTATCCAACTCTTCGAATTTATACCATTTAGTTTCCATAGTTTCCATTATAGATACCTCCTTGCATCGTTATCGTCAGTTGCCTTTGTAATTGTCATAACTCTGTTAGCAATATCTGCTGATTCTTTTCTAAGATCATCTGATATTTTTTTCCAGAATGGATTAGACTCAGTACAAATGTTTAACATTAAAAGTCTCATAATTTCTGTTTTGTTTCCAATTTTAGATTGAAATATTTCGTATCTTGTTTTATTTTCCAAGTCAATTAATTCCTGTGCTGTTAACTTTTTTCCATCCTGTGCTTTTTCAATTCTTATTTTTTCCTTTAGGAAGTTTTCTAAACCTTTTTTCTTCTCAATTTTTGCTGTAGCACTTTGCTCTGAAACTGTTACTGCGATTTTACCACAATATTCTAGAATTGCTTTAACTGCCTTCATATTTGGAGTTAAGTTATCTGATAATATTGAACCGTCAATAATTGGATCATCAAAGTTTGTTCTCATTAATCCTCACCCTCAAATCCATCGAACCAAATCACATTTCCGTTTGCATCTTTTTTGTGAGTCGATTCTAAACTACAATGTTGTTGTGCCTCTTCTCTTGTTAATCCACTTTTGATAACTCTACGTGGTTTATTATCATCAAAATAAAATCTAATTATTTGGTAAGTCAATGTGCAACTATCTCCTGTTCCTGTTCTTGCTGTTCTGATTCTTCGTCAGAATCTGAATCTGAATCTGTATCTGCAACTTCTTCTGTTTCTTGTTCTTTACCTGTTTGACCATCCTGAACTGTTCTTTTCTTTTTCTTTGATTTTTTCTTTATCTTGAATCCTAATTGTTCTAGAACTTTTTCAATGATGTCACTTGCCATCTCATCAAATTCATCTTGATATAACTTTTCAACTTCTTCATCTATGCTACATCTATCTCCGAAAACTAATTTGACTTGATCATCAGATTCTTTACAAAATGATCCTATGTTATCCCAAATGTATTTCCAAACCTCATCTTTTTGAGATTCTTCAATGTCTAAACGATCTAAGAGTCTTTTCTTTGATCTCTTCATTCGTTCTCTCCAACTAAAACTCATTTAGATCTCCGTTTCTTATTGTTTGTCCACATTTACAAATACCAAAAATGTTAGAAATTTTTTTCCTGTTGGAACTTGATATTTTGAATTCTCTAAAATTATGGTTGTGTTTTTCTTTAGTCAAATTAAAACCTCGACTTTAATTGGTTGTTGTGGTAACTCTTCGTATGAATAATCATCATAAGCATCATTATCCCAAGATGCTATACAGTCTTTACAATAGTATCTGTCTAGTGCTTGTTGATGTATAGTTGAACCATCTGCAAAAGTTTCAATCTGATTTACTTTAGGGAAAAATGTTACATCTTTGAAGTTATAGAACTCTTGTATTTTTTCTTCATTACAATAACCCCATTTTTTAATTGCTTTATCTACTGATTCATTATAATCTGCACATTGTTCACATTGTTTTACAAATTGATTCATGCTAAAATCTCCTCGAAAAAATTCATGTTGAATACTTCTAAGTCAGCATCTGGTAGATATGATCCACAAATTCTTACTGTAGAACCATCCTTTAGGTATCTAGTATCAGTTGTAGATTCTTGATAACGTCTTTGAAAACCATAACATGAATCGATACTTCTTCTTCTACCATAACGAATTTTACTAATCTTTTTGATTTTTAATTCGTTCTTGAAAAAATCATAATGCTTTTCTGCCTCTTTCTTTTTTTGGAAACATTGAATTCCAAAGTTTTCAGCAGAGAAATTCCAATCACTCAAGGAATAGATACCTCCTGAATGACCTCTTTGTTAAGAAAAGAGGATATTTGTTGTTGCTGTTCTTCAAATTCACCTAAATAATGATGCAACTTGGATAGAATTTCAGAAGTTATTTCTTCTGGAATGTCATATTCTTTCAAGATATATCTAATATCTTCTGAGTCTGCATAATTACTCAATTTTTTTCTACCTCCGATTTTACGGACATGACGTTATTTGTATTCATTAATTGGTAGTAGTGGTAGTAGAGTATTAAAGTCTTGTGTGTTTCAAATGAACAACAATCTATTAACCTATTAATCATCATGCTCTTATCACATCATCCTTGTGAAAATGAATATGTTTATCCCAACAATATTCATCCCCACATCCATGCACTTCACAATAATGGTTTTGCCAACAATAATCACAGTAGATTTGTGAAACCTCTTCCTGAATACTTTTTTCCGCAGAATACTTGTTACCACATCTCATACAAAGAAAATAGTAAAAGTTTTTACTTCCTAATTGTCTAGACAAATTCTCTACCTTCCTTACAATCTTTACAAAGTTTATTCTGTCTTTTACTAAATGTGTTACCAGTTTTTTCTAATGAAGTTCCGCAATTAGAACAAGATCCGCAATTATCACAAACCCATGATCCAGAAATGATATATCCGTCTGGTAAAAGATCTGCATGTAAAATCGCTTGATCTTTTTGTTCTCTAGTAATTTCGTATGTAAATTCTTCGTTGCATACATCACAAATTACTGAATCTTCAATCAAACTCATTTTTCATACCCCACTTGTTTTTTTGTGCATAATCCATTTTCAAAATCATACAAAGTATTCCATTGAACTATCTCTTCTTGCCAATGTATTGAAATTGGATCAGTAATTTTCCCTAAACGTATGCTTGTCAATGGTTTTTCGTAATCTCCTAAACCACACTCAACAAAACTTCTTGCTGTAATTTTCTTTATTTTTTTTGCTAACTCTCTGTATGCCTGTCCTCTATTTTCTGATTTAATTACTAATGGTAACATAAAGTGAAAGTATCTATCATTTGGATTTGTTTTTTGTTTACTCAAAGTTCTATTACCTCAATTATTTTTAATTTTCCTTCTTTTACTAAGTCATCTAATTCCTTCAAGTCATCAAGATAAGCAAACTTTTTCTTACCTCCAATTTCAATTTCAACTTGGAATTTTTTCTGTGCTAATACTTCTTTAAATTTATCCTCTATGCTAGTCAATGTACTCATCTCTTTTTTTTCGTATTGTATCGTATGAAATTGGTTTATGATTTTGTTTAAAATCTATTTCTGTAAATTCTTGACGACAACAACTGCATTGATATGTTTTTTCGTTTGATTTTTTATCTGTGTATTCACGAATTAATGAAATATCTTTTTTGCCTTCAAAATGATTCAATTCGTCTCTATGTCTACAATTATTCATATTGTAATGTGCTGAACTTTCATTTCTAATCCAGTCTAATACAAATTGAATTTGATAGTATAGTTCTTTTTTTGTATTTCCGTTACTCATTGTTGATATACAACCAGATGAATTTGGAATACTAACTGCTAACTGTGTATAGCCATACGCACCGTTTGATTGATATTTTACTTTAGAAACTTTGTTAAGATTTTCTATTGCTCTTTCAATATCTTTAGGTGAAAATCTGTTTAATCCCATTTAGTTATCCTCCAAGACTTGTCTTGATAATTTTTCAGCATATTCAAAACTAAGAAAAGTTGGTTCACCATTATTTTTTAGAATGAATAATTTATTTGCTAATTTTGAATCTTTGTGATTTATAACATCATATCGTAAGAAACCAACAAAACTACCAAAGTTTCCAGAGTTTCCAGTTCCATGTTTAGTTTTATAAATTCTAGAATCATAATCCTTACTAATAAGATCTAAATTTTCATTATCCATTTTATTTAATAGAACTTGAATATTATGAATCAAATCCTTTTTAGGACAATGTGTAAAATCTGCTGTTCCGTAAATTTCGTTTTTGTATTTAATTAAATGAACAGATCCGAATTTCAAATTCATTGATTTTAATTTTTGTTCTGTGCTAGGCAAACTTGTACTCCTTAATTTCTTCAATTAATTTTTTGAGTTTATTTGGATCATTTCTTTTGTAAGTTAATTGTAAAAGAATATGATCTGGATCATCTAATACATTTTGAAAATCTTGAATTTGTTCTTTATTAAATGAAGATTTTGATTCTAGTTTTGTTATTAAAGGAGAATTAATTGAATCTTCTACTGGATTATATGACTTTGCATAATGCCATAAATAATATTCAACTTTTTCATTAGGAGATTCAGTCAACTTGAATCCTCCTCATATCCATGTGCCTCCTTATCTAAAACAAAGTCTTTTCCATATCCAAGATGTCTTTGAACAAACTTTTTAGCAAAAACCCATTCGTCATTAATTTCTCCGTCACTACGAACAAGAATATTATCATTGAAATGATTTTTAGCAATAATTAAAACTGCACAAACTGCCAAGTCGTAAGGTTTTCTTGCGGTTTTACAGAATTCAAAAAATTTGCCTTTATCTTCTTGATCATACTCAGAAGATTTTCTTTTCCTTTCAAGAATAAAAGTTTCATGCGAATTTTTAGTTGAACCATTGAAACAAATTATATCGTTTGTAATTTCTGGTTTAGAATCTACTTTTCCATGACCATCGACAATTTTTATTTTAATATCATCATTTTCTGAATAAGAAGTAAGTGAAATTGCATTTTCATTTACTTTAACATTCAAAATTTCTGGTAAAATTTTCTTAAAGTCTGTTACAACTTTAGCAAATAGATCACTATTGAATTGTTTTGGAACATAATAGTAATGTGTGTAACCCAATTAGATCACACTCTCCAATTCATTAAATTTTTTCCAATTAATTTTTCCTTTTTTATCAATCAGTTCATTATCAATCAATGAAGTTGCGGTTCTTCCGTAGAAACCTTGTAAAACCCAACATTCACCGTTTTTAATTAATTTAGAAAATAGTTTTAGTGTATCTTTATCAGATAAATTACCATCTTCAAATAAAATAATACTTGTTATTAAGTCAGTCATTTAGACTCTCCAAACTTGATAAAAGCCTCTAAAACTTTATGCCAAATAATTTCTTTTGAAATATCTGGAAACTCTTTTTCTAAAATATGTGCCATGACATTTTTTCTACTACCTGATCCAAGTCCTAAAAATACTTCAACTGGAACAACGATCAATTTTCTACTAACTCCTGTATTTTTTTTCCTATGTCGTCAATCAGTTTTTCTAATTGCTGATTAAGTTTTTTTGTAACACCTTCTTTAAATCCATAGTGTAGATTCCCATTTATTATATGCAATTCATGTCTTAATGTTTCTAATTCCGCAATTTTATTTTTCGTTATATTAAAATCGGTGAGACTGAGACTCAATTTTCAATCTTCCTCACAATCTTTTTTCCAACTTGAATACCCTCACTTGAAATTAGCATGTCTGGTTGTGCTACAACTCGATCAGGTTTTACAATGCTACCGTTGACAATTTGAAATTCTGGTAACTCAATGAATTTGTTAAACTCTTTTAGAGTTTTTTCTGTAATATCTGTAAATAATTCTGATTCATTGATAAAATGAGGTTCACGTATTTCAAATGGTTCATTTGTAATTTTCTCTTTTGGATTTTTCTCTAATCTTTTAAATAATTTCTTGTCCTCTTCTTCTCTCTCTAATTCATAACTGTTATGTTCATCAACAAACTCTATTTTACTTTGTGGAATTTCTTTAACATTTTCTCCAATTACGGATCTATGTGTAGTTCCCTCGTACAATAATTCATAAATTTTTGAATCGTCATAATCACCAACTATTGAAACTCGATCTCCTGCCCATCTACCACAATACTTGAATCTAAATTCTCTGAATTTTGGTTCACCTTTTTTACCTGTGTAAATTTCGCCTTCCTTTTCCGTACTCTGTCTCATTAAAAATGAAAAAACTCTAGTAGCACTTGTACTTGATAGAATTTCCCAAAATTTTGCACCACTATCTAATTTATGAGGATCAATGAATTCTTTTTTATCTAAGTTAACAAATTTAAAATATTGTCCCATTTTAATTTTCAATCTCCTTTAGTAATCCTTTTGAATACTCGATGATCTTACTTTGTTTTGTACTGAATTTTACAGATCCGATTTTCTTTAAGTGGTCATCAAGTATTTCATAGACATTAATTGGAATTATTGTTTCAATATTTGTTTCAATTTCATTAATTGGTAGTTCAATTTCATAAAAGTATTCGCACGAACTTTCGATAATTTCTTTTTCACTAAGAACATGATCTTCAATCCCAAAACCAGTATGTAAAATTCCTAAGTTAGCATTAGCATTTTCAAAAATCTTTTCAAATGATTGTCTGTATTCTTTGTTTAATGAATTAGATTTTTCTTTTTTTGCTCTCTTCATGAATCTAGTAATATGATTTAATTTTCCAAATGTTACAAAGTTAGCAACTGTATAATCTAGTTCATCACTCCTAAATGAATTCCATTTTAGGAATTTTTCAAGTGTAGGAATAGTCCATGAAGGATAACCATCACTATGTTGATAAACATCATTTATCTTTGATCCTTGTTTGAATCTAAGTATAGTTCTTGTACTCAATTTTCAATCTCCTTTAGTAATGCTTTTGAATAGTTTGTTATCTTGCCATCTTTAGTGCTAAATGTACATGTTCCAATTTTCTTTAAGTGATCTTTTGCTGGAATGTAAACGTTAATTGGAATTTCAATATTTCTATCTCTATCAAATGGATTAGCCTCTGTATTATCTGGAAAATCAATTACATAGAAAAATTCCATATCGTATGCACCATCATTTAATTCAACGTCACTTAATTGACCTAGAATTCCATATCCAGTATGTAATCCCATAGAATTAGGTTGCTGACTTTCAAAAATTTCTTTAATTGATTTCAAATAAATCTTATCTGAATCTGACAAAGAATTACTTTTTTTATCACTTTTAGCCCATTCAATTCTATGAATTAACGATTCAAGTTTACCGAATGTAACAAAGTTAGCAACTGAATAAGAAATATCATCATTTCTAGTTCCATTCCATTTCAAAAATCGTTCAAGTTCTGGTATAGTCGATGAAGGATAACCGTCTGAATGTTGATAAACATCAACAAATTCTTTTCCTTGTTTGAATCGAATTATTGTTCTTGTACTCAAATTTCTGAATCTCCCTCAATTTTTGATCTTAATTCTTCCAAGTTTACATAGATAGGATAAAATGAATCTTCTTTGTCTAGGTGTCCTTCCATTTCAGATTCAATAATCCATTCATTAAGAATATCACATGCGTTTAGTAATTCTTTGTAACTCAATGTTTAGCAACCTCGATTTTTATTGGTTCAATCTCAACTAATTCATATCTATGAAGTACACGACTTAATTGTTCTTCAAAAACATCACTATCTAGTCTAACATTTTTGTCTGGATTAATAGCGTTAAGATGTTTACCAGTTGTTACCGACCAAGAGTTTTTTCTAATTAAATTAACATGAGGTGAATCAACTGCTACAATGGTATCATAACTGAAATAAAGAGTTAAACTACCAATTTTAATTGCTCTAGAACTACCATAATTGGAATTGCTATAATCACAATAATTGTAAACTCTAATATCGTTTTTATCCAAGTTTAAAAACCTCCAATACAAATTTCCAGAATTTAATTGAGAACAAATCAGAAAAGTAAACTACTGTGAATTTTTCTTCACAAATTGTTTCTTCTTCAAATTTTCTTTTTTCTGCCTCCGATTTTACGGTCATGGATTGTTTGTTATTCATTGAATATTGGTAGTAGCGGTAGTAGTTAAGGGTTTGTGCGTTCACATGAACAAACAATTCAAATCCCTACATAATAGATTTGAATTCCTATTTCAATATTCCTACGTAGCGAATTTAAAAATGCCTCTATATCGTGCCTAGTTAACTTCAAAATAAAACCTATGATCACTTCATCTGTATCTAGTGATATACGATGTATGACATTAACTGTTAGTAGACCGACTTTAATGTTATTAACTTGTTAACTAGATAATTGATCTCTCTTTAGATGTTCGAAAAGATCTGGATTTGCTTTTTGAATTTGTTCTGTAAAAATTTTATCCTTCATATCTGGTTCTAATAAGAACATGACTTTAGCAACGATTTCTAATGACTTTGAATTAATCTCAATGTTACCCATTTCAGATTCTATATCAAAGTCATGCAGATAACCTTCCGCAACTATACATAAATCATCCCACTTGTTATTATTTTTGAAAAATGCCTGAGCATTTTTATCTACAAAGAATCTTTGATCAATTTCAATTCCATCTTTTCTATACTTTATTCTATCTTCAAATGCTTTTAGTATTGACTTCAAAACACCTAACTGAATATTTTTTACAAAATTCTTTGTGAACAGTTCTTGAAATGGTTTCATTCTAAGTAAAAGTGATTTTGCATTAGAATGTTTATGCCAATTAATAGCAAATGCGATCCTCTCTGAGTTTCGTAATTGCATCCTAACTCCGTTTAATATACAATTAAAAATTCCTATATCATAAGTTTCTTGAACATAAGAATTCTTATCAAACTGATAATAGATTCTTTCACCGTTGAATTCTTTATACTTTAACATAAAAAATTCTGTTTTTGGAACTGAATCTACTCTTCCGTCTAAATCCCTAATAATTAATTGATCCGTTCTCTCTTCTAAGATAATTCTTTTATCATTCAATTTCATCACTCCAAATATTGCGGTTTAGGTCTGTTAATAGATCCTATTGGATTAGCAAGAATTGGTTTAGCAACTATTCCAAGTCTATTTTGTAATTGAATTACTTCATTACAAAATTCAACGTAATCATAATCGTTATTACCTCTTCTTCTTCTCCTACCAACTTCAAGAGTATTTTCAAACATTTTTCTCAAAGTCTTATCTTTTAGTTTTTCATCTACCTGTTTAACTATTAACAAGAAATTTTCGTAATCTATAACTGAGTCAAAGTCATAATCAGTTACTGAATGATTTAGTTTGATTGATTTTGAAAGTTTATCTACAGACGTTTTATAATATTGTTCCATGTCATCCTTACTATTGCCAGTAAATGTTATCCCATGAAATGTTAAAACCAGTCCTAATTTCAATAGATTAATTTGATTTATGTCATATTGTTTTCTGGTTCTATAACCTACGGAAACTTTTTTTGAAACTGCTGTATCTATCTCTGAGTCATCAAAGACATATACTGTATTTTTTGGTAAAGTATCTAAGAATCTGTAATATGTAATATCAAATTCATTCTTAAATTTGATTATTTTTTTATCTTTAACTTTTAGATCTCTAATTTGTTCATAGGTTAATTTGCCATGATTAGTTAGATATTCTACATTAGAAATTTCTTTTTCAATGTCTGTAATAGTTGGTAAATATTCAATATCTTTTTTGCTGATTGTTAAGTAAAAATTTTTATTAGAAAAATCCTTTAAGAATTCCCTATAATCATCAAATGGTTCTACTCTAACAATATGTTTTGCTTTTACTAATTCATTAAAAGATTCTTCATTAACATTCAATCTTCTTGTTTGATCACCATAACTTGCAAAATGCAAAGTTAAATCTCCTACTGTTTTTTGAGAAACACCTAATGTTCTTTTTGCTTTAATCTTGTGATCTTTTAGATATTGTTTACCTTCTTTAAATCCAAAGTCGTGTAGAATTTTTATATTTTCATCAGTAACAGTTGTTTTATCTGATTGAAGATAACACAAAAAGTGATCCTCATAATTTTGATCTAATAGATTTGTAACTCTTTTATCTTTGTTCCATAGATAGAATAATTTACTGTCATCTTGACTAAGAACTTCTTTTAGTTTTTTGCTTTCGAATTTCTTTTTTGTTTTTGACTCTGGATCAAGTTGATGAATTGTTATATTTAGAAACTGATTGATTTCTTTTGATCTTTTATCAAGTAGTTCTAGTACATCACTATGAGTAGATGAAATAAAATATTTATGTTCATGATCATACCACTCTTTTAATTCCTTACATGGCTTTACTTTTTTCAAAGTGTCATTGTAAAGATCTATTACAATTTTTCTAATTTTTTCTTCCGCATCCGTTGTTAATCTTTCACGATCTGGTTTTGGTTTAAATCCCTCATCTCTTTCATTTTTTAAATTGATAACTACTGATTCAAATCTAATTTCATCAATTCTACCTCTTTTGTAAATTTCTTTTTTTATTTCTGGTTTTTCTATTTCACTATCATCAATTACATCTTCATTATCATCATCATCATCATCATCATTATTATAGGAATAATTATCGTCATCATCATCATCATCATCATCAAGTTTATCGTTGAATTCATCGTGATCATCTTCATCTAAAAGACATTCAATAGGATTGTTGATAACGTAAACTTCTTTTTTTCTAGTATTAGTTAATGATCCACTTTGATCAACGCCTACTGATAAGTGAACTTCAATGTCTTTATTTACTAAACTTGATGTTAAGTAAGAACATGTTCTATCATTCTCAAAAGTTGATTTGAAAATATCTTTGTAAGTTGTTTGTGGTAAAGTGTATAAACCTGATTTAAAATCAGCGATTTCTAATCCCTTACCACATTCTAATTCAAAGTGAGTCTTAACACCTGAAACACTTGCCAAAGTCTTTAATGTCCTAACTAATTTTGAATAGTTTGTTTTTGGTTTTAGTGTAATTGAAATTCTTGTTCCAGTATTTTCTAAGTTAGGAGTTTCATCTAGAAAATCAAATCCCATATCGTTTGATTTTCCTAACATAGCGTAACAGTCATCAGTCTCTATACATTTTGTTTCGAGTTTCATAGTTTCTCCAAGTAAACCGTAACTTGCTATACCCATTCCATTTTGACCAATTTCAGTTGGATCAAAGTTTGTACTATCTCCAAGTCTGATTAAAATTTGTGCAAAAACTTTTTGCGTAATTCCTTGAGAATTAATATCATGAACTATTAACTTACGAGTTTTTGTGTTTAATGAAATTTTTATGTAGGGATTTTCAGATCCTAAAGTTTTAGCAATTCTACATGCTCTACATGAATTTGCGTATAACTCTCTAAAACTAGACTCTGGATATTTGTATAAGTCTAATGCTACTCTAGGAATCATTACTTTTTCGTTTAGTTTCATTTTGATGTGTCCGTTCTTATCCATGACTTTTTTTAATTCAGCAAATTTGTCAGAAATTTTATCTTTAGTAATTATTTTAAGTGGTTTTTCTTTTGAAAATTTAGGTGAATAAGATTTTATTTTTGTCATCAGTTCTCATCCCTACAATAGTCTAGGTGCTCTGTATAGTCAGAACAATAAAATTCTCTACCACATCTTGAACAGATTGTATATGCCATTAGTCCTCAACCTCAATTTTATTCTGAATATTTTCTATGATTTCAGTATAATCACGATTAAACATTTTTTGTTCTAAAGCGAATGTTAAAGCCTCATGTAATACAATATGTTCATCTTTTGTTAATTGAATTATAATATTTTCCGAAGTCAATTTGTTATACTCCAATTTACTTTTCCCCAAGTCTGATTATAACTGCCATGTGATTTTGTTTGATCATGATGATCTTCATGTCGTTTTTTTCTAAGTTCTAAAACAGTATCATCAGAATCAAAAGATTGTTCACATAAATTACAAATTACTTTAGTCAAAATTTAAAAACCTCAACTTTGTTTTTCTTATTAGAATTTTCTTTAACAATTTCGTTTAAACTAATCCAAGAATTAATACCAAAACCTAAAGAAAAAAAAGATGAATGGTTCAACTAAATTGAACCCCCACTTACTGCGGATATTCGCAATAGTTGACCACTCTCTTTAGATCGTACAACGTTTGATTCTTTTGGAACAAGTTGTTTTTGGTTTCGAGATCCTGCAAGTTGGAAAATCTGGTTTCGAAATTCAATAAACCAACATGCAGATAAATCAACTTGTTTTATCTCTTCGGGATTTAGAAGAGATCTTGATTCAACTAACTCAACTGAATTGGGAAATTCAAGTTTATTACTACCTGAATTCTTTAGCAATTCTATTGATTGTTGACGATCCTCTGTAGTTTGTGATATTTGACTACTCATTAGTTTCTACCTCCGATTTTACGGACTTTAAGTTGTTCGCAACCATTGGTAGTAGTAGTAGAACAAATAGTATTAAAGTATTGTGTGTGCAAATTATTGAACATTCTCATACCTCCATTCGACTTTTCTAATCATCCTAACATTACTAGATCCAAAATAGGTAGATTTTTCATGCCATTCTTCATGTTTTTGTAATCTAATTTTTACTAAGTCATCAGTAGATAGAAAAAACATGTTACATAAATTACAATTAATCTTTTGAATTATTATGTTATTAGGATCATAAGTCATGGTCATTTCATGTCCTCCGTATTTCCAAAATCTTTTTTTCGCTTTTCTAACTCAGTTTCAGCACTAGATTTTTCTATAACATGATTTCCCATTGAGTCTCTATAATCAGTTAGGAATTTTGATTTATTGTAAAGTGGATCATTCCATCTTTCATCACTTGGATCATTTAACATTTTTCCGTAAACTTGATTATAGCCATGACCAAATGGACATGGATAAGACATGCCTCCAAGTCTTTGTAAACATTCAGAACAATGAATAGAATCTTTTCCATATCTAGTAGATTCTTTGAAATACTTATTTCCTAAAATTGCGTAATCCCTATTTGCTTTAGCAACTTTAGGATCTGACTTTATTGCTTTTCCTAATTCAATTTTTTTAGCGTATTCTCTTTTTTGATCGTCAATAATTAATTGTGCCTCAACTGGATTATCTTTTTGCCAAAGATCATCCCTTTTGCATCCGCAAACAAAACAAGTACAATTCTTTTTGTGTCCTTGTTGTGCATAAGGATATAATTTTCTGAGATCTTTTGCGAATGGTAATTTTCTAGTCAATTCTTTTCAAACTCCCAATATTCCCTACCATCTAATGTTTTAACCAATTCAGTTTGATTTGCATTTAATTTTCCAGTCATGTTAAAAATTAATTGTTGAAATGAATTTACATGATCAATATCTAAATTACGTTCTTTATCTCTTTGATCTAAACAATGATTTCTGGTAAATGTAAATAATTTGCTTTTTGTATAATGATCCATTTTTCCTAAATATTCTTCATTCTTTAGTGAGTTTGCTGTTTTTATTGCATCACTCTTTTTAATTCCCATTTTTATTTGAATTTCAATTTTTTGTTTTAAGTTTGCCTCATCCCATACAGTTGCTGGAATTCTTGTTGCTGGTAATTTTCCGCTAATTCCTTTTACTTTTACATATTCATCTATCATTAGTAATCATCCTCTTTGAATCCGTTTGGATCATATTCTATTGTAACAGTTCCAAGAAAAATATGCTCTTCAAATTCTTCTTTGTATTTTGGATCTTTAAAATCTGATAATTCATAATTTGCTGTGTTCATTTCCGCATCTTGTTCCATGTCAGTTTGATTATCACTTTCTGGATCATATTCTTCTGAATGGCAAAACAAAAATCCTAAACAACCGAAACAAAATACATCACCTTCACCGAAATAACCTAAACCATGAGGAGATTGATCTTGAACAAGTCTAAATTGTGCTACTGCATGTGATCTTCCAGATTCTGATAGATGTTCACAAATTGGATGAGGACAATTTTTTATCCCTCTTCCAAATTTTATGTAAGGAAATTGTTCTTTGATTATTTTCTTTTGTTTTTGAGTTAATACATCAACTCTACCTCGATCATCATAATTTTTTCCTTCTTTGTTTGTAACTCGATATTTTCCTAATCCTTGTTGTAACCATTCTTTATCATTTGGATGATCATTTAGTGGTAAACCAGTATCACGATCTAAACCGTCACTAACTCTTTTACTAAGTATTTTCATTTTTTCCCAGTTGTTTATTCCTTTTGGTAAATTCTTTAAAGTCATTAGTAATGTAACCTCTCATAAAGTTCTATTAGTCTTTGAACATCTTTTTGATTTAGAATTGTTTTATGACCTCCGAAACCGTAAATGATTTCTGCTATTGCTGAATGTTGCTCGTTTGCATATAGTGTCATCGTTTCATGTCCGAGTTTTTGAAATAGTTCATCGTTGTCATGATTAATTAATCTCCATTTTTTCTCATTACTTTGAACATAAGTTGAAATTGGTTTTAATGAATTTGCTAATTTGTTAAAGGCAATTAATTCTACTCTTCGATATTTTCTTGAAAAATCCCAAAATGTATGACCAACAATTTCATGAATGTTTACAGATCTCATGAATGAAATTGAACATCTACCATTATCATTTATTACAATTCTTTTTTTCTCTTTAATCCATTCACCAGCAATTCCGTTCGAGGTATGTCTAATTGAAAGTTCCTTGATAAATTTTCTCATTTTTTTAATTGAAGGATCGTTATTCCATAAATCATTTGTAATTTCTACAACTTGTGATCGTGGTGCTGGTTTACTCAAAGTTGCTTTAGCAATATACAATCTAAAATTTTTGTAAACTTTGAATCCTTGAGAATTTAATTTTACTCTCTTTGAACAATTTCTAGTTCTTTTTCTTTTTTTAATTATTGAATATTGACTCATTAAATTGCATCCTCCAAAATATGTCGAATATTCCAAGATGAACTTGTGTTTTTTTTATGTTCTTTATCTAAGTGGTTTAGAATTGATTTTACTGCCTTACCATTACTTAATTTGTTACCACCTGATTTGAATTCTTTATCACAATGTTTGCAACTATAAATTATATCCAAATACGAATTTCTAGTTGAATCATAAGATTTTTGACTTATGTTATCAGAAATGAATTGTTTAGATTCATTTCCAGCATTTTTAAAGAATTCAAGATTTTCTCTCATTATTTGTTCACTTGATTGTGCCTCATGTGGATTGTTAATAATTTCATGAATTCTTTTTACATCATAACTTGAATCTCTTTTGTAACTTTCAATTTTTTTATCATTTCTATAATGTCCATATCCTGCAATTTTCAAGTAATCAGAATCATAATCTGTTACATGACCAAATTTAATTTCATCAAAGATGTCGTTTACTTCTTGATAAAATAATAATGCCTCAGTATATTGTCTTTTTTCGTTTACTACAAAAACTAAATTTTCAACTGCATGTTTGACTTTGTTAGCATGTCTTGTTACGTTTCTTTTGTATCTGGTTAATTGTTCGTTTAATTCTTCGGATGCTCTATATTGTTTAACTTCGAGTAATTTTGTATATTCGCTAATTATTTCATGTTGATATTTATGAATATCCCTTGTAATATTGTTAAAACCTCTACTGAAATTATCAGTACAGTTCATGATATAATATGATAATTTTCTCTCATTTTCTGTTAAGTCTCGTTTTTTGATTTTCCCTTCGTTATTTTCACTAACATGTTCAATAAATAAATCTAGAAAATTTTGATGAATTGAAATTCCATTGATATAATCATCTTTTCTATGTTCTGGAATTTCTCCCTCCGATTTTACGGACATGTTGTTATTCGAAACCATTACTATACTAAGTTTAGTAGTAGTATTAGTAGTTCTGTATGTTCAAAAAAACGCACAATTCAAACATCCTACGTAGTGAATTTAAAAATGCCTGAAAATGCCTCGTAGTGAATTCAAAAATTACTAATAAAGTCAAACTCCTAAAAAGATGAAAAACTCTAAAGTCACATCAGATTTTCTAAAAAAACTCAGAATTTCCTTTTTCTCATAATTTGCCATAAGATTTGAACGATATTTGAAGTTCTGAGGCAATATCCAGAACCTAATCAAAATAGCCTCAAAATAGGCACGATCTGAGGGTTTTAGGGTTTTAACTCAAAACCTTCAAAATTTCTATTTTTTCCCATTTTTTGAGTTTTTTCAGTTTTTTTGACTTTTTCCAGATTTTTTTACTTTTTTTGAATTATTTGAGTTTTTTCAGATTTTTCAGACTTTGTAACATTTTTTGAGATTTATCTAAAAGGTAATGCCATAATCTCTATTCTAAGTGATCCTCCAATAATCATAGCGATCAAAGTGTATGATATTGTATTCCAAAAATTAAATTTCAAAAATTCTGACTCCCAAATATTTTTGCCCATCTAAAGATAGTTTAATTTGTGTGGTATTAGGTTTTTTCATTGATCATTGATAACCTCGAATAATTTTTTAACAATGTCTTTAGGAGTTAGCCATTGATCGATCTCTGGATAAATTCCAGTTGTTTTAATTAGACTTCGAAAGTTAGGATGAAATATTTTTATATGAATTTGTTTTTCTCGTTCATCGATTATTTTCTTACATGTTATGTTCTTACAAATTACTTGAGTCATTTTTTCTTTAAAATCTCTCTTGTTAAAGTACATTGAAATTTTCTTTTTAGATCTCCGTTTCTTATCTGTTCAATTATTTCTGGATCTGTTATTCTTCTTTTAAGATTAATTCTATTATACGAATTTCTAATTTGCTCTGGAGTTTTTCTTTTTGATTCATCATACTCAAATAAAAGAAAAGTCATTTTTTCTTTTTACCTCCTTTATTGAAAATTCTAACTGCCTCACAATGCGAACAATCTTGATTATATTTCCAACCGTCACATTCACAATACAAATCAAATTTTTTATTGTCTTTTAAATATTCTACTTTGTAATGACCACCACTTGAGGATTGAACATAAAAAACATATTTTGGATTATCCTTATCACGTTTTACTAATCCACTTGAAACAAGTTTTTTTGCCTTTAGAATTGTTGTAGCGGATAAACTCAACTGAAAATACTCCCACTAAATTGATTATTTCTGCTATTCTCTTCATGATTTGTTATGTGATCATTTAGATCGTAATCAGAATCTAAAACTCCTTTTTGTTTTAAGTAATGAATTGATGACCAGATCATTCTATTAGATGTTTGTGAACAATCCCAATAGAGTTTCATAGTGTGTTTTGTTTCAATGTCGTATGCGAAAATTATTGTATCATAGTGTTTACAATAAAAGATGTTATCTTTGATAACACATAGAGCATTTTTAACTAAATCAATATCCTTAACCACATCAGAGTATTCTAGATTTTCAACATGTCTGACTTTTTCATTATCTTCATTGAATTTGTTAAAGTCTGATAACATTTGATGTTTACCTATTCTTTCATAACTCAATTTAATAACCTCTCTAATTTTTTTTCAAGTGAATTGAAATTTTTATGTAATTGATCATTACGACTAATTTCATTTGTATATTTTGAAAAAAATGGTGTCATCATATCAGAAATTAATTGTAATTCATCTTTGGTAAAATTAACTTTCATCTTTAAAGACCTCCATATTTACCTCTTTTTTTGAAAATAAAGTTCTAAGTCTGTTAGACTCTTCAAGTTGTTCTTTTGAAAAAGTGGTATTCCTTTGATTTTTACGATCTTGTAGAGTGTGTCTTGGACTCATTAGATCCGATCCTCCAATTTTCTTTTCTCTACTCCTTTTTCATATTCAATTCTAATCTTTGTTGCTCTGTCTTTTACTGTCTTATCATTCCAGTTAATGAATTGTGGATCAACATGTTCGTAAATAAATCCGTCAGTTCCTGTATATCCTTCATTGACTTTTCTACCATAATATGCACTAACACTAATTCCAGTATAACCCTTGAAAGTAACGTCTGGTTTATCAAATCCCCAAATTTCATTCATTACTTTTTCATCACGAATAATGAATTTCCATAATCCTTTTACTTTAGTGGATTTTTTATCGTCATAACTATTTCTTAATTGCTCTGGATCAAGAATCACTTGTTCAAATTTTAATCCAAATTTTGCTAAATGTTCTAAAGTTGAACTATCTATACTGAAATTATCATGTGTATAACAATTAACCTCAATGAATGGACTATCTCTAGACTGTTTAATGAAGTGAACATAATCACAACCTAATGAAAATTTAGTATTTAATGTTAGATAGTAAACATACTTTGAACAATTTGGATATGCCTTTAATAATTCTGAGTCACCCATAATTTGATTTGATGAATTAGGATATTTTGATCTAATCTCTTCGTTTTTCTTTTGGCATTTTGCTATGTGTTTTGCATACTTTAGAATATTTTCATCATAGACTTTGTATTCTTTTGTAAATAATTTATTGCAGAATGGACAAGCATCATCACAAAGATTTTCACCTTTGAAAGAAATTACATTACCATATTGATTTACTGGAATTTCAACCTTATTAGATTGAAGTTGATATTGTAAACCACTCCTATCGATTCTTTTTTCTGCCTCCGATTTTACGGACATGTGTTGATTTGAAACCATTACTATACTAAGTTTAGTAGTAGTATTAGTAGTTCTGTATGTTCAAAAAAACGCACAATTCAAACACTATACGTAGTGAATTAGAAATCTCAAAAAATTACAAAGTCTGAATTGATCGGCTTTTTGAATCTAATTTTGTTAAAGTATAAAGTCTGAATTCTAATTCAGAATTCTGAATTTGTCTCCTTTTTATAACGCCTAGATTTACTTATATAATGCCTAGTCACGACTGGAGAATTTTTCTTTATATAACGCCTGAGATTAAAAAGGAAAATTCTGTCAAATTCTGTCCAAAACAGTACATTAACTTCTGCACCAATAATCACGCAAAACCCTCTATTTCCACTCCCTGAGTCAAATATTGTTGTTAGGCTAATATGTTAATAATAGATTGATCAGTCACATGTGTTCAAGTACGATCAGGTCGTTCTAAAGAAGTTTTGTTGTGAAACTCATGAAATCAAAGACATCTTTGAGATCGAAGGCGAAATATTCTGTAAGGAATGTGGAACAAAGTTGAGATTAATTCCTGAATGGATTATAGTTGCTTAGATATTGTTTAAGATTCATTTTTTTTCTCCAAAACTTTGAATTCAATACATACGTTTTCTAATTTTCCTCTTCTCTTGAACAAGGTAATTAATTGACCTTCAATGCCCATTTTTTCTAAAAATTCTTTTGGTGAAAGCATATATGTAATTTCAGTTTTTTTGGCTTCGTATCTTTTCATTATTCAATCGAAACCAGACAGTTGATGTTTCTTAATGTATTTCCAAAGAACTTTGGTCATATCTGATGGAGTTAATCCTTTAATTCCAAAAACCTGTTCCATTGTTTCAGGACAGTTTTCAAAT
>SMUX01023913.1_pt1 | contig 33250 bp, 33 predicted proteins | sample 2456431 | NCBI WGS metagenome assembly SMUX01 (sample SAMN11095930, study PRJNA526329) | marine sediment metagenome | biome: Marine sediment; feature: Surficial sediment; material: Deep marine sediment; isolation source: Hadal surficial sediment | place: Pacific Ocean | collected 2014-11 | depth... | reverse complement strand
ATTAGATTGGGACAAATTTAATGGGGACAGATCTATTTATTGAGTGGGTCACATGTGACCCACTCAATAAATAGATCTGTCCCCATTAAATTTGTCCCCATCTAATCGTCCCCATCTAATCCTAGTGTGGCCGGTGCCGGATGTATTTGCCGTCCTGCAGCTCGGAGAAGATCTGTTGCACGTAGGGGTGATCGATCGCCTGTCCGGAGTCGTCCTCCTCGAGGTTGCGCTCGGCAACGTAGGTCTCGACGGGGTTGCCGTGTACCAGCACGCGGTACCAGGGCTCGTCCTTGGGCGGGCGCGAACGTGCGACCTTCTCGTACCATTCGTCGCTGCCCTGAAACACGGGATCCACATCGACGACCACACCCCGATAGTCGAAGCGTTTATGGTGAACGATCTGTCCCGGGAAAAATCTGGCGTTGCAGGCGGTCATGGTATGCCTCGTTTTCGAGCCAGTCTCGATGATACTCTTGATGAATGCGCAAGCGAGCACGGGAAGGTTACGGACGAACACGCCTGCCAGCAGTATGCTACGCTCAGCGGTTCCAGGGCATCGCCCTCCAGAATAGCGCCTGGTATGGATTCTGAGCGATTCCGTCAGACGGGATGGGAGCTATGGACGTCATCCTAATCGCCATGCCCTGGGCCGGCATCACCTACCCATCGATTCAGCTCGGCATCCTGAAAAGCCTGCTGGACCGATCGGGCGTACCGTGCACGCCGATGTCGTTGAACCTCAGTTTTTTCGAGTACCTGGCGGTGCGCCCGGAAGCTGACCGCTTGAGTCTGGAACAGTACGACTACATCGGCGAAGCATCGGGCCTCGGCTTGGGAGAATGGATTTTTGCCTCCGCGGCCAAGGGTCATGCAGACGCGGCGCGTGACGATGCCTATCGGGATTTCGTCACAGGGCGCAATCCCGAGCACGGTGTGCTCGAGAAAGCCGAGCGTGCTCGCAGACTCGTCCCCGGCTTTCTCGACCAATGTGCCGAGAAAATTCTGGCGCTACAGCCCCGCGTGGTGGGGTTCACTTCGACCTTCTCGCAGACTTTCCCTTCACTGGCGCTGGCGAAGCGCTTGAAGAAGCAAGCGCCGGGTTTGCGCGTCGTCTTCGGGGGTGCCAATTGCGACGGTACCATGGGGAAAACGCTGCACGCCCTCTATCCCTGGATCGACGTCGTGGTTCGCGGTGAGAGCGAGCGGGGCGCGCCGCGTTTGTTTCGGGAGCTCGCCGCCGGGGGCGTCATTTCGCGTCAGCCCGGATTGTGTATACGAGAAGATGGGGAGGTAACGGCGGTCGTCGAGCCCGAGCCGGGGGGCGTGAATATGGACGAGTCGCCGTTGCCGGACTACGACGAGTACTTTCAGCGATTGGCAAACAGTCCTGTGTCCGACCAGGTTGGTGCGGGAGGAATCACCTACGAGAGTGCGCGCGGGTGCTGGTGGGGTGCCAAGCACCATTGCACCTTCTGCGGCCTGAATGGCAGCACCATGAATTTCCGCAGTAAGCCCGCTTCGCCTGTATTCGAAGAGCTACACACACTCGCGCGGCGCTACAAGAACCTTCATTTTATCGTCGTCGACAATATCATCGACATGAATCACGTGAAGGAGCTGCTGCCGATGTTGCGCGCGGGCGATATTGACTTCTCCTTCTATTACGAGACGAAGGTGAATCTCAAGAAGCAGGAAATGCGGCTGCTGCACGACGTTGGTGTGCGCACGATCCAACCAGGCATCGAGAGTCTCAGCACACCGATACTCAAGCTGATGCGCAAAGGCACCACTGCACTTCAGAATGTGCGGTTTCTAAAATGGTGTGCCGAGTTGGGCATTACGCCCGACTGGAATCTTCTCTACGGTTTCCCAGGCGAACCGCCGGAGGAATACAGCCGCATGGCGGATTTGATGGCATCTCTTACGCACCTTACACCGCCCTCCAGCGTGCACCCGATTTGCATCAATCGCTTCAGCCCGTACTACGAGGATGCCGATAAATTCGGGATCCGCCTCGAAGGCCCCAAGCCGTGGTACCGTTTTCTTCACGAGACCGATGAGAAAAGCTTGAATGATCTGGCGTACTTTTTCGAACACGGCTACGACGATGGCCGCGAACCGGAGCAATACGTGGAGCCAGTTTTCCGGGCGATCGCGTTGTGGAAGCAGGACGCTGAGAAAAATTATCGCAAGCTGACGGTCAAAAGAGGGCCTGGTTTCGTTCTGGTCACCGATGGCCGTAGCAACGGCAAGGGCGGTACCTATACTCTGGACGGGGTCGCCGGAGAGGCCTATCTCGCCTGCGAGCGGGGTGCGACACCGCACAGGGTCTGGAGCACCTTGAGTCCTGAGTATCAGTCGGGAGTTTCGGAGAATGAAGTCAAAGATTTTCTCGATCAGATGGTGAGCACACGTCTCGTATTCGAGGAAAGTGGCCACTACCTGTCTCTCGCTTTGCCGGAGGGCGAACGCCTGGGCGCCACAGATCGTCCGGTGGCCGGATTGCAGAAACAGAATCAGCCGGCGCCGGCCAGGCTTTTCCCTGCAACCGTCGTGTGAAAACATTGGCTGGTGACGTCATGATCAGGCCCACGATTCAGGAGGCGAATTCTTGAACCCGCGACCCGCATCCAACGGCGCGACCCGCGGCTACGTGATTCCCATCGGTGGCGGAGAGAGCAGGCGGAGAAATCCGACTATCCTGCGTCGCTTCGTGGAGATCTGTGGCGATTCCAAGGCGCGTATCGCCGTGATCCCGACAGCCTCGAAGCGCGCCGACACCGGTCAACGATACGCGCGCGTGTTCCGCGACTTAGGTGCCGAAGCCGTCAGCGTCCTACCCTTCAGATCGCGATCCGATTGCGATGACGGGAGGCATCTCGCTGTCCTCGATGCGGTCGATGGGCTGTTCATGACTGGCGGCAACCAGGTGCGCCTGTCCTCCATCATCGGCGACACGCCGGTGGCGGAGAAGATACGCGCGCGCCATCTCGAGGGCCTGCATGTGGCCGGCACGTCGGCGGGCGCCGCCATCATGCCCGAGCACATGATCGCCGGCGGCGAGTCGGGGTCCATCCCCCGCGCCGACATGGTGGAGATGGCCCACGGGCTGGGTCTCACGACCAAGCTGGTAATCGATCAACATTTCCGTCAGCGAGAGCGCCTCGGGCGTTTGCTCGCGGCGGTGGCCATCATTCCATCGGCGGTGGGCATCGGGCTCGACGAGGACACCGGCGCGTTCATCGACGCCGACGATCGGCTGGAAGTGATCGGCAGCGGTGGTGTGACCGTCGTCGACCCCACTGACATGGAGCACGCGAACCTCGATGGCGAGGACGAGGATGCACCCATCAGCCTCATCGGCCTGCGCCTGCATTTTCTAGTTGAAGGAAGTGCGTACGACATAACAACACGCACGCCGTATCTCTAATAACAAGCCCGACGGGGCGCCGTTGGGTAAGGACGCCGCTCATGAAAATTCTAAGCACATCGGTCTATGGGGGGCCGAACATCTATGCTCACTTTCCCATCATTCGCCACCTGATCGATCTGGGCCCGCTGGAGGAATGGCCGACCCGGCGCCTGGGTGACACGTTCATCGATGGTCTTCTGGAGGCTCTCCCCGGGCTTGGTGAGCACGGTTGCTCTTACGGCGAACCCGGTGGATTCGTACGCCGCATGCGCGAGGACGAGGGCACCTGGCTCGGTCACGTGCTCGAGCACGTGAGTCTCGAGATGCAGTGTGTTGCCGGCTCACAAGTAAGTTTCGGAAAAACCCGTTCCACCGGCGATCCGGGCCAGTACAACATGGTCTACCAGTACAAGGACGAGGAGGTAGGCCTGGAGGCCGGGCGTCTATCGTTGGCGCTTCTTCATCATCTGATACCGCCGGAGCTGCGCCCCGACGATGAGCCGCCTGAGGGCTACGATTTTGCCGCCGAGCGCGACGACTTTATCCGTTATGCCCAACGCCGCGCTCTGGGTCCGAGCACGGCGTCACTGGTGGAAGCCGCCGAGGCGCGCGAGATACCGTGGCTGCGGCTGAACCGGCAGAGTTTGATCCAGTTCGGACATGGCCGCTATCAGCGTCGCATACAGGCGACGGTCACGGGCAACACGCGGCAGATCGCCGTGGATCTGGCATCCGACAAGGAAGCGGCGAATCGTATCCTCGCCGATCTCGGTCTGCCGGTGCCCAAGCAATTTCTCGTCTACGATGCCAGCCGCGCCGTGCGCGCTGCCGAGCGTATCGGTTATCCGGTGGTCCTCAAGCCGCTGAATGGCAATCACGGTCGCGGCGTGTCGACACATCTGGAGAGTGCCAAGGAAATCGAGACCGCCTTCGAGAAAGCCCGCGAGCACCATCGCGCCGTTGTCGTTGAAAGCTTCATCCAAGGGCTCGATCACCGCCTTCTGGTGGTGAACGGCGAGCTGGTGGCGGCGGCCAAGCGTGTGCCGGGGCGTGTTATCGGCGACGGAAAGAGCAGCATCGAAACGTTGGTGGAAGAAGTGAACGCGGATCCGCGCCGCGGGGTCGGTCACGAGAAAGTGCTGACACGCCTCGAGTTTGACGCCCAAGCGGAGCGTTTGCTGGCGGATTTGGGCTACACGCGTGAGACGGTGCCCGAGGCAGGTGAGGTCGTCTACCTGCGTAATACCGCGAACCTTTCTACCGGCGGCACCGCCATCGACGTCACCGACATCATTCATCCGGACAATGTGGACATGGCGATACGCGCCATCAAGGCCATCGATCTGGATGTGGGCGGGGTGGACTTCCTCACTACCGATATCTCCAAGTCTTATCGCGAGACCAAGGGCGCCATCTGCGAAGTCAATGCAGGGCCCGGGTTCCGCATGCACGTGGCGCCCAGCGAGGGTACGCCAAGGGATGTCGCGGGGCCGGTGATCGACATGCTGTTCCCACCGAGCAAGCCCGCCCGCATTCCTATCGCCGCCATCACCGGCACCAACGGCAAAACGACGACCGCGCGTATGCTCGCTCACATCATGAAGCTCGCCGGCCACACCGTGGGTCTCGCCAGCACAGATGGCGTGTACATCGATGGGCGCTTGACGGTGGACGGCGACATGACGGGACCCATGTCGGCGCAGATGGTGTTGCGCGACCCCACGGTGGATGCCGCGGTTCTGGAAACCGCCCGCGGCGGATTGCTGCGCCGCGGCCTTGGCTATCGCGAGAGCAATGTTTCGGCGTGCCTCAACGTGAGCGCCGATCATCTGGGCCTGCGCGGCATCGACACCGTGGAGCAATTGGCGGAGGTGAAGCGCGTGGTGGTCGAGGTCGCCACCGACGTGGCGGTCTTGAACGCCGACGATCCCCTGTGTCTCAAGATGGCGGATTACACCGAGGCCAGGCACCTCTGCTACGTCACCATGGATCCCGCCCACCCGCTGGTGAAGGAGCACATTCGCGCCAACGGCATCGCCGTGGTTCTGGAGCAGGGCATGAATGGTCAGATGATTACCCTTTACGACAGTAACGGCCATCACATCCCCGTCGTGTGGACACACTTGATCCCGGCGACCCTGGAGGGACGCGCCCTGCACAATGTGCAAAACGCCATGTTCGCGGTTGCCCTGGCCCACGGCCTCGACATCGACATGGAAAACATACGCCACGGGCTGCGCACCTTCGACACCACGTTCTTCCAGGCCCCCGGCCGCATGAATATCTACGATGAGCATCCCTTCAAGGTGATCCTCGACTACGCCCACAACATGGCCGCGGTGAGGGCAATCTGCCAGGTCGTCGAGCGGCTCGGTGCCGATGGCAAAAAGCGCATCGTGCTGTCGGTTCCCGGCGATCGCCGCGACCAGGACATCGCCGAGATCGCGCGCATCGTCGCCGGCCAGTTCGACTACTACGTCTGCCGGCGCGACGACAATGCGCGTGGACGCGGCCCCACGGAGCTGCCGGAGTTGCTGCAGCGCGTGCTCCTGGAAGCGGGTGTCCCCGAAGCCCGGATCGTGGTGATTCCTGACGAGCAGGAAGCCAACATGGCCGCCCTCGAGTCCGCTGGTAACGGCGACCTGTTGCTGATCCTGGGTGACAACATCAAGCGCACCTGGAAACAGATCATTTACTTCAACGCCGGCCATCGCGAGGACGCCGGAAAAGAGCAACCGACGCCTGCCGTCGCGCTCGCCCCTGGGGATGCGGAAGCGTTTCGGCTGGATGCCGATATGGAGCTGGTGCGCGATGAGCGCGGTGTGAGGATCGCCAGGGAAGCCGAGGACTGAGTCCGGTGGAGTGCCTGGACTCGCGGCGTCTCACCGGGCCGAGCCTGATCATGAGCGGTGCGGGCGCGGTCATTGACGTGCGCTTCGCAGACGCAGACGCTGAAGCTGCCAAGCTCATCGGTGAATGGCGGCGCCAGGTGCAGCGCATGCTCGATGCCGTCGGCTGGCAGAGCCAGCAGATCCATGTTCATCGTCATGGCGATGGTGCGAGCCTCGCCATCTCCGCACCCATCGACGCGCTCTACGCGGCAACCGATATCAACGACTGGGCGTGGCAAGCGACCCTGGGTGTTCTGGAAAGAGGTGAAACGCCTGTCGTCGAGGCGGACGCGCTCAGGCTGCGCGAAGCCATCGAGGAGGAACGCAATCCCGCCCTGTTGGAGCTGTTTGCCCACGCGCGCGATCGTCATCTTCCCTGCCTGGTGGACGACGAGTTTTATTCCATCGGACTCGGACAGGGCAGTCAAACGTGGCCGGTGGACGATCTGCCGCTGCCCGGGCAGGTCGACTGGTCGGCCCTGCACGGCATCCCGGTGGGACTGGTCACAGGTACCAACGGTAAGACGACATCCGTGCGTATGGCCGCGGCCATGGTGCGTGCGGCGGGCCGTGTGGTGGGTATCTCCTCGACGGACTGGATTGCCGTGGACCAGGCGATCATCGATCGCGGCGACTACTCGGGGCCCGGCGGTGCGCGCACGGTGTTGCGCGACCCGCGTGTCGAGGTCGCCATTCTCGAGACGGCACGCGGAGGTCTGCTGCGTCGCGGCCTTGCGCTGGATCGCGTCGACGCAGTTCTGATCACGAACGTTGCCGAGGATCACCTGGGTGAGTTCGCGCTTCCCGATCTGCAGGCGCTGGCGGATCTCAAGTGGGTGGTCACGAAGGCCCTGGGTAGTACGGGCCGCTTGGTGCTGAACGCCGGCGATCCCTTGCTGGTGGAACGCGCGCGCAAACGCGAGGGCCGGATCACCTGGTTCTCCGCCGACGCGGAAAACACCAGCCTCCAACAGAGCCCCGCCGATGGCGGTGATGTTTTCACGGTGGAGAATGGTGAGATGGTTTATCGGTCCGGCGATCACCGGCGGGCGCTGCTGCCGCTGGCGGAGATCCCCATGACGTTGGGCGGCGCCGCTAGCCACAACGTGGCCAATGCCCTGGGCGCGGCGGGTCTGGCTGCCGCGCTGGGCATTCGCCTCGAGGCGATTGCCACCGGTTTGCGCGATACCCGCCGGGAGGATCATCCGGGACGCCTGAATGTTTATGAGTTCGACGGTGTCACGGCGATCGTCGACTTCGCCCATAATCCTCACGGCTTACAGGCGCTGTTCGACACCGGAAGCAATCTGGAGGCCGAACGCCGTCTCGTATTGATCGGTCAAGCGGGGGATCGCTCCGATAAGGCCATCAGCGCACTGGCCGATGCCGCCTGGGCCATGCAGCCCGACCGGATCATCATCAAGGAAATGGGGCGCTACGCCCGGGGACGCAGCAAGGGAGAGGTTCCCGGGATACTCCGCCATCGCTTTCTCGAGCTTGGTGCTCCCGCTGGAATGATCGGATACCAGGAACACGAGCTGGAGGGCGTTCGCGAAGCGGTCCAGTGGTCGCGACCCGGCGATGTGCTGATGCTTCTTATCCACGAGGACGTGGACGGTGTCATTGAGTTTTTGAGCGATCGTTCTCGATAACGGAGGGTAGACCACCATGCCGGAGCGAAAAAGATCCCGCGCAGTTGGGTTCAATCACGTGGCCTTGGAAGTCGGTGATATCGACGAAGCGCTGGCCTTTTACGGCGAGTTCCTGGAGTTCGAGCTGCGCAGCAAAAGTGAGAACATGGCCTTCATCGATCTGGGCGATCAGTTTCTGGCGCTATCCAGGGGCCGTCGCCAGGCCCCGGATGACGCGCGCCATTTCGGGTTGGTGGTGGAGGATAAGGCGTTGGTGCGCTGCAGGCTCGAGGAGATGGGCGTCGAAATCGTCAGCGACCGCTTCCTCGATTTTCTCGACCCGTGGGGCAATCGTATCGAGATTGTCGGCTACGAGAATATCCAGTTCACCAAGGCACGCCATGTGCTGCGCGGAATGGGTCTGGACGAACTCCGAAAATCGGAAAGCGCCTTGCGAGAGCTCGCCGACAAGAATATGGCACCAGACTGATTGACGATCTCGCTGCCTTTTCCCGAGAGCGGGGTTGAGGTGGCGGAAGGGTGACTCCCTTAATTCCCCAATCCACCTGCCCGCTTCCCGAATTGAGACCCATTCCCATTTACGCGCGGTATAGATACCCCCTTCCCAGGCCGATATCTCTTGCATAGCCGGTTCTGTCGGCAGTATCCATCGGAGTAAACACCATGTACGTCAAAGACGTGATGCATCGCGAGGTAACAACGACGCCCCTGGGAACCCCCGTGCAGGAGGCCTTCGAGATCATGCGCGATGGCGGCTTTCGCCATCTGCCGGTGCTCGATGAGTTCGGCAAGGTCGCCGGGATACTCTCGGATAGGGATTTGCGCAGCGTGGGCGCCATCTACAAAGACGATGCCACGGGAACCGAGGAGTTCCTGGTCACCGAGGACAGCACGGTGGACAAGATCATGGCCGCCAAACCATTCAGCGTGTCACCCGAAGACTCGGTCTCGTTCGCCATCGACATCATCCGGGAAAAGCGCATCGGCTGCCTGATTGTGTCCAAGGGCGGGGAGCTACTGGGTGTTCTGAGCTACATGGATCTCCTCTCTGCTTTCAAGAAGCTTCTCGACAAGCCTGCACAGGCGAGCGCAGCCTGAGACGATCGCGCTTTCGCGCTGCAGAAAGCCTTCTGGCAAAACCGGACAGCTTTCAGTCCTGCTTGCCGCTGGCGTCCTCCAGCGGCCCAGTCACGGGTAACCGCGATCCAAGCTCCTCACCGAACCGCTTCGCTTCGTCGATGATGCCGCGCGCGTGCCGCCAGCGATCGCATTTGTAACCCACCACCTTCGACCAGGCGCACCACTGATCCTCGATGGTGCCGGAAATATCCCTGATCAGGTTCCGATAGTCGCCAGGCCGTGTGAAGAGGAACAAGCACGCGATGACCACCAGGGCCAGAATGACAAATCGGAAGGGTTTGAATTTCAACATGAGCGACCGTGATAATCTGCCTGGAGTAGCTTAACACTCCGTGTCCTGTCGTTCTCCGAGCAGATATTCGTATGCTGGAATCGCGCGCCTTGCTAAAATCTTCGTGACCCTATTGATCCAGGGAGGGACGCGAAATGACGAGAATTCTCTATCTGCCCCTGTTGGCCTTTGCATTCGCTTCGCTGGCGAATCCGGCAACGGCCGCCGAAAGCAAAGAGCTGCGCGAACAGCGGCAAGTCGCTCAGAAAGAGCGCCAAGCGCAGAAGAACGAACGCAACAGCGAGATCAACGAGGCCACCAGAGCTTTCCGCGAGTTTGCGCGTGAATTGAAGGTGGACTATCAGGAGCAGGCGAAGGAGCTCGATACCGACTTCGAATTGCGGCGCGTGGAGCTGAAGGCGGATCACGATGTCAGGATCGCGGGCGCTGAAGCCGAGTATCAAAAGAAGCTGTCGGGTCTGTTCATGAGGTCGGGGGCCGAATTCGATGAGCAGGCCATGGAGCGGATGCAGGCGGAGGGCAAGGCCTTCGCCGACCAGCAGTTTGCCCTGAAGAGGCAGTCCGCTGAAGAGTTTCACCGGGAACGTATCGCCAACGAGGAACGCAAGAACGCATTGCTGACCGAAGCAGACCAGATGGCCTTGGAAGAGGCATCGTCCCTGGATTTGACCCGGAAGTATCCGCCCATTCTCGCCACCCCCATGGGCGATGGACTTACCAAGCAGGAACAGCACTGGAACAAACGGGAGAAGAAGGAGGTAGTGAAGCTCGAGAAAAGGAACAGGAAACTTCTGAGCGCATTTCGAAACGGCGAAAAACTGCGCAAATGGGAAATCGAGAAACTGAGCGAGGATTTCAAGCTCACCTGGGACGAGAAAGCCGAGTTGCATGCCCTCGACTCCCAGCAGCTGTTCTACAACGCCATGTTCATGCAGGCGGCCCAGGGAGGGACCATCGACCAGCAGGACTTCATGGCGAAGTTGGCGGAGATCAACGAACAGAAAAAGCTGATCAATATCGAGTACAGGAAAATTCGCGATCAGAACCGAATCACGCGTCGGAAAGAGAAAAAGGCGATTCTCGCCGACTGACGTCAGCCTGCCTGTGGTCAGATTGTAATCTGTATAAATAACCAGTATTGTTGCCGGGTACTCGCGAGGGCACCCGTATGCAGGCGTCTCTGTTCGATACCGGCGTCCCTGATTTTGATCCGGAGCTCAGCGGGCTAGAGCGCCTGGAGCTGGACCACGGCGCCTGGGTCGACTATCTGCCCCACTGGCTTGCCGGCCACGAAGCCGTCTATCAGGACTTGGTGGGCGGTGCCGAGTGGAAGCATGAGCGCCGGCTCATGTACGACCGCACCGTGCACGTGCCGCGCTTGACCGCCGCGGCACCCGTGAAGGGGCCCGCTGCGCGACTCCTGCGGAGCCTCTCGGCGGCCCTCTCGGGCAACTACGGCGTCACATTCAACAGCATTTCACTGGCGTGGTATCGGGACGGTAAGGACAGCGTCGCTCCCCACGGCGACCGGGTCGGCCGGCATGGCGGCGATACGGTGGTCGCCATCGTTTCGGTGGGTGCGCCGCGCCGATTTCTGCTGCGTCCGGAGGCGGGTGGCCCATCGCTGGTCTTTTCGCCCGGTTGGGGTGATCTGCTGGTCATGGGCGGCAGTTGCCAGCGCACCTGGTTGCACGGCGTGCCCAAGCTCGTCCGGGCCGACCCGCGCATCAGCATCCAGTTCCGGGCGACCGCCGCGCAACGCGTCCATTTTGGACACGGTTGAATTGGACAGCCAACGGTCAATGTCCTTACCCTGCCTTACGGGGACCAGGGGGCGTGCTTCCGAGCACTCGGAACCACGGAGGAATGACCCGCCCGCAACCGTCCGATGGTTACATTTCGGAAGCGTGAAATTGCGCTTCCGATGGGGGGTGTGCCATGTTGGAATTCGAACCTACTATTTCGCAGCGTCGTCGTTTTGGCCTTTTCCTTCTGTCGGCCTACCGGGAACTCAGGAATGTCTACCCGGGTGGCTTCGAATCCTTTCTGGTCGCGACCTGTGCGGCGATGGGAAACCGGCATACCGGCAAGCCGGTCAACGTCAGCAGCATCGCGGCTATGACCGGGATACCCCGGCCAACTGTCATTCGAAAGCTGCATCTGCTGGAGGAAATCGGGCTGGCGAGTCGTAGCGAGACACGCCACGGTACGATGGTCAGCATGTCGGCGGAATCCTGGGATCATGTGCGCCCCCACGTGGCGCGTCTGCTGGAACTCGAGACCGAGCTCCACACCGTCAGCGAGAACTGACCCGAGTGTTGCACCGCAGCGGCGCGAACCCTGCGCCCGGACAGGGGGCCGAGTCGCCTGGTCAGAAGAACTTGAGTGCGACGCCCTCGCGGGAACGGCGGACCACGATCGCCGGACGGCTGTGCAGGCGAATCACCGATCCGAGGTCCAGTACCAGGTTGAGCTTGACCACGTGTTGTTCGCGGATGGGCAGTGGTCCGGTGGCGACAAAGGCGCCGGTGGAGCTGAGGTCGCGTACTTTACCTTTGAACCGCGGCGAACCCTGTCGCGAGATATAGGCTCGTGCTTTCGTCGAGGTGCGGGATACGCAGCGGCGCTCGCGTTTCCCGCTGTAGCGCGCGTTGTTGCTCTTTTCAATGGAACAGTCCACGTGTTTCCCCCTCATTCCTGTTGCCCCCGAGTGGTGCATTATAAGGTGGATCGGCCGTGAGATCAGTTTCCACGATCAACTTTTTCACCAGGAATTATTTTCTCCCCATGGGAGGCCGGTAGGGTTTTTCTTGTTAACATGTGGCTGTCAGCAACAGGGAATAGTGCAGGGCAAGGCATCAGGAGTCGCCACCGATGAAACTGTATTACAACCCGGCTTCACCCTACGTCCGCAAGGTCAGAGTACTGGCTATCGAGACCGGTCTCATGGGCCGAATCGAACTCGCCAAAGTGACGATCACGCCGACGGGTCCCGACGCGGCGCTGTGCGCCGACAATCCCATAGGAAAAATTCCGACCCTGGTTCTCGACGACGGCAGTGCGCTCTATGACTCGCGGGTGATTTGCGAATATCTGGACGGACTGCACGCTGGCGCGCATCTGTTTCCCGACGACGGCGACGATCGCCGGACCGCCCTGCGTCGTCAGGCACTGGCCGACGGGATTCTGGATTCGGCGGTGAATACACGCTACGAGACATTTCTGCGCCCACAGGCGCTTCGCTGGACGGACTGGGTAGACAACCAGATGACGAAGGTCAGACGCAGCCTCGATGCGCTCGAGGGCGAGTCCCTGGGCGACGGGGTGGATATCGGTACGATTTCCGTGGCCTGTGCACTGGGGTACCTGGACTTTCGTTATTCCGACGAGGGTTGGAGAGATTCCAGGTCCAAGCTCGCCGCTTGGTTCCAGAAGTTCGCTCGGCGACCCTCCATGAGCGAGACAACTCCTGAGTAGCGTCGTCGCGGTGACGACTCCGCGCCTCTCGAAGACCCGCTATATCTCCGGTTGCCAGTGCCATCTGAAGCTCTGGTACGATTGCTTTGAGCGCGAGCTCGGCACCGACGTCGATGCCGTTACCCAGGCGATTTTCGATACCGGCCACGAAGTGGGCCGACTCGCCCGGCAGCGTTATCCGGGCGGAGTTCTGGTCGAGGCGGATCATCTGCACGCGCAAGACGCAATTGCGCAGACGCGCGCGTTACTGGCCGATGAAACCGTTCCCGCGATCTTCGAAGCGGCATTCGAGCATCGGAACGTACTGATTCGTGCCGATGTGCTGGAGCGCAGCACGCGCGGCGGCTTCAATCTCATCGAGGTCAAGTCTGGCACCACCGTCAAAGATGTCCACGAGCACGATGTCGCGGTGCAGATGTGGGTTCTTCTCGGCGCCGGTGTCGATGTTGTGTCAGCGGGTCTACTGACGCTCGGCCGGGGGTACGTGTTCGACGGCAAGATTCTTGACGTGTATCGCCTGTTTCGTTTTCACAACTTGGACGATGCAGTGGCGGAGCACCTGCCATGGATCGGTGAAGATGTGACGCTTCTTCGTTCGATGCTTGCGTCGAAAAATTCTCCGCAAATAGAACCGGGTGATCATTGCTTCGATCCCTACGAGTGTGGATATTATGAATTCTGCACCCGCGACTGGGAGTACCTGGAGCATCCGATTTCCGATCTGCCACGCTTGCGCGATACCAGGCGGGAGCAGCTGCAGAGTCAGGCGATCGAAGAGATCGGTGACATACCGGATGAATTTCGACTCAGTACTCGCCAGGCCATCGTTCGGCAGTCGGTAATTACAGGAAAGGAGTACGTTGCCCCGCAGCTTCAAGAAGAATTGTTACTGGTGTCGTATCCGATCTGCTATCTGGATTTCGAGAGCTTCAATCCTGCCATTCCCCGCTACGCTGGTACGCGCTGCTACGACGCCATCCCGTTCCAGTTCTCCATGCACGCGGAAGATAGAGACGGCAATGTTTCACAACGCGAATTCTTATGGACAGAGGCGAGTGATCCGCGAAGGCCACTCGCCGAGGCGCTGCTCGATGCGCTCGGCAATGACGGGACCGTGTGCGTCTACTCCGGGTTCGAGAGGCGTGTGATCAAAGCCCTGTCGCGCGACCTGCCCGATCTCTCCCCCGATCTCGATGCGCTCCTCGAGCGTCTCTGGGACCTACTGAAAGTTATCGAGAGGAACTATTATCATCCCGATTTCCACGGCTCGTTTTCCATCAAGCAAGTGCTTCCCGTACTGGTTCCGGAAATGAGCTACGAGGGCCTGACCATTGGCGATGGGCGCGAGGCGAGTGCCGCCTACCAGAACAGCCTCGGTTGCGATGACGCGCGAGAGCGCCAGCGTATCCACCAGGCACTCAGGCAGTATTGCGCCCAGGACACGCTGGCGATGTTGGCGCTCAGACGCGCGCTGGTTGAAAGGGCGTCGGCCAACCCTCCCCCGGGAGAGGCATCATCACCGCGCTAGTGTGCACCATGTCACAGGCGGAGCGTGTGTTTGCGGAGTACGGGGGCGTGAACGAGGTCTCGGAACTACGCTTGGAAAGGCGTCAGAATTTCGCGATTAATGGGCTTTCGGGGCGACACGGATAATTCCTCATGCCCGAAGCATCGGATCCCAATGGCAAAGCTGGACATACCCGGTTATCAAATCAAGGCCCATGTCGGTTCTGGCGGCATGGCCGTGGTGTTCCGCGCCACCCAGGAATCGCTGCAGCGCTCGGTGGCGTTGAAGGTCCTCAAGAATACGGAATCCAAGGAGTGGACCGAGCGCTTCTTGAACGAAGGGCGCATTCTCGCCTCGCTGAGTCACCGCAACATTATCACCGTGCACGACATCGGAATCCATGCGGGTCACATCTATATCTCCATGGAGTATCTCAACGGCGGCGATCTGAAGCTGCGCATCGAATCCGGCATGACTCCCAAAGCCGCTCTGGAGATACTCGCCACTATCGGTGAAGCGCTGGAGATTGCGCACAAGAAGGGCGTTATCCATCGTGACGTAAAGCCAAGCAACATCATGTTCCGGCAGGACGGCGTACCGGTGCTGGCGGACTATGGCATCGCCAAGGACTTCGAGCGTGAGACCGACGTCACCGTGGACGGCACGGTCATCGGTACTCCGGATTACCTGGCCCCGGAGCAAGCCAGGATCGAGCCCGTGGACGGTCGTACCGATATCTACGGCCTCGGGATCATCTTCTACGAAATGCTGACCGGCAAGAAGCCCTTCGAAGGTGATTCGCCGGTGCATGTGGTCTTCAAGCATCTCAACGAGCCGATCCCGCAGTTTCCCGAAGAATTGGCCATGTACCAGCCGCTGCTGGAGAAGATGACGGCCAAGGAACCGGAAGATCGCTTTGCCGACGCCGGGGAACTTCTAGTGGCAGTCACCGAGTTGCGGGTCAACAATGCTGTCGGCGGGCTGAAAAAGGGCAAGAACAAGGGCCGGCGAAAGGCCGACGAGAAAAAGAAAATGAGCGGCAAGACCGTGCGCCGGTTGGCGTTGGTGGCCGTTCTGATGCTGGCCTGTGGTCTCGCCTATCTGCAGCGGGAAACGGTTCTGCCCTTCGTCGAGCCTTACACCGGGGTGCTGGTCGATGAACGGGGCGTCATGGTGGACCAAAGGGACCGGGCAGTGGGCCTGACACTGGCTTGGTGGGATTCCATCGCTCCGTACTTCGCCTGGAAAGCAGCGGATGCCTCGGAGACCCGGCTGCTGCGTTGCCGCAGGGAAGGCCGACCCGATTGCGACGTCAAGCTCGCGATTCCCCCGGCCGGCGATGCTCTTGCAGGGAACGCTTCCGCCACCATCCAGTGATTCCTACAGCGCCGGTGCGCGCAGCGCGCGCAACGCACGGCGCCATGTCTTGCGGATTGTGGAATCCATGGGCGGATGGCGTTTCGAGGGCCAGTGAGCGGGCGCCGTTCTGGCCCGCCGTTACTCGCCGGTCTCGCTATAATGCGCCAATGAATGTCGCTAGACGGACAACGGGAGATCCCCATCATCCGGGAAATCTCACCGATCCGCACCAGCTGGTGGTGGCGGTGTCCTCGGACAGCCCGGGGGAGCAGCGCTTTCCCAGCCACCGGCATTTCCGCGCCCAGCTGGTATTCGCTTCCGAGGGCGTGATGACGGTTACCACCGCCGCTGCGACCTGGGTGGTGCCGCCCCAGCAAGCTGTGTGGGTACCGGCGGGGGTCGACCATGAGGTGTATTCGGCCGGGCCGCTGTCCATGCGCTCCCTGTACGTGCACCCCGATGCCACCGGCGGTTTATCCGCGGAATGCTGCGTGATGGCGGTGGGACCCTTCCTGCGGGAACTGATCGTCAAAGTCTGCGATCTCGCCGAGCGCAAGAAGACGCCTGAAAGCTACACCCGACTGGTGGCCGTGGTGCTGGATGAGCTGCGTGATCTGAAGACCGCACCGCTGCGCTTGCCCCTGCCGCGGGACCCGCGGCTCAAGGCGGTTACGGATTCCCTGATGGCGTCCCCCGGTGACGATCGCGACCTGACCCAGTGGGGCAGGCACGCCGGTGCCAGTGCCCGCACGCTGGCACGCCTGTTTCGCCGCGAGACAGGAATGACCTTCGCCGGTTGGCGGCGACGCCTGCGCCTGTTGGCGGCGGTATCGCGGCTGGGCGCGGGCGAGTCCGTGACCATGGTGGCCTACGATCTCGGCTACCACAGCCCCAGCGCTTTCGTCGCCATGTTCCGCCGCTCCCTGGGCACCTCGCCGGGGCGCTACTTCAAGCGCCTGTAGGCGCAAGCGAAATCGGGAGTGTCCCCATTTCGCTCCGAGAGATGGAACTGCGGCGCGGACATTGATGGGGCTCCTCCTTAGCTATTGGATGACGATCAGCAGTTGCGTCTTGCCGCGGATGATATCGACGGCAATGGTACGTCCGGTTCTGCGCATGGCGCGATTCAATTCTTCGACGTTGCGCACGCGCTCACGGTTGATGGCGATGATGACGTCCCCGGGGCGGATGTTGTTGTGCCACGCGCGGCTGTTGCGCTGCACGTCGGCAACGATCACGCCATCCATTTGACCACGCAGTGGGTGGTCACTTTCCATGGCCTGGAACACGGCCCCGGAGAGCTGTGGTGAGGACTCGCTGCCGGCATAGGTGACGCGTTCCATCGCGCCTACGCGTACCCGGATTTCCCTGCGCGTGCCGTCGCGTACTACCGTCATGCTCAGCTCGCCGCCCACGCGCACGAGGCCGACAAGGTTTCGCAGATCGGCGGCGCTCGTCACCTGGATGTCATTCACCGCCACCACCACATCACTGGACGCGATGCCGGCCTCCTCGGCGGGCGAGCCCGCTTCCACGCGGGTGACCACCGCACCGTCGCGAATGTCGAGATTGAGCGCTTCGGAAAGCTCGGGTGTCAGGTCCTGGATGAGCACACCGAGCCGGCCTCGGCGAACCTCCCCGTATTCGGCCAGCTGTTCGACCACCGAGCGCGCCATGTTACTCGGCACGGCGAATCCGATGCCGACGTTGCCGCCGGACGGCCCGATGATGACGCTGTTGATGCCAATGAGCTCACCCTTGAGATTGATGAGCGCGCCGCCGGAATTACCGGGGTTGATGGAAGCGTCCGTCTGGATGAAATCCTCGTAGCCGTGGATGTTGAGCCCGGTGCGCCCCAGCGCGCTGACGATGCCCGAGGTTACGGTCTGGCCGAGCCCGAAGGGGTTGCCGATGGCAACCACGAAATCGCCGACTTCCAGTGCTTCGGAATCCCCGAGCTCCAGCGCCGTGAGGCCCTCCGGCGCTACCTTCAGGAGCGCGATGTCCGTGCCGGGGTCGCTGCCCACCAGTTCCGCCGTGAGCTTGCGCCGATCTTTCAGGGTGACGACGATCTCCTCGGCTCCCTCGATGACGTGATGGTTGGTGATCACGTAGCCGCGCCGGGCGTCGATGACCACCCCGGAACCGGCGCTCAGCTGCGCGCGCCGTTGGGGTTGCTCCAGGTAGTCCTCGAAGAATCGGCGGAAGAAGGGGTCACGCATGAGCGGGTTCTGGCGCGCCGGCGCCGCCACCCGCACCGAAATATTGACCACCGCCGGTGTCACCTTGCGCAGCAACGGTGCCAGAGTCGGTATGCCGTCCTTGCTGGGCATCGGCAAAGTGGCCGCGTCAGCCGCCACTGGCAGTAGAATCCAGACAGCCATCAGGGCACGGCCGAATCCGGGGCTGATTCTCATGGTTGTCTCACTCGCCGGTCCTATCGGGGAATGCTGTTTGCTGTGACTGTGGGCATGGGTAAATGGCGCCCCACTATCGCCTATCCGCCGGAATTTTCAAGACGCCCGCTGAGCGGAGGAATCTGTGCCAGGGTTGAAATCATGGCCCAGATCCCTATATTGCGCATACCCGCTCCAGGGGATGCGGTCGTCCAGTGGGGGTCTGGCAGCCCGCAAAAGCGATTTGTCGACAGCCGCCCAGGGTGGATGGACAAATTTTAACCTGACGGCGCCCGGTGGGAGCCGCTAGGCTGGCAACCCGTTTCGGAACATTTTGCCCATGATCGAGATCACGAACCTGAGTAAGCGCTTCGGCGAGTTGACCGCGGTGGACGGGGTCTCGTTCCAGGTCGTTCGCGGCGACGTGCTCGGCTTTCTCGGCCCCAACGGGGCCGGCAAGTCGACCACGATGAAGATGATCACGGGATTTATCTCCCCCGATGCCGGCAGCATCGTGGTTGGCGGTGATGACATCCGTCTGCACCCCGTGGAGGTCAAGCGGCGCATCGGCTATCTGCCCGAGGGCGCGCCCCTCTACGGCGATATGACCGTCAGAGGGTTTCTCGGCTTCATCGCCGAGATTCGGGGCTTTAAGGGCCCGCAGCGCTTGAAACGGCTCGATCGTGCCGTCGAGCTGGTGAACCTCGGCTCGGTGCTCGACCAGTCTATCGAGACACTTTCCAAGGGCTTCAAACGCCGTGTTGGTCTCGCCCAGGCGATCATCCACGACCCGGAAGTGCTGATCCTCGATGAGCCTACCGACGGTCTCGATCCGAATCAGAAGCACGATGTGCGCCAGCTCATCCGCAGCATGGCCGAGGACAAGGTCATCGTGCTCTCCACGCATATCCTCGAGGAGGTGGACGCGGTGTGCAATCGCGCCATTATCCTCGCCGAGGGGCGCATCGTCTCCGACGGCACGCCGGCGGAGCTGGAGGCGCGCTCGATCATGCACAATGCCGTCAGTATTACGGTGCGCACGAGCGCGGCCGATGGAATACGCGCCGAGTTGGCCGGTCTTCCCCATGTGCGCGATGTCGACGTAGTGGAGGAGAATGGTGAGCGAGTTCGCTTTCACGTATTTCCTGAAGGCGGAGCAATGGTCATCGAAGCGGTGGGGCGTAAGGTGCGTGAGCGGGGCTGGGACATCGAGGAGCTGCGCGTGGAACGCGGGCAGCTCGACGAGGTTTTTCGGCGCGTGACGATCGGCGAAGGTATCAAGGAGTGATGGCATGAGTCCGGTCGCCAGCATCTTCAAGCGCGAGTTCGTGGGCTACTTCTCCACACCGATTGCCTATGTGTTTCTGGCTATCTTCGTTTTTCTGAGCGGTATCTTCACCTTTTATATGGGCAGCTTTTTCGATCGCGGCCAGGCAGATCTGCAACCCTTCTTCCAGTTTCATCCGTGGCTCTATCTGTTTCTGATCCCGGCCCTCGCCATGCGCCTGTGGGCGGAGGAGCGCAGCAGCGGCACCATCGAGTTGTTGCTGACACTACCGGTTACCATTCCTCAGGCAGTGCTGGGTAAGTTCCTGGCTGCCTGGGCATTCACCGGCATCGCGCTGTTTCTGACTTTTCCTCTGTGGATATCGGTCAACTATTTAGGGGACCCGGACAACGGCGTGATTCTCGCCAGCTACTTCGGCAGCCTGTTGATGGCCGGCGCGTTTCTAGCCATCGGTGCCTGCATGTCCTCGCTGACCCGCAACCAGGTCATCGCCTTCGTCGTCAGCGCCGTCGTTTGTCTGGGTTTCGTGCTGAGTGGCTTTCCCCTGGTGCTCGAGTTCTTCTCTGTCTGGGCGCCGGACTTTCTGGTGCAAGCAGTGAGCTCCTTCAGTTTCCTCAGCCACTCCAACGCCATCAGCGAGGGCGTCATCGAGTTGCGAGACATCGTGTTCTTCGTGTCCTTGATCGTATTCTGGCTGTTCGCCAACGTAGTCGTCATCGACCTCAAGAAAGCGGATTGACAGCTAAAGAGGTATGACGATGGGCACCAAGGCATTATCTATAGCGGGACTGGTCGTAGCGCTGGTGCTGCTGTTCGCCGTGAACATTCTGGCTAACACGGTGTTTACCTCGGCACGCCTCGATCTCACCGAAAATCGCCTGTTCACGCTTTCCGAAGGCACTCGCAACATCCTGGCCGGGTTGCAGGAACCGATTACCATCCGCTTGTATCTCTCCCAGCGCCTGGCCCGCAACCTGCCAGCCATCAACAGTTACGCAACGCGCATCAAGGGATTGTTGGGCGAGTATGAACGCGCCTCGAACGGAATGGTAAAGGTGCGCATTATCGACCCGGAACCTTTCTCGGAGGAAGAAGATCGTGCCGTGGGCTATGGACTGAGCGGCGTGCCCCTGGATGGCGGTGGCGAGAAGCTCTACATGGGACTGGTGGGCACGAACTCTATTGATGACGAGGACATCATTCCCTTTCTAAGCACCAGCCGTGAGTCTTTCATCGAGTACGACATCACGCGCATGGTGTACAACTTGTCGAGTCCGGAGCTACCGGTTATCGGTCTGCTGAGCAGCCTTCCCATCAACGGTATGGGGCCTCAGGCGGCGTTGCGCGGCATCACGGCACCCGCCTGGGTGGTGATGGAGCAAGTGGACGAGCTCTTCGAAGTGCGAACCATCGAGACTGACGCCAGCGAGATCCCGGGTGATGTGGATGTTCTGTTGCTGGTGCACCCGAAGCAGCTCAGCGATAGCACCCTTTACGCCATCGACCAGTTCGTGCTCGGTGGTGGGCGCGCGCTGGTCTTCATCGATCCTCATTCCGAAACCGAGCAGGCGCCGCCGCAGGCCATGCCCATGCTGCCGGCATCGCGAAGCTCCGAGCTCGAGAAGCTGCTCGCCGCCTGGGGCGTGGAATCCGAGCCGGGAAAGGTGGTGGGCGATCTGCAGATCGCCGCCAAGGTGCGAATGCAGCGCGGGCAGCAGATTCTCACTATCGATTATCCTGTGTGGCTGAACGTGTTGCCGGATTTGTTCGACCCGGATGACACCGTAACCGCCCAGCTCGGCAACATCACTTTCGCGACGCCGGGTTATCTGCAGCCCCTGGAAACCGCCACGACGACGTTCCGGCCACTCATCAAGACCACCGAGCATGCCGCGTTGTTCGAGGCGAAGCGCTTGCTGGACCCCACTGCCGACCCCCAGGAATTGCTGCGGGACTACGATCCGGTGGGGCATGCCATGGTGCTGGTGGCACGCATCGAAGGACCGGTGAAAAGCGCCTTTGCCGACGGGCCGCCAGCCGAGACCAAGGGTGAGGACAGGGTGGCCGGATCCGACGACAAGGACGGTGACCAGGAAAAGGCGCCGCGCGAGCATCTCGCCGCATCACGCGGTGACATCAACGTCATCGTGGTCGCCGACACCGATCTGCTGGCGGATCGTTACTGGGTGCAGGTGCAGGAGTTTCTCGGCAACCGAATCGCCATTCCCAGTGCCGCAAACGGTGCCTTCATAGTGAACGCGCTCGATAATCTGGTGGGCAGCAACGATCTCATCAGCGTACGAAACCGCGGCAGCTTCATCCGTCCGTTCCAGCGCGTCAATTCAATCCGCCGGCAGGCGGAGCTCGAATTTCGGCAGAAGGAGGAGGAACTCATCCAGCGCCTCGACGAGACCGAGCAGCGCCTGGTGGACCTCGAGCAGGCCAAGCAGGGGGGCGACAGCAGCTTGATCTTGAGTCCCGAGCAGAAGCAGGAGCTGGTGCGTTTCCGCCAGGAGAAGGTAGCGATTCGAAAGGATCTGCGTGCCGTGCGCCGTAACTTGCGCCGTGACATCGACAACCTGGGTTCGCGCCTCAAGTTCATCAACATAGCGCTGATCCCGATTCTGATCGGGATCGGTGGGCTGGCCGCCGGCTTGTGGCGTATCCATCGGCGCCGATCCCACACTGGTGCACCGGCTCATTGATTTCGACATTTACTGAAAAATGCGTAAAAAAGCTTTACTCATACTGATTTTGTTGACTGTGGTGGTCGCCGTTGCAGCGGTGATTGTGCGCGAGGGCACGAACGATGTGGCGGGCGCCGGCGAGCGGCTGTTCCCGGCGCTGCTGGACAACATCAACGACGTTACGACGGTGGTAGGCGTCGGCGCCGGCGAGACGTTTACGCTGGTCAGAGAAGGTGATCGATGGGTAGTGTCCGAAAAGCACGGCTTCCCGGCGGACCAGGACAAGGCGCGCAGGTTGATCCTCGGAATGGCTCGCCTGGTACGCATCGAGCCGAAGACCAGCAATCCCGATCTGTACGAAAAAATCGGCCTCGATGATATTCATGCCGAAGATGGCAACGCCGTGCAGTACAGTTTCAAGAATGCCGCCGGCGACACCCTCGCCGAAGTCATCATCGGCAACAGCCGGCTCGGGCGTGCCGATCCGCAAACCGACGAATACTTTGTCCGCGAGCCGGCTCTGGCCCAGACGTGGCTGGTGCAGGGCAAGCTGGCCGATGCCGTTGGCGTCATCGAATGGCTGGACAGCAGCGTGCTCAGCATCGAGCGTGACCGGATACGCCAGGTGACGGCGCGCCATCCCGATGGCACCGAGGTGACCGTCAGTAAGAAGAAGCCGTCACAGCAGACTTTCGACCTGCTCGATGTCCCCGAAGGCGCGCAGGCGGATCCCAAATGGAAGCTCAACGATCTCGGCCGTTCACTGGCAAATCTGGACATGGAAGACGTAATGCCCGCTTCCCAGGCCAGCGTTCCCGATGACGGCTTGACGGTGGAGATGATCACCTTCGATGGATTACGTGTGATCTTGCGAAGCGCGAAAGACGGTGAACGCACTCTGGCACGGATCGAGGCATTTTTTGACGAGTCACTTATCGCGCAAGAGTTTTTCGCTGGTGCAGAGCAGGCCGAGGGCGAGAGCGAGTTCCTGCTCTCTGCCGAGGCGGTCCGTGAAGAAGTGACGCGGCTCAACAAGGATTGGCAGAATTGGGTGTATGTGGTTCCCAGCTATCGCGCTGATTACATGTCGGTTAGAAAAGAGGACATGATCAAGGCGCCGGAGAAAAAGGAAGAATCGGCCGGAACCAATAAGGAAACAAGCTAGATACCGGGCTCCGAATTTCCCCGCGCCTTCACGGCGAACGTCAGTAGAATATGTGCCGGCCAATTCTGGCGATGCGTCGTTTGCCCCGCGACCAGCGGGGACGAATATACTTCGAGTGATAAAAGAGCGCACCCTCGACCCTGAGTTCCGCTTGCTCGTCATACACTTCTTCGGCGATTCTCCAGGCACGCTTCCAGATCTCGCGATCCACCGGCAAAGTCGCATCGAGCTCCGTCCATGAGAACGCGCTGACATTCCGTTTGCGGATGATGTCGAAGTTTTCCTGAAACACGACTTCGCAGACCGTGTTCGGATAATGTTTCGACGCCACGCGGTTCATCGTCACCTCGGCTACCGCATACTGACCGTTAGTGGGTTCGCCGCGCGCCTCGTGATAGATGTTCTTGGCGAGGCAATTCAAATCCTGAGTCCGTGCATGAAACTCCTGGCTGCGGTCGTGCCCTGCGATGGAGAAATAGACGAGGCCGGCAAAGGTCATCACTACGAGTGCTACTACCGAAATGACGATGAAGCCACCCATCTCGTGCGTATGCCAGTAGAACACGAGGTTTCGCCACGCCGTCGCGATGGCGCGCGCGAATCGTGACGACGAAACGGAGGAAAGGTGGGACATATCCCCGGAATGCCAAGTGCGGCGTATGGAGGGATCAAAAGTATAGCCATCCTCCGAGCCCTGTTTCGCGACCGCCGTCAAAATCGGAGTGGCGGAGCGGCGACTGATGGCCAACTTGTGAGTCAGGTATCGATAACTGAAAACACCAGACCGGGAAGGGTCCGGCAACACTGCTCGGATGCCGATAATTGGCTTATACTTCATGCGAATAACGACGCCGAGGGAACCGGAATCATGAAAGTCACGGGCAAAACAACACTAATTCGTCTCCTGGGAATTGCACTCACTGTGGCCGTTCTGCACCTGCCGGGCATCGCCCAGGCGGCGGGGACCAGCGTCGCGTCTGAGCTGGATCCGCCCCAGGGAAGCCGCCAGGACATGATCGGCGATCTCGTGCTGCAGCGGCCCTTCGGGCTTGCCAATACTCTGGTGGGGATCGGAACGTGGGTCGTGTCCCTGCCGTTCACCGTTTTCAGTGGTAGCACGGGGGATGCCGGGGTGAAGCTTATCGCCGAGCCGGGTGCGCATACCTTTACACGGCCTCTGGGGTATCCGGCGCCTGTAAGCCCGGATAATTAAACGCACCGAGGACCTTTGAGGGAGGAGGTCCCTTGAGTAGCCAGGCGGCTCTGCAGGAAGCGCTCGCCCATCACCAAGCCGGCCGCTTGTCCCAGGCCGAGTGCATCTACGAGCGCATCCTGGCCAGCGAGCCGCGGCACGCCGATGCTCTGCACTTGCTGGGCGTCGCGGCCCATCAGGGCGGGGAGCACCGACGCGCCGTCACGCTCATCTCCGCGGCTGTCGAGGCGCTCCCCGGCAACGCGCTTTTCCTGAACAATCTCGGTGAAGCCCACCGCGCTCTAGCCGAATGGCAGCTGGCGGCGGCGTGTTATCGGCGTTGCCTGTCCATCGACGCCGGGAATGCGGCGGCTCACAACAATATGGGTCTCGTGCACGTGGCCGAAAATCGCAGCCAAGCCGCGGAAGCCTCATTCCGGGATGCCCTCGCGCTGACGCCCGATGACTGGGAAGTGCATGCCAATCTTGGCGATGTGCTCGCCCGGGGCGGACAGCTTAGCGCCGCCATCGCCTGTTTCCAGCGCGCCGCCGCTATCGCGCCGGGGTTCGCCCCCGTGCATGTGCGTCTAGCGCGCCTGCTGCTGGACAGGAATCGTCCCCTGGAGGCCGGTGAGAGCTTCGAGTGCGCGCTAAGCTTGCAGCCCGGTGACGTGGACGCCCATGTGGGCCTGGCTCGCGCGCTTCTCGAACAGCGTCGTTTCCATGAGGCGGAGGCTGCCGCACGCGCGGCCCTGGTTGTCGAACCGGAGGACGACAGCGCACCCCTGTGGCTCGGCTATGCGCTGTTTCACCAGGGCCGCTATCCGGAAGCGTCCGACGCTTTTCTTGCCCCGGTTCGCAGGCTCCGCGCGCTCGGCTCCCACGCGAACGACAGCCACCCCACTTTTGCAGGGATGAGTCGCAGCAAGCTTCAACAGGATATGGAGCAGCTCAGGTATCTCGTCGACCGGGGCCGCTTGCCCCGAGAACATCATCACCTGTTGAACGCCTACGAGGAGTTTGCCGAGCGGCACGCCGGGAACACCGATCGTACGGTGATGCTCCAGATTTCTCCGGATGATGCGATCGCACCCTATTTCAATCGATTGGTGATCGACGCGCCCGAGCCGGTGATCCCGGGCGGAGCGCTCAATCCGGACCTCGACGCGCAAGCCATCGAGTCGGCGTTTCATTCAGGCCGGCTGGGATTCACGCAGTTCGACAACTTGCTGAACGGTAAGGCGTTGGCGGCGCTGCAGCGCTACTGCCTCGAGCCGAGCATCTGGTTCGAGATGAAGTTTCACAGCGAAGTCGGTTCCAGTCTCTGCAATGGGTTTTGTTGTCCGCTGCTTCTGCAGATTGCCGGGGAGATCCGCGCTGCGTTTCCCAGCGTATTCGGCGAGAATTTGTTCACAACCTGCTGGACTTACAAGTATTTTCAAGACGAGTCTGATGGGCATATTCATGCCGACAACGGTGCCGCCAGCCTCAACCTGTGGATTACGCCGGACGAATCAAATCTGGCAACCGATGCCGGAGGACTGGTACTGTGGAACAAGGCGGTGCCAGATGAGTATTTCGACGCTACCGGTGAGGAGATGATGCACATGTCGCAAGCTTTGATCGCGGAACCGGACGCGGAGCCCGACTACGTGTCATACGCCAGCAATCGTGCCATGATGTTTCGATCCAACGTGCTGCACAAGACGCACCGCCTGAAATTCAGGGACGCGTACCTCCACCGGCGGGTGAGCATCACGTTTCTGTACGGCAAACCGGGGAAGTCCATGACATGACCGCGGTTACCGTGATAGTTGCCCTCTGGATAGTATTCGCCCTGACTCACGTCGTTCTCTCCAGCAACCCGATGCGCCCACGGGGCGTGCGCTTGCTCGGCGAACGGTTGTTTCAGGGCCTCTACGCTCTGGTGGCTTTCGCGGTCTTCGTGCCGTTGATTCTGGTTTATGCCGGCAATAAGCACGTAGGCCCACTGGTTTGGATTGTCGAACCGAATCTGGTCATCGATATCATTACACGGGTCGGCAACACGATCGCTTTGATGCTGATGGTGGCAGGGCTCTTTCGCCCCAGCCCGACGGGTGTGACCGGCACCCCTGCTCGAAGACCCCGCGGCGTGCAGCGCATTACCCGCCATCCACTGTTCATGGGAATCGTATTGTGGGCCATCATGCATCTGCTGGTGAATGGATATGCATCCGATGTGGCCTTCTTCGGCGGCTTCGTGCTCTTCGGGTTGCTGGGAAGCTGGCATCAGGACCACAGGCAGAAGGCGCTGCCCGACGGCGCCTATGCGAAATTCTGCGAGAAAAGTCCTTTTCTGCCATTCACCGGCGGCGGCATTATCAAAGGATTGCGGGAAATCGGTGCCGTGCCGATCGTCGTCGGCCTGTTGGCTGCCGGGCTTTTGCGTTACTTTCATGCCGGCCTTTTTGGCTGAACCGAACTCGCCCCGGGTGCCTGTAGCCTGTAGGCGCGCCGCTGCATTTTTCCTCTGCCTGTGCCTGCCCTGGGCGCCGCTGCCAGCGATTGCGTCGGGCTCCTACGAAGCCGGCACGGCGGCGCTCCTGGACGGCGATTATGCGACTGCCTGGCGAATACTGGCGCCCCTGGCGGAAGCGGGCGATGCCCGCGCCCAGAACGACGTGGGCGTGATGTTCGGACGCGGACTCGGCGCCCCGCAGTCCTATCGGCAAGCCGCCATGTGGATCGAGCGCGCGGCCGAGCAGGGCAATCCCCATGCCCAGAGCACCCTCGGATACATGTACTACCGGGCCCGCGGCGTGGGCCGTGACTACCGCGCCGCGGCGCTGTGGTCCCGTCGTGCCGCAGAGCAGGGAGTCGCCAGCGCCCAGAGCAATCTGGGCATGCTGTACGACAAAGGCCAGGGTGTGGCGCAAGATTTTACCGAGGCGGCGCGCTGGTATCGTCGCGCGGCGGAGCAGGGCTTCCCGGAAGCTCAACGCAATCTCGGCTCCATGTACGAACACGGCAGCGGTGTGCCGGCAGACACCCTGCTCGCGTACGCCTGGTACGGGGTAGCATCCGCAGCCGGCGACGAGATAGCGCTGAAGCTTCGCGCGCGTGTTGCCAGGGGCATGTCGTCGGACGAAATCGCCCGCGCCCGTGAGCTTGCCCGGGAAATGCACCAGCGCTACGCCGCGTCTGTCCAGGAAACACCTTAGTCCGGGATTTTCAAGGGCTCTGAGCCCTCAAAAAACCCCGGTCCAGGCACTACACTTTGAGTTGTGAAAGTCTTCCTGGGGATCGTTTTACTGGCCGTCGCGGCAGCGGCTTACTACGTATATCGTAATCCTACGGTGGTGAGTCCGCTGGTTGATGATACGCCGCTGGAGGGTGTCGTACGGGATGCGCTTGGTACCACGCGGCTCTACAAGTGGCGGGACGCCAAGGGCACCGTGCATATTAGCGATAAGCGCCCGCCGGAGGGGACGAAATTTGAAAAGCTGGAGTACCAAAACGACGCAAATGTGGTACCTTCTCTGCCGAAGAAAACGATTAAAAAGAATTAGAGCAGGGGCCGTTAAGCACTAGTTTCCCAGTTTCCGCCGCCCGACGCGCCGGGGCGTGCGGCACAGTTCTCATTCCGGCCTCCGGGCGCCGCTCAAAACCAATCGCCTGGTCGCAGTGAGGCGCATGTGGCGCCCGCGTTTGCCGCGTAGTGCTAGTCTGCAAAACTAGGGGAGCTGTTCGTAATGGCAACGACAGAGCAGGGGACGACGTATCGGCACGACGAGCAAATGGATAAACTGCGCATCAGCAACGGTCGAATTCAGGCGGCTCCTCTTGGTCAGCCATTGCCCGAAGATGCAGGTGCGGCGCCGGACGATAGCGGCACCGGTTCGCAGCTCGCCGAAATAGTACCGGACGGTTTACTTCCTCCGGGTCTGCGCCGCAACTTCATCATTCCACCCAAAGAGCGGGCTTTGGAGTGTATCGCCGTGCTGCTTAATCTGGCCCGCCACAACCTCGGTACATCACAGCGCAATCTGCACGCCGCCCGGCGTGCGGAGGACGAGAAAAAACTCGGGCACTGGAAGTGGGAATCCCTGCACTGGCTGGGACGTTGCGGAAAGTGGAGCAATCATAAGCGCAGGGTCGAGTCGCGCTGAGAAAAGGGGATTGGCATTTTAATGGCCTGCCCCTTTTTCTCAGCCCTCTTTAAGATCCCTTCTTTTCGTGCCTCTCAATCGGCCCACCGGCAGTTTGCCACGCCTCGAATCCACCGCCTATGTGGCATACGCGCTTGAGACCCATGCGCTGCGCTGTACGCGCGGCAAGCGCGGAGCGCCAGCCCTTGTTGCAATAGAAGATAAAGCGCTTATCGGCGTGGAACAGATCTTTGAAGTAGGGACTTCCGGGGTCGATCCAGAATTCGAGCATGCCACGCGGCATGTGAAAGCAGCCGGGTATCTTGCCATCATGGGTCAGCTCGCGAACGTCTCTCAGATCGACGACTACCACATCGTCGGCGGCGTGGACGACGATGGCATCGTCGACCGGAAGTGTCTCGATTTCGGCGTTTGCCTCGTCCACCATTTCCTTGACGCTGGTCGTGATTTCAATCGTCATGACGCTCTTCCTGTTCGAGCCGGTAGCGGATCATGGTCGGGCCGTTTTCCTTGGGGCGCAGGCCGAGCGAAATGACACCATCCCTGGCGAGTTGCATCACATCGCGGCGCAGCAATATCGGAACTCCGTCGGCTTGGACGATCCAGGTGCCGGTAGAACTCATGTCCGTCAGCAATACCTTGCCGCGGCGTACTGTCAACAATGCATGGTCTCGAGACACGCAGGGTTCATCGATGACCAGATCGCAGCTTTCAGCGCGGCCGATATGAAAGCCCGGACCCCCGTCTCTGCGCACGATGGTGCGATCGCCAAACTCCAGAATAATGTTCACTTTCGGCCCACTGGCTTTGAACATATCCTTGGGGTGCACCGTGTGTTTGCCGTCCTCGCCGACGTAGTAGGTCACGTGCGTGTCGTCCTTGAACACGGCGTAGATGTTCATGGGTTGCGACTTGCCCTTTACAGTTTGGATGTCGAGAAGTCGGACTTGCCGACGCAGAGTATCGGAAAGTTTCTCATAGACGGCCTCGGTAGTAATTATCTCGCCGGGTTTCGCCAGCGACTGCATGCGTGCGGCAATATTCACGACATCACCGAAGATCCCACCGCGGTCGTGGACGACAGCGCCGTAGTCGATGCCGACGTGAATCTCCAATGGGCTGCCGGCTTGGCTGTCCATCATCCCGGAGGCGGCGCACACGGCAGAATCCGAGTCGGGAAACGTGCACAGCACATCGTCACCCTTGGAGCGCAGCACCGTTCCACCTTCGGATTCGACAACGCGGGTTATGTTGTCCAGGCACTCCGCAATCAGGTCCAGCGCCTTGAAATTGCCCGAGCTTTCGTAAAGCGGCGTGCTGCCGCACACGTCGGCGATCAACACGGCAACAGTCTGTTCAGAGCGAGTCAAATTAACTAACCCTCTTCATCCCTCTCACCTCTCCCCAGGGGGAGAGGGAGCTCTTTGCTTTTCCCCCTCTCCATCTTAAACGGGAGAGGAGGCGACGCGGTCAATACGATCTCGGCAGACCGAGCACATGCTGGCAGATGTAGTTGAGGACCATGTTCGTGGAAATCGGGGCGGTGCGGAACAGCCGTGCTTCCCGCCATTTGCGTTCGATGTCGTATTCGCGGGCGAACGCGAATCCGCCGTAGACGTCGAAGCACGCTTCTCCCGCCTCCCAACAGGCGTCCGCCGCCAGGTATTTCGCCATGTTTGCTTCGGCGCCACAAGGCCTGCCGGCCTCGAACACCGCGCTCGCCTTGCGCACCATGAGGTCGGCTGCTTCCAAGTGGGCGTAGGCTCTGGCGATGGGGAACTGTACGCCTTGATTCTCGCCAATCTTGCGGTTGAAGACGACTCGTTCGTTGGCGTACGCGACTGCGCGGCGGACGAAGTAGCGCCCGCTGCCGATGGCCTCGGCGGCGATCAGGCAGCGCTCCGCGTTCATGCCGTCGAGTATGTAGCGGAACCCCTTGCCTTCCTCGCCAATGAGGCTGGACGCAGGAACTTTCAGGTTATCGAAGAACACCTCGGTGGTGTTGTGGTTGATCATGGCATCAATGGGACGAATCTCGCAGCCGTTCTTGGTGGCTTCGCGAAGATCGATGAGAAACGTGGATATGCCCTCGGTGCGCTTCGATACCTGGTCCGCAGGCGTGGTGCGCGCCAGCAGCAGCATCAGGTCGGAATGCGCGGCGCGGCTGGTCCAGACCTTCTGGCCGTTGATCACATAGCTTTCGCCGCGTTTTTCCGCGCGGGTCTTGAGTTGTGTGGTGTCCGAGCCGGTCCCCGGCTCCGTGACGCCGAAAGCCTGCAGGCGGAGCTCGCCGGTGGCGATCTTCGGCAGGTACTCGCGTTTCTGTTCCTCGTTGCCGTGACGCAGGACTGTGCCCATGGTGTACATCTGCGCGTGACAGGCGGCGCCACTGCATTCACTGGCATGAATCGTCTCCAGAATGACGCCGGCCGCGCGCAGTTCCAGCCCCGAACCGCCGTATTCCTCGGGTATCAAGGCAGCCAGATAGCCCGCGTCGGTGAGGGCTGCGACGAACTCATCCGGGTAGCTGCCGGAAGCGGGCTGATCCTCGAGCTTGCGCCAGTACTCGCCGGGAAACCCTGTGCAGAGTTTCGCCACCGCCTCGCGGATCTCGGGATAATCTTCACCGAGAGTCAAATCTGAATCGGGTATCGGCTCGCTGCTCATTGGTGCCTCAGGCAGCTCGGGACGCCGGCCGGAAGCCTTTGGGGGCACCGGCGCGCGCGTACATGCCGTGGAGATCTTCGTCGGGAAGATTGCGCGTGATGATTTCACGTACCTCGATGAGGCAGTCGAGATCGACACCGGTTTTGAGGCCCGCTCCTTCCAGAAGGAAAACGAGATCGTCCATGACGATATTACCGGTGGCGTTGGGCGCGTAGGGGCAGCCGCCGAGTCCGCCCAGGGTTGCATCGTAGCGCAGGACCCCGGCTTCCAGCGCCGCATATACGTTGGCGAGCCCGAGACCGCGGGTGTCGTGAAAGTGCGCGGCAATGTCGACGGCATCGCCGTACTCTTCGACCACGCGGCTCAGCAATGCCTTCACCTCGGACGGGTTCGCGTAGCCGACGGTGTCGCAGATGGCCAGCTCGTCGGCGCCAGCCTCGACGAAACGTCCGGCCAGGCGCAGGGTCGCATCCTTGTCCACGGCGCCCTCGATGGAGCAGCCCCAGGCAGTGGACAGACCCACGCCCAAGCGTGTGTCTGCCGCTTGGGGAAGATGATCGCGGGCTTCCACGATGCGCCTGAAATCCTCCAGCGATTCGTCGGTGGAGCGGCGCACGTTCGACTGATTGTGACTCTCGCTCACCGAGGTGACGTAGTTGAGCTTGTGGACGCCGGTGTCGAAGCCACGCAGCGCTCCCTTGAGGTTCGGCGTAAGAGCGGAAACGCTCAAGCCCGGGATCTCCAGCGTCCCTGCCACGACCTCGACGGCGTCGGCGAACTGAGGGATGAGCTTCGGCGAGACGAAGGAGCACACCTCCATCTCCGGCATGCCGCAGGCAGCTTCGGCGCGCACCCAGGCAATCTTCTCCGCCGTCGGGAAAAAGGTGGAGACGCTTTGTAGCCCGTCGCGCAGGCCGACCTCGCGGACCTCGACATCAATTCCTGCTCGCATGATACTTCTCCTAACGGCCCTTGAATTCGGGTCGCCGCTTTTCGTTGAATGCCCGAATGCCTTCCAACCGGTCCTCGGTACCGACTAGACGATTATAAGCCTCGATCTCGAAGGCATAGCCACTCTTGAGATCCACCTCCGTGGCAACGGAAACGGACTTCTTCGCCTGGCGCGTCGAGATAGGGGCGTTGCCGGCGATGCGCCGGGCCGTGGCGAGGGCCTCGGGCAGGAGCTTTTCGTTCTCGCAGATCTTGTTGACCAGTCCCCACGCAAGAGCCTGCTCGGCCGAGAACGGCGTGCCCGTGAGGATGATCTCCTTGGCGCGCCGCGTGCCCACGGCGCGCGGAAGGTGCTGGGTTCCCATGGCGCCGGGCATGATCCCCAAGGTCACTTCGGTCAGGGCGAAGCGCGCGCGCCTGGCTGCGTAGATGAAGTCGGCGGCCAGGGCGAACTCGCAACCACCGCCATAGGCCGCTCCGTTGACGGCAGCGATGACGGGTACCGGGCAATCGGTCATGCTCATTATCGCCTGCTCGAAAATGTGGTGCTGCCGGCGCCATTGTTGGTCGCTCATGCCGTTCCGTTCCTTGAGATCGCCACCGGCCGAGAACGCCTTTTCGCCGGCGCCGGTGACAATCACGCAGCGAAGACCCTCCTGGTCCAGATAGAGGCCGGTCCACAGATCCCGCAGATCGAGGCCCATTTGCGTGTTGTGGGCGTTGGCGACCTCGGGACGGTTCATGGTGACGAGCAGCACATGCTCGGATACCTGTTTCAGATCAAGGGTTTCGTAGTCTGACTGCATGGAATCCGTATGCTCCGGCGGTTGCTGAATTGCCATTATATCTGGGATTAAAGGAGCGGATAAACGGGGGGATAAATGGGGACAGATCCGTTTTCCCATCGGGCGGAGACCGCCCGATGGGAAAACGGATCTGTCCCCATTTATCCCCCCGTTTATCCGCTCCTTTAATCCCAGATATAATGGCAATTCAGCAACCGCCGGAGCATACGGATTCCAT
>SMUX01034306.1_pt1 | contig 33406 bp, 46 predicted proteins | sample 2456431 | NCBI WGS metagenome assembly SMUX01 (sample SAMN11095930, study PRJNA526329) | marine sediment metagenome | biome: Marine sediment; feature: Surficial sediment; material: Deep marine sediment; isolation source: Hadal surficial sediment | place: Pacific Ocean | collected 2014-11 | depth... | reverse complement strand
TACAAGACAATTACATTGTCAGGACTGTACAGGAGGCCAGAACTGATGCCAACTAAAGCAGAACATCTCTGCCCTCACTGTAAGCTTGGAAAACTCAGATGTGATTCTATGATTGCTCATGCAAAGGACTGGAATACTGATGGGTAAAATTGCAATAGAACTCCAATGTCCTAAAGGCCATGATATTTTTTTAGCTTGCTATAGAAATGCTAGATTCATCAAGAGAATCAAAGGACTGTTGTACTGTCCTAATTGTAAACAATTTTTCAAAGACCCAAGACCAAAACCAATTGCTGTGAGAGTGCCAGCTCATTGATTCCTTACTACGATGAAAAAACAATCTGCGGTTGTTGTAATAAGAATATTAAAAAAGTAAATCAAATTGTTTGTAGCGAATGTCATAGAAAATGTGTGCCAGGAAAGATATGAAAGACGATAAAATTAAAGTCCTCGATGTTCGTATGCCAAAAGAAGAACAAGAGAAACCTGAATTTCTAAAGAGCCTAAAGGAAAAGAATTTCAAATATCAAGTTAAAGTTAAGATTGGAAGTAAAATCAGATTCATGTATGGTGATGACCCAGTTCAATTAGAAATGTATGCTCAAGCTATTAATGCAAAAATTCTAAAGACAACGAAATTATGAAGTGCAGTGAAACTGGACTAGCAGGCTGTGATAACTTAGCAACTCGCAAAGCAACGTTCACTGACAAAGAAACAGGAGAGAAATCTGTTGCATACTATTGTGAAATTGACTACAAAGAGGCATTCGACTTGAAAGCATTAGGAATGAAAGTGAGGGTGGAAAAATTATGACTAAATGTAAAAAATGGCGTGGAGTTTGTGCTTATTGTGATAATGAACGATTGTTTGGCGAGGACACTTGTGGAAGGCATACAAATTGACTAACATTTGTCAACGTTGTAAGGAACCAATTGCAGATGGAACTCGTCATGTTAGAGCACAATTCTGGAACCTTTGTGCTGTACAAACCATTTGGCAAGACAAGAACCCTAAATAGAACTATGCCACACATAGTTTGTGGCAGACAAACCAATTCGCCCAATCATTGTAGTTGAAGCAATCCCCATTGAGGTTGAGAGGGGACAAACTATCAGCATATCAGCTAGGTTATTTGACCAACATAGCATGCAACCACAAGAAGTCTCAAGAATTTTTATGACTATCACATCCATGAAAGATGGCACAATTGTATGGCCACTTGAAGTTGTCAGGAAAGATGCAACTGGTTTTGACATCATGATAGGAACTAAAGACATGAAGGGTGACCAGTCCTACCTGTTAAGAGTCTCAAACAACTGGAACCTATCCCCTTCTGCCAGTACAACTTTTACAGTACTAAAAAAAAAGACTGTACTCCCAATTATCCCAATCATCGCCCTTATCCCACTCATATTGCCAGAGGACGATTTGAGATTAGTTGAAGAATACATTTTCAGAACACAAATGGACCATCGTGTGTGTCCAATATGCAAGCCCTTTGAGAACCTGGTGTTCCAACCAGAAGATACCAATATCCCCATTATCCCACTTCACATGAATTGTAGATGCACTATGGATGTAATTTTTGTAAATCCAGGCCAACTCACTGCTCAGATGAGAAAGGCTGCTAGAATTGCCATTCTAATGGATAAAACCAAAATTCCTCGTCAAGCCATAAAAGTTATCAACTCCCAGTATTACTAAAAATGGGGTTGTGGAAGCAAGTACACCTCCCAGTACAGGTGACGGAAGGAATGTCAGCTGCACGCCCAAAGGTAAGTTATTGCTTTCATAATCTTTAATACAAATCTTAGATTCTAGAAATCATTGAAACAACAGCTAATCCATAAGCACTATATCGGCTCTGCCCATACCTATGAAATTCTAAAGCAAGACCCAGCTAGAATGGATGTTGCAATTCTCAAGACCTTTTTCATTGATGATACAGTCAATGCAAATGATTGGCGAGCTACATGGAAAGGCCTAAAACAAGATGCTGAGGATTTACTTGGAATCCCACTAGTTCTACAGGAAGACCTGGAACACCCAAAGTTTTCAACACAAAAATTGTTTGACCGGGGAACAATTTTTGATTACGATATTGATGAAGCAAACCACAAAATTATTGTCTACGTTAGAATTACAGACGCAGCTATTATTGAACGAATCAAATCTGGTGAATTAGAATATGTCTCTCCGGCTGTGATTCCTAGAGGGAGTGAATACATGAATACAGTTATGGGTATTGATGTATTGGATAGAACTTTACCACTTCACTTGGCAATTGTTGGAGACCCAGCGTATGGTAAGGACAAAGCTAAGATGTCAGAACTATGCACTGGTGACGGAGTGGCATGTTATCAAAGACTAAAAATGATGAAGGTGGCCAGTAACATCTATTTCACTGCAAGTGAACTACAGGACTGTGTATCACGCAAAATACCTATTATAAAGGATGAACATCCCTCAATGTCAAATGAACAAGCTGCTGCTGTAGCTTATTCAATGTGTAGAGCTGGAACTGCGGATGTCAGTGCACCTAGTGATTCTCCATCAAGTACGGGAATAGATTCTATTCTGAAAATCTCTGATTCTGCCAGTGATGTTGTTGGCCCTCTTACCCAAATTCCTTTTATCAAAAAATTGGCTGCTTCAGCTTCAAGACTCAATAGTGTTTTTAACAAGATGAAAACTGGCAGCTTGTATCACATGCACGAAGGTTCGGAAGGCTATTGGATAAAGGCCAAGGGAATGGATGTCTTTGTTGCAAGGAATCAATCAATTAAAGCAGCCCTATTAGACCAATGTGGATGTGCAAAGCTTGCAGCAAATGGCAAAATCAGTCAAGAAAGAGCAGACTATCAAAAAACTGACAGTGAAACAAAGAATTGTAGCTCTTGTAGATTCTACAATTATGAAAAAGAAACCTGTCAGGTGGTTGAAGGTAAAATAGAGCCATATTATGTCAGTGATTTATGGCAAGCAAAACTCTAATTTTTTTTCTTAATATCCTGTAGAACCAAATATCGCAAGTAGGCACTATCCGAGATAAACCCCTTCTCTCCACGCTTTTTGATGATTTTTGGCTTGTCAATTGGAGCTATGTAGGTTGTTACCTGTACCATCTTGGACTGTGACATACCGTGTCATACCGTGTTATACCTTAAAAGCTTGGTGTTAAATACAGATTGACAAATAAGGTAAAGCAAGTATGCCACCAGAATTAACTCTAGAATCTCTAGCCTTAACTCTTGATTCTATCCAAAAAACAGCTAATAACATGCAAGATAAAATGGAAAGAATGAAAGATAATCTCCCAGATGGCAATCATGGTGCTCAAACTGACGAAGACAAAGAAAAAATGGAAGCCCAAGAAAAAATGGAAGAAGAAAAAAAAGAGGCACTCAAAGGTAGACGAGCTAGAAGGGATGCTGCAATCAAAGCTGCCCAGGAAATGGATGATGAAGACAAAAAAGATGCAGCCATTAAAGCAGCAATGGACTACATGAATCACGATGAGAAAAAGTCAAAGTACAAAGGTCAGGATGACGATGAAAACAAGAATGAGGCTCAAACAGATGAAGAGAAGGAAGAACATGCTGCTGTTGCAAGTATTTTAAAAGAAAAGAAATTTGATTACATTAACAAAATTTTAACCGCTAACAAAATTTTCAATCCAGGTGAAGTAAAGGCAATTGAGAAAAGACTGAAGAAAGCAAACATCAGTGAACTAGAAAAAGAATGGACTCATGTCAAACCATTCGTTGCCAATGTACCAAACGCACCCCAAGAAAAACCAGAACCATTCATTCCATATTTTGCAAGTATAATGTCCCCTGAAGAAATTGATGCTTCACAATTAAATGCAAATTCACCTGATTCTGCATTTGCTAAACTTACTACAAAAGAACTCTTGGAGATGGCTAACTAATGGGAGAACCAATTCCGGGCGATATCGCAGACCCAGTAAGACTATCCACTACAAATGTCAAGATTAAGGGTGGCATTATTGGTTTCAAAGGTGACTATCTTGTAAAAGATGGTGGAAATGATTTCTTTACATTAGCAGATACTACATCAGTGGGCCCAATATTAGCAGCAGTAACAGACGTTGGTTTTGTTCAAGCTCAAGAAGATTTTGATTCAACTGGCATAGCTGACGGTGTAGTTACTGTAGCAGCATTTGATTTTCAAGCAAGAGTTTATGCCTTTGTTGCAGCAGCATTGAATCCCGGTGAACTTGTAGAACTTGCAGTTCTAGTTGATGATTCTCCAGGCCCAGCAATTGTTGGCTTTGCACCAATATCCACTGGTGAAAAAGTGGGACGTTACATTAAACTTTCTGGCGATAATCCAGTTGGAGTTTCCACAGCTAACGCTGTTGCAATCGTAGACTTAGGAGCTGCTTCTTAATGGGACATAATCAGATGCTTGGCATTGTTAGGAATGCAGACGAAATCATTGCAGAAAAGGCAGCCTATGGTAGAAATATTTACACTACAACCTTTGTTCCTAAACTTGGAATGATTCTCAAAGGAGACCATTCTAATTCCTACTTTGGTATGCCAGATGCTGACTTGTATTATGCAGGTCAAGTAGATGCAACAATGAATGTTAGCAGAGGCGATATTAACACTCCACACATGGCAGCAAAACAAGACCCTGACTCTGATTACAAGAGACAATACTTCGGTTCAGTTCGCAAAAATGTCACTGTAGAATATTCCGCTACAACCAAAAAAGCACTTTGGTTAGAAGCACAAGTGAAACAAGCAAAAAAGAACTTTATCGCTAATGGTGGAAATGTATCAGCACTATCTGGAATGCCACCTTATTTAGCAGCCCAGATGTTTGGAAACAAACTCAATCCATATCAGGCTTCAGTCCCACCTGGAGGCAATGATTCAGCAGCACAGGTTGTTGGCCCATTAACTCAAATTCCATTTATCCAAGATGTATTAGGATTCCCAACACCAGAATACTGGATGAACGAGCTTACAACTAAAGTAGCACTTCCACAACTCCACGCAGAGCAACCAGAGACTGACTGGGGAACACCAAACTTACAACTCGAGCCAACTCAATTCGTTGAGAATCGAAGACCTGACTTTGATAGTCACTTCTTCCTTGCTAAGAGAAATGAGTTTGCCTTTATCATTCCAAGAGAATACCGATACAGAGCAACCATTGACCCATACAACATCTATGTACGACAAGCATCTGATGGTCTTAGACAAGCAAGAGAAGCTCTAACACTTCTAGCAATGTCTGGTCTACCTGACCAAAAGACTGGTGGATTTGACCCAAGCGGTGTTGATATCCCAGACCCAACTACTGATACAGCAGGTGGTTATCCAGCTGCACTTAACAACTCAAAGTCATTCTATGAGCAATTATTTGCTAACTACTGGGATTCTACAAGACTCCAAATTGACTCTGTCATAATGCATCCAGTTGACTTTGTAAACTATGAATCCAACTTCTTCACTAACGGTTGGCAAGGATACAATGATGTATCTGACTGGGGACTAATTCAATTCCCTGGATTCAAGAGGGCAATCCGTACTGCTATCTCACCCTTTGTTCCACAGAACAGAGCCTACTTCTTTAACAGTAGATTCGTTTTCACTGGTGAAGGCCCAATGGTCACTGAGACTTGGGCAAAACCAGAGGCTAATTCTGATGCTGGTGCATATCGTGACTATGTTGATGTTAGAATATTCAATTCTAAGAGAGCAGGGTTCAAGGCAGTAATATTGGGAACATCACCTGAAAGTGAGATTACCACTCTAGCAGAAGCAAGAGACCTAATCAAGCCACCAGTAGACCTACTTGAGAAGAACCAAACATAACCACTTTCTTTTCTCCATTGTTAAATAGGACTTGATGATATTGGAAGTGAATAACGATGCCACCAAATGTTTGTAAAGTCTTCATTAATGTACCAAAATTCTCTTACAAACCTCTGGTTTGCAAGACTGATGTAATAGAGACTCGTGACATTAGAGGAACTGGTAAAGCCAACAAAGCTGATTTTTTCTTTCTTACTAAACCAAACACCATTCGAGAGAAGGCAACACTGGATTTGCTATATCCTACACCAAACTATCTAAAATTTGCACTTCAGAAAGGTTTGGGAGCTTTTGCTAGAGTAACAACTGGTGGCTTCAGTAGAGTAACAACTGCCGGATTCCTAAGAGTGACAGCAGGGTGATGAATGGTGTCTACTAGAGAAATTGGTCAGTTAAATCCAGTTGGGACTCCTTTACTTGCTGACCTGTTAGAAATTGAACAAGCTGGTGTTTCTTTCAGTGCAACTATAAATCAGATTCTTGCTTTAGCTACTACCAATCTCAGCAGTATAGTAATTGATGCTGACAAAGATTGGCTGACTCGTAATATCACTAATGTTGGAAATTTCGGTATTGTTGGATTCATGGATATTGCTGAAATTGCAACTCCGATAGACCCGGCTGCAAATGTTGGTAGACTCTATTCAAAAGATTTGACAGGAGTAACAACTCTATTTTATAGAGATAGTGCAGGGGTTGAAACTAATCTTTTCCTTGGTAGTGAAGTATTCTCATGGAGTGCTAATCATGACGCAAATAGTTTTGCACTAGAACAAGCAAAATTTGCAGATGGTGCTGACAATACAAAAATAATTGACCTGAATCTTGCAGGGATGACAACAGGAATAGTCCTAACAATTTCTACAAGCCAATCAACTGTTCAGACTCTAACAATACCAAATATCACAGGAGCTGATGTTTTTGTTACAGAAAACTTGCCCCAAACCCTAGCTAATAAGACAATAACTCTGCCAACAATAGCAGACTTTTCTAATTCTTTACATGACCATCAAGATGCTGCTGGTGGTGGCCAACTAGATTCTACACTTGCATTATCTGACACAGCGAACATTGCTTACCTGAATACACCCAATGTCTACATTGCTGGACAAAGACAAGACTTTCTTGGTCTATTAGCTGGCACTGCCGGGCTTAATGTTGGTGCAATAGGTGGCAATCCAACCGTACAAGTTGATGGTGACATCTGGTACAACTCTGCAACAAATACATTGTTTGGTAGAATCAACGGTGCAGATGTTGATTTAGGACAATTTAGTGGAGAAGTTTTTGTTTGGACAGCTAATCACAGCTTTGCAACATTTAATCTCATAGGAACTGGAACTCAAGTCACTTCAAGAATCAATCTACTAAATGCAGATGAGATAGGATGGGAGAACAATGCTGGCACTGCAAATCTTACTATCCGGTCTAATGCTTCAGATGATTTTGTATTTTCAGCATCCTTCAATAATATTGATTTTAATCTTAATCCATTAATCAACGCAGTTTTTGATGTAGATGGAATAGGAAATCAAATAGTACAGGGGACACCAGTTGCTGGGCAATACCTACGGGACAATGGCACGGAATTCATTGGTGCTGCTATTGTTGGTTCTGACTTGCCAGCTACAGTTGTCCAGACTGACCAAACTAACACCTATGGGGACTTTGCTCAAATTTATCCAGATGACCAGTTCTTTATTCAAAACCCTGCTGCCTCAGCTTCGTATCAATTTATTGCAAGTGCAATAGCTGCTAATAGAACTGTCACTCTGCCCTTGCTGACCACTAATGATATTTTTGTTATGGAAGCATTTGCACAAACTCTCACCAATAAAACTCTAGGAGCTGGAACCATCTTTAGTGCAATACCTGTAATTAATGATGGAATCACTTTTACTTTTAATCCAAATGTAACAGTCGCTGGCATTAATGTAGGCCAATTTGCCGGAGAACCTTCTACACTAATCAATGGTGACATATTCTACGATAGTGTAGCTGGTCAACTCAAAGGCAGAATAAATGGAATCACGGAAGACCTTGGTGGCCCACCCTTTCCTGACAGTCTTAGTATAGTTGAAGGAACTAGTGATGCAACCAAAGAACTACGTTTTGAGGTTGATGGAAATGCCAGTGGAGTTATAGGTGTAATTGCCACCATATTCACAACTGTAAAAACAATTACCATTCCCGATGCTACTGATACTCTTGTTGGTAAAGCAACAGTTGACGATTTCACAAATAAAACTTTTGATGTTGATGCAACTGGAAATATTCTAAGACAAGGCACACCAACTTCTGGACAATTTCTTAGGGACAACGGAACTGAATTTGTAGGTGCAGCTTTAGTTGGTGCAGACTTGCCTGCTACTGTTGTTCAAACAAACCAAGCCAATACTTTCGGTGCTTTTGCACAACGCTTTCCCACCAATCAATTGCAATTAGATAATCCTGCACAGACATTTGTATATATTTTTGCCACTTCTGCAATAATATCTGCTGATAAGACAGTGACTCTTCCATTACTCACTGCTGATGACACATTTGTATTTGAAGCATTCCCACAAACCTTAACTAACAAAACAATAGATGGTGACGATAACACCATTCTAGACATTAACGAAACACAACAGAAAGTTTCAGTTGGTGCTTCTGGATTTGTTCTTACATCCAACGGAGTTGGTCTAGCACCAACGTATCAAGCTGCACCTGGAGCAAGTCCCCCATTTGCAGATAATCTCAGTATTGTAGAGGGTGATGGTGACCCAACCAAACAACTAAGATTTGAAGTTGACGGAAATACAACTGCAATAATTGGAGTGATAGCAACCATATTCACTACAGCTAAAACTATTACAATTCCAGATGCTACTGACACTCTGGTAGGAAAAGCAACCACTGATGTTTTAACAAACAAGTCAATAGATTTAGCAAACAATACTTTAACCGGAACACTCTCAGAATTTAATACTGCATTATCTGGTGACACTTTTGTCACACCTTCATCATCTGATAATTTTACCAACAAAACCTTTGATGTAGATGCCACTGGGAATGTACTAAGACAAGGAACACCATTAGATGGGCAATTTCTAAGAGACAATGGTACTGAATTTATTGGTGCTACAATAGTCGTTGCTGACTTGCCACCTGAAGTTGTTAACACAGGCAAATCAAATAATTTTGGAAATTTTAACCAAACATTCCTAAACAGCACATTTAGAATCAGGAATCCAGCTGAGACTTTCAATTACGTTTTCCGAACTTCTGCCATCATAGCAGATAGAAATGTTGACATTCCCTTGTTGATAGCAGATGATGTTTGGGTATTTGAGGCTCATATTCAAACTCTAACAAACAAAGTAATTGATGCTGCAAACAATACCATAACAAACATTGGAGCTTCTGAAGTTGAAATTGGAATAATCAATGACCAAACTGTTCTAACAGGTGGCATTGCATTAGATGATGAAATTTTAATCTATGACGCATCACTTGCTGCTCTAAGAAAGATTTCATGGGAAAGTGTAGCAGTCACAGTATTCGCAGTCGCATACAGTACTACACAGATAGATAACAATGAATTCATTGCAATTAATGGTGTTATAAATTCTGCAAGTACTGTAGAACTAAACGAACAAGCACCAATGCCACAAGATATGATACTAAGACGTATGGGAATTCATATCAATAACAATGCCCAAGCTGGTGCAGCGACAATAACTATTAGAATCAATGGTGCTGATGGAAATCAAACATTAACAATACCTGCTGCGACTACTGGCTTCTTTCAAGATGTGTCTAATACAGATGTGGTAAGTGTCGGTGATTTAGTTTGTTATGGAGCAACAGGACTTGGTGCTGGTGCTTTTAATGCTACAGGCTCTTGTATGTTAGGAGTAATGACAGCATGACCATTCTAAGATGGGTTCTTGATTCTTGTCCTTGTATTATTCAATTTGATACTATAGGTGACACTTTTGTAAAGTGGGAGAGTAGATGTGATTTTCACAAACTTCTTGATAATCAGGCTTTGTATGATGCTATTCTAGTTCACAATAATGGTTACAATAGACAATATTCGATTGGCCCAACTCCTACAGAGAGAGAAAGAGAAGATGAAACATTAAGAATCACAGCACTCAAGACTTCAGAACAAAATCGCATCAAAAGTGCAGGCCCAACTGAAAGAAAATGAGGAACATTGTTAAATAGAATAGGACGATTGATAAATCATGAGTAAAGAGGAAGACCCATTTGTACTAACACAATATGTCACTGCCACTGAATTGGTAGCACATTATGGTACAACTCTGACATCTCTTCCGACTTCCCAGCAAACCAGATACAATGATTATGCTAAAAATGCAAATCGTGCAGTTAGTTCATTTCTATACAAATGGGTTGACCAGCTTCCATTAAAACCCGATGAGGCAGCTTTGGAATATTCTAAAGGAATGGCATTCAAGTTTGCTCAGCGATTAAAACAGGTTGATGATGGTGCTGTAAATACTGCCAACTTTGAAAATCTCTACAAGGAAGACAAGGAAGCAATTTCTAAAGTTCTCATGGCAAAACCTGAAATTGTCAATACAAGAAGAATGGTCTCAAATGGCTATCCGGATGAAGTGATTCCATACAGTCAATCATACGGACTCAGTGATATTCTGTGAGCTCAGTTCAATCAACTCCGCAAATTGATGCGTTCATAAATCGTGGTGTAGAAATGCTAAAGGCAAATATTCTATTATTTCCTAGTGGGTTTCCACCAACAGCAGGGGACAATCTTGTTGTTAATATTCTAGCACAAGAACCACCAATAGACCAGTCAGTAGCTGATGCAGTTCTACCTCTAATCTATGTCTCTTATTCCAGGAATCCTTTATCCAGAATATTATACACTGGGAGGGATACGATTGATGTTGCCGGAGCTAGAACCTATTTTCTTGAATTCTACAATGTTATAATTACAAGAGAAATTACAAAGGAAAAATCGATGGAATTATGTCAGCAAATCAGTACCATAGTGAGAGACACCTATCAAAAGAACATACGAATGAAAGACCCTATTCTACCAACTAGTTTTCTAGCAGTCACAAATGAAGTAATTGCTATTCCATTTGTTTTGAGAAGTTCTAATCCTACCATTCAGGCAATCAATGTGATATGCCGGCCTCAGCAAAAGGTCACATTCACAGAACCTTAGACACTTTTATACTTATTACGCCTAGTTTCTGATATGTCATTTGGCTCTATTACCAAGATTATTCCAGCACAGGCTGTTAAAATTTTTCGTACCACTAAAGAAATTATCCTAGCATCTGATGTAACTTTTCGTGCAACCCATGTCAGGAATGTTACAAATACCAGAGCCGGGCCAGTTTATACTTTTCAATGGAGAATACGTGAGATTGAATTCCTAGCTTCCCTTACAGAAGACCTTCTAACACAACTAGAAACTGACAATAAGCTAGATTCTAGAAGTGCTTTGTCACTTAACAATTGGCGAATCAATGGTTTGAATATTAGTGGTGTAGTGGGAGATGACACTGATGACACTTTTTCCGCTTCTCTACTAGATTACACAGAACTTGCACCAGAAAGTGGTGAATCCCAAGTGAGAATCAAGCTCTTAATCGCTGGTACTGCAACTTGAGAGACTATGCCACTTGTCCTAGATGCTAGCGAATACATTCCAACCCAACGTGAAGATATCAGAAAAGAAATTGATGTTGTGCTAGATGCCTTTATGGAACCATTAGTAGTTGAAACCATTATAGCAGAAATCAAGGCATTGGGATATGCAGCCAACATGCCACAAAGTTTCATTGATGGTGTAAAATTCAGAAAGACCGAAGCAAACAAGGGAGTGGTGATTAACACATGGGGAACAGAGGAAAAACCCCTAGCTAAATGGTTCAATTATGGTACAGTAACACACTGGATTGAACCAAAAGACCCTGAAGGAGTACTGGCCTTCCCTGCTACAACAGGAAGTCATGCTAGTGCAATTTTTTTCATGGGTGAATCTAAACAAGGTGATACATTATTTTCAAAGGGTCACTATGTTTCTGGTGTACCAAAAACTGAAGTCATGGAAAGAGGATTTCAGATTGGCAAGAAAAGATTAGTAGCCGAGGCAGGCAAGATTGTCAGGAGTGAATTGAAATGAGTTCAATAAGTGATGAAAAAGCTGTCATAACACTAGAGGTTGAACTGGTATCAACAGTCACAGGACTTGAAGGGGGAGAACCACTAGAGGACAAGCCATTTGTTGCAGATGTTTCTGATGACCAACGTGCAGTTATCGAGCAAGTCATTGATGATTCAATACAAGAAGCCATACAAGATTCTCTACAGGAATCAGGAATTGATATTGATTCAGTCGCGAATATCACTGATGCTCTCAAGGATGTTGACAGTAAAGGTATGTCAAATATTACAAGCTTGGCCAAGAACCCTGCGGGATTTATTGAAGGTCAGTTTCTCTCAATTCTTGGAAAAGCCGGGCCATACGGTGCACTTGCTGTTGCTCTAATTGCAACAGCACTTGCTACACCAGAATTGGTCAAAGCTATTGTAGAAGCTTTTGCTGTTAAAGGTGGCCCACTTAATCAAGATTTCCGTTATTCACAGGAAGAATTTTTAAGTCAACAGTTTGATAGAATTACTCAATTCAAAAGACTTACAGGAGATGACCCGGTGATTACAGTGAACACTGTTGGATTTGTTGTGGGAGACCCAGACTTTAAGGGAAACAGTTTGGTTGATGCAAATGTGGCAAGAGCTGGGAGAGTGGCACTTCGTGGAAGTTCTTATGGGTATCTGTATGGGATTTAGATATGGCTGAATTTGAAAGTTTTACATTATATTTTGCACTTTCCCTTGGACAAAATGAGGCTGCGGATGCTACACTCAAAATTACAAATGTGGATGGGATAAAACTAATCTATTGCATTCCCATTGATTTTACAAAAAGGCAAACTGATACATCTAATGCCCAAGCACCTGACAAGACCAGTCCAGACACTGGTACTGCCAGAGCTGGCATTGAGGTAAGATTCTCACAGGAGAGGGATACTGCACCTGCTGTAAATGTATTAAAAACCTTGATGGATATGTTCTATAAAAAATCCAATGATATTGATTTTAGAAAGGCAAGATTCGGTCTGCTAAATGATGATAACCCAGAACTTGATGTGAAACCAACATCTGTAGGTGGCTACAAATTCCAAAATTTCAAACAAGAACCAAATCCTGATAAGATTGCTATCAATGTCTACACTGTACAGCTGGACTTTATTGGTGACCACACTCTACTGGGAGCATTCCAGTAATGGGAACCTATATTGTTGAACATATTTCTGCTGGTGGAGTCTTCACAGATATTTCTAATTTTATCCACAGTCTAGATGAAAGTCATTTTTATTCTGATGGAAGAATTGGTACAAGTGCACTAACATTACAAGCAGACTTTGGGCAATTCATTACAGATGACAATAGTGGTACTACACCAATCATCAAACAATATGATAGAATAAGACTTGCATACATTGCTACTGATGGCCAAGCCTATCGTCATATTTTTGAGGTCATCAATGATTTAGGACAGCTTACAAACCAAGCTGAATATCTACTGCCACTGACACTAGAAGGCCGGGAAAGGAATCTTGGGTTGATACCATTCAGTGGTTTCTTCGACCCACCAATATCTAGCAGGGAAATAGTGCAAAAGATACTTGCTGTTTTTGGTGGCTCTAAAAATCCACTCACTCAACCAACAATGTTAGATACTACAAATGAATTGCCAGATTTCAATCCAAACTTTTGGGATTTTCAATACATTGACAACTGTTTAGATGCAATCCTAGAAGTTGTAAGGCAAGCAAATCTTTCTGTTGCTGCTGGTGGTGGTGGTGATAGATTTGCAATCGTCTATGAGGATATAGATGGTGACCTAAATATTATGAGGATTTTATTCATCTCCCAAGGTTCAGCTAATTTGGGTGACCCCTTCGTAACTATAACAGGTGACCCAGTGTTTAATCCAATACAGATAGTTGATAAAATAAAACAGCCAATCACTGGAACTGTTGTTGTAGCTAGAGGAAGACCCGGTAGTGGTGGAACACCAAGACAAGGTGACATCTATCGTTCTAATCTTGAATTTTACCAAAGAACTCAATCCTATAACAATACAAGAACCTATCCAGTTGATGCTTTCGTGAGTTTTGATAAATCATTTACGAATATCGAACTTACAACTCCGCAAGTTTGGCAAGCTACAACTGTAAATACCGGAGTGCAGCCAGCAGTTGGGCCAAACTGGGACCCGGTGAGTGCTTTACAATTCATTGGGGACATCCAATATTCCCCATTCACTATTGACAAAGCTGCCCTATACAAGAATGAGTGCACCAATCCCAGTCTTGGTTTTGATTCAGACAGTGACTCATCCCCAAAAATGCTAGATTGTAATATTGTCATAACTGATGTAGAGACTAACAGGGATTTTGTTTGGTTCAGAAGTCCCACTGATGTAGTATCTAATCTTACATTAGAACAAAGAAGATATCTATTTCAACAAGATGATTACTATCCCGGATTTAGAATTCTTGTAGACAGTTCACTTGGTACACCAGCCGGGTCTTTCAGTGCTTCGCTGGATGCCTTTGGTACAGGTGCTGGGAATGACCCCAATGGCAAACCATATCGAGATAATGCTGTAATTAGAATAGATAACGAATGGTTTGTCATAAAGGAACATGAGGACTTTGACCAGATTGTCAGTAGATTGGATGGACTCTTTGAATTTAATGTTGCTTTTGTTGCTAATTCCAGGTTTCCCGGTTCTGATAATAGCAATGCCAATAGAAGATTACGACAGTCCGGAACTGGTGTACCAGATGCATGGAGAAGTCTTGATGGACAATTCCTTGCCAATGATTGCCTTCATTCCCCTAGCTTAATTGAAAATGTTCAAGGCCTGATTAATCCAGTTGGAAATGGTGTAGGAACATTCTTCACTGATAATTCTGCTGTCAGAATTGTTTATGAATATGGAACTGCCACTGCTGATGACACTGACATTCCAGACTGGCGTAAGGTCTTAGATGAGATTGCTGGATTTATCAGACCAGCATTTGGATTTTTGGGAAACTTTGCAGCCAATGCTGCCATTACATTGTATAATCTCTTTCTCACTCCGCAATATCGTAATGCTGGATGGTGGATTACCTTCTCTGCACCTTGGCCATTCAATACTGCTAATGGAATAATAGAAGAAGTTGGTCAGTTGTATGGTGGTCGAACTCTAGCTCAACTTGAGAATCACTCAACCTTTGATGCTTACAACCAACGTGTCTCACTTTCAGGGCAGGCCGGGTGGAATGAAGAAGACTCTGCTGATTTAATGGAAATTACAGGGGTCACATTCCTTTACTCACTTGACATACAGGTTGATGGGAATACAATACCATTCACTGGTGATATCCCTTGTTCATGGTGGGTAATTGATGACAATGGCACTCTATGGAAGCAGAAAAAAACTTATAGGTTTCTCAAGGATGTTCAGAGATTCTCATTCAACTATGGTGACTTTACACCAGTTTACCGTGCTCGTACACCATTTGGGATAAGCAACATTGTAACAAATATTATTGTTCCAGAACTGGAAGTTCGAGAGAGATTAATTTCAACTAGAATAAGAATACAGGGATTCATGCTTGAATTATCCTATGATGAACATGGTAGATACATGCCAAACCTTATGGAAACTGTCATCAAACCCACAGTTGTTGACTTGTTTCAACCCGGCCCACTAGGACTGACTGTTTCCTTTGATGGAACATTTGACTATCTACAATGGGTTAAGACTCCAATTGCAATTGAGAACGGAAGCAGTCTGGGAATTACCCCAGATAGAGTCATCTTCCCAGAATTTCGTGACTATCCAAACATCTCAAACATAACACAATTACAACGAGCAGCTACTGCTGACTGGGATGTAGAGTTCTTTCAGTATGAACAATACACACTCACACAAAATGACAGAGCAAATGTCAATCTACAAGATACAGTCTTCATGAGAGAAGAATTTCTTATTCCAGATAGTGACCAAACACTGGCTAAAACAAATGCTTGGGTCACTGCTACCGTCTTTGTTATTAATGATGTTGTTAAAGATGCTGGCACAATTTACAGTTGCATTAAGGCACATACCAGTGATGGTTCAAATAAACCTCCTAATGCTACATTTTGGTTAAGTCTTGGAACTATTGCAGTGCCAAATACAAGAGAGGTTCTTGTTGGTGAGATAGCATTGTCTGTAACTAACGGAAAGGATTGGGAAAGAAACATGACTTTGATGAGAAGAATACCAAGGGTGGTTGCATAATGCCTAATGAAAAGAACCATCTATACACTCCCGATGATGAAAAAAGAGACAGAAAAAATGCCAACAAAAGAAAAGAACAGCAACAGTTTTCTCGATTCTCAACTGCACTAGCTACATCCGTGAATAATGCTAACCTTATAGCAACAAGCCCAGCATTACAACGTGAAACCAAACCCCAGATTGGAGACCCCTACGATGATAGCAAAGGTTCTGTATCAACTAATCAAGTAATTGATTTGAGTGTCTTTGGTGCAAACTATTCGTTCTTTACAGTGACATCCGATGTTGCCTTTACTTTTGAAAATTTACCCACTGGAAGACACATGATGTTTGTTGTAGACATTTTAGTAGATACTCCAGGTGGTGCTGTTATTACATTCCCACAGGTTGTAAACCCACCAGTTCTTGCTGGAAGTAACGGTGATAGATATGTTCTGGAATTTGTTGGTGTAGTTAGAAGTGACCCAGAAGGAATCAATCCACCTGTTGAAACCTACACATTCATCAGTGGCCCATTCAATCCCGGCGGTATAACCAATCCAGTTGGTGCCACAGGTGGTCATATCGTAAAAGTAATTGATGACAGCATCATCAATTCTACTTCACTTCAGCCTGATTCTGAATTATCTTTCTCTATTTTACCGAATAAGGTATATTTCCTCGAGCTTGATACGAATTTCATCAGTGCAACCAATGCTGACATGAAATTTGGTTTGTTAATTCCACCTGGTGCATCATACAAGCTTGCCAGCAGTAATTTCCAAGGTTCAAACTGGCTGCCTTTTACTACAACATCAAATGGTAATACAATCACATTTGATGGAGCACTTTCTCTTTCAAGGCAATCTAATCACTATTACATAGTGGAAGCTGGGCCAGTGGGTGGAACTGTAAGCATAACATTTGCCCAAGGCACACCGCAAAACACCATTACAAAACTAGAACGTGGAACTTTACTGAGAATATTTGAAGGAGGTAGGGGTGGATTGCCACCAGAAGGGCCAGATACATTTGGGCTTGGTCATTTATCCGTATGTGATTATCGTAGTTATACTTCAACAGCGGTGGCCCAAGTTGGTTGGAACGCAAATGCCAGTAATGGTGGTGATGCCACTACACGAGTTCCAATTCCTAGACCGGGAAGATTTGTTAGAATCATTTGTGATGTCACTGTTAATGGAGCTGGAGAGAGAACAGATATTTTCACTAATGTAAATGGTGCTCTAATTTTAATTGGAAATATCCCAGCTGGTGCAACTGGATTTTTTACATTTCTAGCAGACCAAACATTCCTACGTGAAGATAGAATCAGTGTAACTGTTGATAGAATTGATGGTATTTTTACTGTAGAGATGCATCTTACTATGGAATTAGCACTGGATGAAAGTGGGGAAAGAACCATTATTGGTGGAACTTCAAGAATATTTGGTCAAGCACCTCAATTTGCAAATATAGTTTCGCCTCCTTATCAAACTTCACCCGGTCCAGGTCAGCGTACAACTGAGGGAATTTGGACTACAAGTTTTGAACGTGGTGGAATAATTAAAGACATGTGGCATTTTGGTACAGCACCTGCTGGCACTGGATTTTTTGAACTTGTACCACGAGTCAATGGTTTTGATGCAATCGTACCAAAGATTGTGCCTGCACATGCTGGGGTGGTTCTAACAAAATTCGATAATATCAATGTCCCATTTAATGCAGGAGATTTAATTAATTGGAGAATCAAACCAGCACTGGGAACTAATGCAGAATTTGTCATCATTGGGAGAATAATATTGATATGACATCTTTTGACATGACTTACTTTTTCTTTTTCGGTGACAGATTTTTTGGTGGAGACAGATTTTTCTACAGTAGTGGTTATTCTAGAATCAGTGAAGCAGAAAATGAAATACAACTACGAAGTGCTTGTCAAATTACTGAAGCTGTAATGAGTATTTTTACAAATACTGCAAATACTTCTTTTGAAGTTGGAATTAGGCAAAATGGTGATGGAGCTAATAATTCTGTCAAGGATGCCTCAACACTTTCCTGGTTTCCAAATGAGACAGCATCGAAAGCATTTTCGCCACAACCATTATTTTATGCACAGGGTGATAGACTTTGTCTTAGAATGAGTGGCCCCACTTCTTGGAGTCCTCTTTCAATTGAGTTTAGAATAAAAATGAGATTACAGTTTTTACCAGTAGTCTAAAATTCTTGCAAAAAAAAATTAACGAGGTGGTGGTAGTGTTGGTGTTGGTTTAACCTCAGTCTTTTTAGCTGATGGGTACATCTCTTCAAACTCTTTGTCAAATTCTACATCCATATTTTTCATAACTTCGTCATGGAGTTTAGGATAGATTTGTGAGTAGACACATTCCTCAATACACTTGGGAATGCCCTCTTGAGTTTTTTTATCCCCATCCACAATAGCTTTTTCATGTTCTTCAAGTTGTTTTTGAAGTACTGCTTTTATATTTTCAGGAGCATTTTCAAGTTCTTCTCTTAGTTTTACTGTCTTGTCTGCTGCAACTTTTGATATTGATTCATTATACCTTTTGAATCGTAGTCCAACAAACTTACAAAACAGTTCGAGGTATTCCATAGTCTTGTCAGTAACATTGTGTTCCCATTTTCTAACACTATCCTTGTCCATATCCTGTGGAATCCATTCCGGGTCTGATGGTAGCTCGTAATCTTCCAAATTGACTTCTTTTAATTTTACAAATTCTTGTTTTACTGCACCATTCTCAATGATATTGATAGAACAAGACTTGTTCAACTTACCAGCTTTAGCATCCTTACACATTCCCTTGATGAGACCAAAAATGAATTTTTGTGCACTTATTGGTTTGTCAATAAATGCGTCTTCCACTTCTTCATAAAAGTCATCCGTGAGTGGGATAGTCAGTTTATGTGGCATTATTCTAATTAATTTAATTGGTCTTTAATAATCTTGTTGCGATAATCTTATCAATCTTCTGTTCCATCTCTTTGAAAATCTCACCGGGTGTGGCAGGTCTTTTTGGGTTTTTACCTTGCTTCAATAGTATTTCAAGCTCATTGAATACCTCAAAATTTAGTTTGGCCTTCTCATAGCACTCGATTCTTCTTTCATCTCTCACTATTACTCTGTCCTTGACATTGTGAATCCAACCATCTACCTCAAAAATCCACATATCATTACCAATATAGAACATGATATCAGGAACATGAACAATGTGAGTCTTGTATTCTTCTTCTGTTATCCAACAAGCTGTCTTGACAAGATGGCCATCATCTACATCAAATAGAAGAATAGGTTCTCGTTGAACTATCAAATCATACTTGGCCCGAAGCATGCCTCCAATGTTAACAAGCTTTTCCTCATCAGGCTTGTTCTCTCTCATTATTCGCTGAACAAATTGATTGTACTTGTTTGACACACTGGTCTTAGAATGCCGAACTATTGATACTTTTATTCCATTTCTTTCATCATTCTCTGTGAGACTTCATTGAGATAACTGTTTGAAGTTGCTCTAGTGATTCCCCATCTATCACATCTTTCCACCATCTCTTCCAAAGTGTAACCTTTTCTTGCCATACCACACAAAAACATGATTCTACTGTGTCTGATGTACCTCTTATCCAACCCTTGTTAATGACTGAAGAATTATATTAATTATATTAATTACTCTGACTCCCCCACCTCTGTTACTACTCTGTGATGCAGTAAATTAATTACTACATTAGATTATTATTATATTATTATTATTGTATTAAAAAAAAAAATTTAAAAATCGATTGGAGTAGAAACATAGGAGGGGGGGTTTTATATAGTAAATTAGGAGTGAAAATCACGTTTGTTACTGGACTAGTAATAGAGGTTATAAAAAAAAATTACACCAGGCTTGAAGCTGGTGTAAAGTCAACTGAAGATGTTCTGTCATCTTTTTTGAGAGTAATTTTAATCTCATCTTTGGCCATTCTTTCCAGGTGTAGTCTCACCAAAATTTCAATAAGACCAGTCAATACGTTCTCACAGTCATTGGCAGTCAACTCTGAGGCTGCGGAGTCTACGTTAAAGTCACCCATAGCATTCTTGGAGAATACAATTTCTAACAGGTTTCCACTGGTACAACACTTGCCAAAGCACTTCATTGGTGTCATTTTATGTAGGTAAATGTGCTGGATTATCATAGACAATCCCATTTCTATGTCATTGTAGTCACTAGGTTTTATGATTCCTGTGTAACTTTTGGCAATCTTACCATCCTTATCAGTCTTGAAGGCTACCTTGAAGACCTCTAACATCTTTAGTTCCATAATAAAAAAAGTGGTTAGCCTCCAGCTATTGCTGGAATGCCTAGTATCTGTCCTTGTTCATCACGCTGTATCACTGCATCAGCAGGGACTTTGTGTTGCTCGGACAGGAAGAAAGCTTCAGTGCCAACTTTGACTGCTATTGTACCAAGCTTGTATTCCTCAACACGATTATGGTCGTCTTTAGTAAGAAGGGTCTTAACCGACACCATTGTTTTGGAAGTAGGAATCGCCTTTGATAGATTAGCAATCTTGACAAGAGCTTTCATTTCAGGTTTTTGCATAATTTTTTCCACTATTCATTCACCTCCACTTATTCTCATAAGCTTCATTAAAAGTTTTTTTGATAGCTGGTCTCTAAATGGTTTATCAGTTAAATTTGGATTCAACAGAAACATAATCTTTGAGATGATGGTCATAGTAATTGCGTTGACTTCAACCAATTTACCAAATTGATCAGGCAATAATGCTTGCTTAGCTTCATAACGATGACCAGTTCCCTGCATTACAATACAAAGGGAATACCACGCATCCCTTTCTGATTTCAACTCTACAGGGAACTGTGGTTTTACCCAAGCATTTCCCTGATAATCAATCTTGAAATCACCATATACAATAAAGCCTTCCTTTGTTCTGTCAACTCCTTTTACATGCTTCAAATACAAATCTAAAATATCCCAAAATGGAATCTCAGCATATGCCATCTTGAACAGTTCAACATATTCCCTAATGTTACCATACATCTCATGATGGTCAATGGCAGCAGCAAGTCTCTCTGACAGGTCTTGTCTCAACTGTATCCTATTTCCTTCATGCCAGCAGTTGAAGATTCTGTCATCATAGGTCTCTCTGACAAAACTCTTGTCTGAAAAGGTGTAGGCGATTCTTCTATTATCATACTTGAAATATTTTAAGGAATAGTAGGGGGAATTGGGTCTTGTACTGATTTGGCCATTAATTTCACAAATCACTTGTTCAGGTCTGACTTCGAGGATTTTCATTTTGTGATATACACCGTCATCATTACACTACAATATCCTTTATTGATTCTTATTTTAGTCCCTCTGAACATCAAGTTAAAGTCATAGACGCTGAGGTCATCCCTGAATTCAAACTCTTTATCATGGGTGGCAATTGATACATCATAACAAGTTTGATAAGATAATTCCTGTTTTTCCATCTTTCTAAATTCAATATGGCCAAAAATTTTTGGTAGAATTAATTCCTTCATTAATCTGGCCTTCAAATACTCATTCTCAAAAATTTTATTTTTTGTGTGGTGGAGTAATTCTGCAAAAGTTTGTCCCATTACTGCATCTCTATCAGCTATCTTTGCATTTTCACCATAGTAGAATCGAAGTTTGGCAATATCATCATCCATATTGAATGGCTCAAATTTTAAAATTTTATCTAAGAATGTTTTCCACATTTTAGGTTTTTCATCATCATCATACTTGAAATCAGTATTTTTTAACAACTTACCAAATAGAGTGTGGAAGCATGGTGACATCTTGTGCATGTTATTACAAAAGAATTTCTTATCAGCATCACTATCCAAACTAACATCATATTTTTCTTCTACAAAATTATGAAAATCCTTATGAGCCACAGGATTTGGAATAACATAATCATAATTTTTTTCAGTAGTTTTACACTCTGGGTTTAGATACAACACTAGTGGCAACAGTCCATCAGTTCCCCAAACAATAATTCTTTCTTCTTCATTGAAAAAATATCTAAATTCTTTTTTATAATCATCACAGAATATCACCTGTTCTATATTTTTTGCCAGTTGTTCTACCGTCATTGCACCCTTGCTGGTGGCACATATTATATTCGGAATCTCATTCAACCACTCTGAATAATCTCTACTTTCATACTCATCCAGTTCAGGGGCATTACGGACAAAGGCATAGGAATTTTTGAATTTTTTTACATATCTAATTATATTCCCCATTGGTATTGTATCTACTCTAATGACATTCTCATCAATGTCATCCAAGTCCATCAACTCATGTTCATAATATTCGTCATTGGTGTGTCCAATAATTTCTAGTTCTACCTTATCGGCCTTGGGCATTTTCACCTTATGGTCTATTAAGATTTGACGAGCAGTAGGAATGCCAAATGATTCCATAAATTTAACATGGTCTTTCCAGTGATTCTTCTTGGTTTTCTTAGTGGTGATTAGTAGGGAATTTGGTTCAAACTCATACACCTTTGCTGTTACCCCACGATTCTTGTATCCCTGATAAATTACATTGTAGTTCTGATTAAGCTTGTAAACCAGACTGCCATCATCAAAACGCTTTGTGTCATAGACTACCCTTCTGACAGAGCAAGCATGAACATTTGAAAGAATTTCTTTCATATTACTATTAGCATAATCTTGGTGCTCACACAACCAGAGGAATTGATTTTTTCTATCAGAGTCTAAAAATTGTTGATATTTTTGAATATCTAAATCGTTAAAGTGTTTCTTAATGGCTCTATCAAGCAGTCCTTCCAACTTTTTATCAGCTTCTTCTGTCATCCTATCTCTATCAGGCATGGGTTTGAACTTGCGTTCATCCTTGATGTTTAGAACCCACCAATTAAATGGCATATCAATTTCGCTATCTATTGGAACATTCAACAGATGTATGTGGTCATAATTTGATTCAGCATTAGTTCCTGACACTAAAGCAATCAAATGAAATTCATCGGTTTCAATATCGATAACATCTTGCTTCGATGTCTTAGTATTTTTTACATCAGCATCAAAGGAAGTCTGTTTCAAATAATTGAATCCCTCTACGAATGAAGAGGGATAATACTCAAATTTTTTTAATTCTAAAACAGTAGGAACACCAGAATACTTTGCAATTTTTTGGAGTTGTAGCACCAATGTTGAAAAATTTACATTTTCATAACAAGTCATGGATAGTTTTGTACCATATCCTTCTATGTCAGCATCTCCAACAGGCTGAAAACTCATACCATCCTTAGCAATCATCTTGTATTGGTCACCATTACGTGCCCTTGTATCAATGACAACAACTGAAGATAGTGTCATGTAAGACGCAAACCCCATACCAAACTGACCAACCTCACCAGCTTCAAGATTGTCACTTGTACCTAATTCAAGCAAAACCTTCTTGAATCGTTCTTTGGTCATTCCGATACCATTGTCTGTAATTACTAATTTCCTGTCCTCTGCGTTCATCTTAATACTAATGAGAGGCTTTTGTTCCCCTTCTTTTTTTACAGCAATTCTACAAGCCCTTGCTGAATTATTGTATAATTCTCTCAATCCACTAGTGGCATTCTTGTAAAGGTCTTTTGCAATTCTTTGTATGATAACTTTCTCATTTAGTCGTGTACTGATTAGCCCATCTTTTTCTAGAACATCTTCAAATCCAGCAGTATCTCCTTTTACTGGGAGTGGGTTTTGTTTCTCAATTTCAGGTGAATAGGTCTCAATTTCTTCATCCATTTACTAAATTTAATTACACTCACTTATTAATAAACTTAATTAATTTAATTATATTAATTAGAATAAGGTTAAAATACAAGTTTTAATTAAAATAATTATGAGTAAACAGAAAGTAGACTATGGTGATATCACAACTATCACTGTTCCCACCAGAGTTCGCAAGAAATTAGGCGATGTCATGAATCATAATGAGACCTTGCCAGAAGGACTTGAGAGAATCCTTGACAAGGAAAAAAAACGACTTGGCCAAAAAATATGAAATGCCCAAGCCAGAAAAAATCTGGTTAGAGAACTGTATTTTTGATGTAACTAATCCTAATGAGATGTCTGATGAACAAACTGAATCACTTGGGAAATCAATGGGACACTTTGGTTATCTTGGTGACTTGATTGTCGTTGCTCCAAAGGACAAGCTTGGTAAACAATTAGTACATCATGGGGAGCACAGAATTAGAAAACTAATCCAGGCTGGCAATGCATGGGCTTGGGGCTTTGCCAAAAAAATGTCATTGCTAGAACACAAAGCTTATCGTCAAGCTATGAATAAATTGGGTGGAAGTCATGACCCTGAGAAAGACCGGGCTGAACTGGAATACTTTGCCAAGAAACACAAGCTTGAATTCTTATCACAATTAATTGCACAACCAAAGGAACAACTTCTCATAGCACAGGAAATCCCCCTTGCCATAACAACAGATACACCAATGATTGCTCATCATGAGGATACATTTCTACATGGGAATATCAAGCAACTTTATTTTATGTTTTCAAATCAACAATATGAACAAATCATGCCTAAAGTTGAGAAGCTAATGAAGGAATTTGGTGTTGATAACCACACAGATATGTTTGTAAAGCTAGTTGATTTCTACTTTAAACATCAGAAAAAATGAAAACCATACTATTAGAACGAAAACAGAATTTCAACTATAAGGAATACATTCGCAGAACTCCTGTAGAGTCTGATTATTCCACTTTAATCAAAGAAGACTACACTTTCTTAGATAGAGGGTCTGGACAATTATTAGGTGTCTACCTAACAATGTCCAAACACTCTGAGGAACTGCTCAAAGCTTTACTCACTATCAAGTATGATAAGAATAGAAGACTAGCAGGTTTGATAACCAAGTCAAGAATATTTGGCTACAAACCTAGAGAAAAAATCAGAAATGACTTTTGCACTTCAACTCAATTGGCAAAGCAAAGCCCAAAGGAACATGCAATAATTTGTAACTTTGCCAAGGTTATTACAAAAATTTATAAAAAATATTGTGGGGAAATTTATGAGGAACATGCTGCAATTACAAAAGAAAAACTTCTACCAGATTGGACAATAGCTGGAACTCCCTTCACAAGCGGAATCGTCAACAGGAACAATGCTTTACACTATCACTTTGACACTGGTAATTACAAGAATGTATATTCAAACATGGTTGCATTCAAGTCTAACACCACAGGTGGTTATCTAGCTATCCCCGAATATGACATTGGTCTAGAAATTGCTAACAATTCTCTCTTACTATTTGATGGCCAAAAAATTTTACATGGTGTTACTCCAATTAAGCTGCTTTCAGTTAATGCCTTCAGACTTTCTATTGTATATTATTCCCTTCAACAGATGTGGAAGTGTGAACCACTCACTGTTGAGCTTGCAAGAATTAAAGATGTTAGAACTGAGTTAGAGAAAAAGAGACTGCTTAGAATGAAAGGGGTGATTCCCAACGAAATATAATTATTCAAAGCCTTGGTCTATCCAAATTGAACTAACAGAAGGCTGTAACAGACGTTGCAGCTTTTGTGGACTTCATTCCTTGTATAGAGAGAAATTAGATGAAATTTACAAATTCATGAGTGTAGAAACTGGTAGAGGTATTGCCAGAGACTTATCTTCCTGGTTGCCAAAGATTAGATTAGAATTTGCACTCCAGGGTGAGCCACTACTCAACAAGAATGCTTACACAATTTTTCAGATATTCAGGGAAGAATTTCCCAAATGTCAAATTATGGTTACAACAAATACAGACCCTTTGAGACAAGGCAAAGGCTTCAATCAAGAGAAAATTAAAAAACTGTTCTTGTTTGGAGTGAACATTGTTGTAGCAGATTACTATGGCGAAAAAGATGATATGTCCTACGAAGAATTTGTAGATGGATTCAAACAAAACACTCTTGGTATTCCAGTACATGATATCTATAAAGATAAACCTACAATTTGGGGATATGTGGGATATGATGTTAGCTACATCGTTACAATAGATAATACAATGGATAGAGATTTTACTAGAAACCTTAACAATCAAGCAGGGAATACTTCCCCTGAACTAATCAAGCTTAATGATTACTCTATTGAACCACTACCTTTGATGAAGAGATGTCACTTACCATTTAGGGAGATGGCCATTAGACATGATGGCACTGTTCCACTCTGTTGCATGGACTGGCAGAAAGAAAAAATCATGGGCAAATTCCCCGAGACTTCTTTAAAGGACATCTGGGAAGGTAGTATCTTCAAGATGACTAGAAGTTTATTGTTCAACAAAAGACGAGACTTACTTAATCCCTGTGATAGATGTAACTATCATCCTGTAAAGGTAGGTCTTGTAGAAGACCCATATCCTAAAGGTCATCCCGATGTTTTAATCACAGCAAAGTCTTTAAAGAAAGGACAAGAACAATTTAAAAATTTAAAAAATAAATATGCTGACTTGCCATTTGATTACACTAAGGTAACAGCTAAATGATGGAGAAAATTCATATTGCAATTATTTCACATAAGCGACCTGAAAATGTAGAAAAAATGGAAGATATCATTGGCATTCCTGAAAATTTAAACTGGTATGTTGGACAAAATGAAAAAAAAACCTACAAACATGCACAAGGTTCAGTGATTGAGGTAGGTAATCTGTGTGAATCACGCAACAAAGCTATACAAATAGCAAATTCTGAAGACAAATATTGTCTACAATTGAGTGATGACCTTAAAGAATGTGGAATGGTAACAGCATCAGGCCAGTTATCAACACCCAACTTCACTGAAATCATTAAAGAAATGTATAACATTTTATCAGCAACCCCTCTCTATCTAGCTGGTGTTGCACCAACTGGAAACCTTTTCTTTTACAATCAATTGAAACCTATTGGCCTAAAACATTTCATTCTTGGTGACTTGATGTTAATCAAACGTAACAAGTTAAGATTCGATGAAAAGCTTTCATTGAAAGAAGATTATGATTACACCTTACAGCACATCAAAACTTATGGTGGAGTTGTTAGATTAAATTACATCCTACCAAACTTCAAACACAGAGTCAACAAAGGTGGAGCAGTAGATAGAAGAACAGATGAAAGAGAACAAGAAGCTATTGAATATCTAAAAAACAAATGGGGAAGCAGTATTAGAGATAATCCCAGACGGAAGAATGAAATACTATTAAAAATAAAATAAAATGGTAGTGAGCTCGTACGCGCTATCCCTAGCCTAAAGTGATGAGAATACTCAATATCATCTTCGACACCCTGAACATGAGCAGGTGAGAGCTGACTAGGTTATTATTATAATTAATATAATTAACTTTATAATGTTGTGTTATAATATTTTAGTATGATTCCACCTTTTCAGTGCAGGTGTGGGCAAGAATTCAATGATAAGGAAGTTTTTTCAACACATATACAAGATTGTCCAACAGCGATTAGTTTCATGCGAAAGGAGAAGAATAAATGATAATGATTACTCAAGAACATCTATCACATTGGTTGAATGAAATGAGCTATCAACTTACAGGTTTAATTAATGAGCTTAACAAAAAAGAATATGAGAAGATGAACTCTATTCCAATTAATGGAACAGTGTTTTCATTTGAGTATGCAAGAGAAAAGTCTACCACCGTTAAACGATTAATCAGTACAATTGTTTATGATATGCAACATGATGAGGAAAAAAATGATTCCTGAAGAATTTGATGCAGAAATAAGAAAATTACTAGATGAAATCAGAAATGTAATAAAGGAACAGCTTAAACATATAGAAAATCAACAAGTTGACCCTGAAATGAGAGCTATGATGGCAGCAGTTTTTAAATTGACTGTTGATAATAAATGGAATGCTTTGTTTGACTTGATACAAAAACATCATAAGGCGATAAAAAGGCAGAAGGAAAAGGAAAAAGATTCTATCGTAAATGAAGATAATGTAGAACAGATTATTCGTGAACTAGAACAACGAGGTAAAGTGGAGAGATTATAATGACTGAAGATTTTGTTAAGATAAAGGAAGCGAAGGAAGCCTTGAAGGGAAGCTTCAAGGGAATCATTATCAAAGCAGGTGACCTAAAATCAGGAACCAGTAATGGAAAGGACTGGACTAAGAAAACTTTTACAATAGAAGATGAATCTGGTACAGCAGACCTTGTTGCATGGGGTGAGGAAGTATCTCAATTCAAGATTGGCTACAAATATGAGATTGTTAATCCTTGGTGGAAGACCTATGTAGATAAACAAAATGTTCCACATGTCACAGTACAGGTTGGCAATTATGGTACAGCTAAAGTCATTGGTTCTGAACCTAAAGAACCTCTTGTTGAACCTGACCCTACAAAACCACTAACAACAACATTGCCAGAAACTCCACAATCACCACCAGAACAAACCGTCAAACAACCAGAACCAGAAGAACCAAAAATTGAGAAACTTACCGATGTTCAATTAGGCACTGTTGTAGATGCCACCAAAATTCTTTTAGCAATCAGCTTGGCAGTTGGGGAAGAAGTGCAAAAGGTTGCAAAAGAACCCAGCAGAGAATTTGTAATGGAAGCAACAAAAATAATCTATCAAACTTACTTTGTATCAAATTTCAAAAAAGCAAGTGACATAAAATGACAGAAGAAAAAGTAGCAAAAGATATAGGTTCATTTCCAGCCTACACACAAGAATCTATAGAAAAATTAGTTGAAAGTATAATTGACTCTATTTACAAACTTACTGAAATTGAATTGACAAAAATCTATCCAGAGAAGAATTGGTATGAGGATAACTTCGCATCGAATTTATTTTCTATGGCTTTACAAATATGTGGGGGAATCCAAATAGGAATGGTTCACCGTAGAGCCAATGAAGTTGATTCTAGAAAAATCACCTTTAGCGATGGAGAAAAATGAGCCAAGTCGAAAAACAGACTGATGAACAAAAGAAATTAATCAAAATCTATGGCAGAAGCACCAAGAGAAACTTTGGTATCATAGACACTATTTCTATCCAGCATCCATATTGTATTGGTACAAGGCACGTTGGTTGGGCAAGTGACCATTTCATGGGAATGCTTAGTGAAGATGCCATACGAGATGCTGAGAAACATGGCATTCATTGTGAAACCTGTGGTGGTAGAGGCTCTACCAAAATACTATCCTATGATGAGCATGAGACTGGCCTCCTGGTACAGTGTCTTAAAAAAGCAGAAAATGAAAATGCAGAAGGCAAAGAACTCCATGTCTATCTCAAAAAATGTATAAAACTTAAACACTTCAAAGAGAAGAAGTTTGTAGGATTTGCTCTGTTGGATGGATTCTCAAAGAAATAATGATGAACAAAAAAATAATCTGTGATAATTGTCAAAAAGGGAATCACAAAAATTGTACGTTAGATGAGTGTGATTGTGAATGACAATTAAAAAAAAATAGGTTTAACGTCTTTTAATTCTACCAGATAACTCTGCTGCAAATCCACTAGCACCATAAATCATGAACATAGTCACGAGATTTAGTTCAGTAAATTCAAGCGAAGCTGCTATCGCCAATGGAACAGAAGCTAATACTGCCACTACAACTGGCCTAGCAAATTTCCTTGCATCAAACTTGAAGTCTGCCTCCTTTGATGCTTCAGATTTTCCCAGAAATGCAACCGTTAAACCACCCAGCACACCCAAACCAAGAATAACTGCATCAGAGGTTCGGAAGGTTATGGGAATCTCATCCGGAATATGCTCTTCAGCAAATGCCAGACCTGTAGTTGCAACAACAACTAGCACTGCAATTAGAGCAATACTAGCAAATCTTTTCAGCATGACTTTGGCTGGCAATCATACTATTAAAATATCAGGCTGTGAAATCCCAACCCAACTGTCTTCTATTCATGAAATAGTCTAGAATGTGTTGTGGTAAAGTCCTAACTCCATGCCTCTGCTGAGCACGCCAAACATCATTACTTCCAAGAACAGTCTTTTTACTACCAATAGAGAAAGAGGGATACATCATTTCTTTGGCACTCGTAGGGTCATGTGTCAACCCAATCACGGAATGGCCAAATTCATGAATCAAAATTGGAACCATTGGTGGATGATTCATTCGGGAGAGGTGCACACCCGGTACATAGTCCCAGCTATCATTAAGTTCAATATCTCCACTCACTTCTCCCTGACCAGGATACCATGCGTGGGCAAACACATTAGGACTAGAAAAATAGTCCTGTGGCCTCCACCAAACATTAGCATCAACATGGGCTGTAGGATTACGTTCACGCCTAAACTTCAGTTTTTTAATTCTCCACTGCCAAGTTCGTAGTGATACAGTAACAGCTCTAATCTGCCAGTTAGAGGCAAAATCTTCTGAAAAATTATTTAATCGATATGATAATTCCCCTTCTGGGAAGTTCTTGGACATGGGCCATTCACGAATGCCCTCAATACCATCCTTGTAGAGTATCTCATTGGTTTGCTGAAAACACTCACATTTCACAAGTTCTTGATTACTCACAAATTCAACCACAATTTTTAATTATTAAAGTCTGCTGGAATAGGTGTGAACACAATGGAAATTCAACCCCTATTACCACTCCAAACGATAGTCATGGAAAAGGAGACCTATATTGTATCACAGGTAAGAGTGTGTAGAAATTGTAAGAATTACATTGAGGTAATTGATGGTAATCATAACCTCTATTTTGATAAATCCAAAAGGATAGCTCTACACGAACATATTCAATGTCCACATATTGGATATTTTGACCAAAACCCTTGGGAATAATCTTAAAATACTAATTAAAATAATTAGACATGTGAAGATATCATGCCCAAATTGTGGAAATGATGATTTTACCCAAGACCTAGAAGATGAACGTATTTTTATTTGCAACGGATGTTCAAAAGAAATTGTGATTTCTCTAGAAGGAGAGGGAACTTTAACACCGTATCAAAGGAAGATGATTACTAAATGAAAGAGATTCAAGAACTTCTAGTCAGAATTTTTGACCAAACAATGCAATTACAATCAATGAATGTTCCCCAGCGAGTAAAGGATGATTCTCGCCAGATACTAATCAATTCAATAGATATGGTTAATGAAGCATTTTCTCCACAGACAATTTACAAATTGATACGGAATGAAGATAATAGAAAAGCAATGGAGTTAGGAATGGTCGATGGTTAATTTTTCAAATCATCCAAGTCATCAAGGCAGTCTGCCAATGTTATGTACCACACGAGGTTGCAATCATCAGTCTAGAAACCATAACAGAAGCAGGCAGCAACTAGATGGCTCTTGGAATGGTGCTTGTACCAGATGTGATTGCAGACTATACCAAAGACCCAAAATCAAGGTGGCAAATTGAAAGAAGAAATTAAAGCTGAACACTCTATTATTTTTACTTCTAAAGGTGAGATTATAGTATGTAATCAACATCTTTGCAAATGGCATGGAGTGAAAGTAGATTGATAGAATCAGAACAACGTCTAACTCCTGAAATGGTTACTAACAAACTTGCATGGATGCACCAAAAAAGAGACTTTCTAATATCAATAGATACAGATGAACATGTCAGCTATGAGAAACCAACCACAATCAAGGTGACATTTACTTTTCTAAAAAAGAAGGAGAATGCATGATTCCTACAGTCAAGGCCTATCTTGGTACAAAGACCTCACCAAACAAAACAAGATTTGAGGTTGAGGACATGCTAGAAAAGAACTTTGGTATAACCATGACAGCATGGAAAAGAGAAAACCCAGAGAATACATACTTTGCATTTCAACATAAATCAGAGGGAATAGCTAAACCACTCACTTACAAGGTTCAGATACCATTCATTGAAAGGAATGAGAGGGAAGTAAAGAACAACAGATATTCAGATTTAATTGCAGTATATGATGAACCAAGGTCTTACAGATTCTTCTATCATATTCTAAAATCAATGATGCTCAATGCACAAATTGGAATGACCTTTGAGGAAACCTTCTCAAGCTATCTAGTGGTAGGAGCACTCCCTGATGGTACACCAAAGAATGTTCAAGAAGTTCTATTAGAGAAGATTGCACTGGGAAAGACACCAGCATTGGCGGTAAAATAGAATGAACATTGAAAGAAGAACCCTTCTCTCCTACATGCTTGGTTTCATTCAAGGGAAAACAGCATGCTCTGGTAAAGATGCTAGAATCATTCTAGACCAAAAACTAATAGAAATGAATCAACCAATAGTAACTAAACAAGAGATAGAATATCTAGTAGATTTACGTGATGAGATAGATATTAGTTTAATGCAGATGGGAGTTAATAGGAGAGAGGCACGACTATTGTCTAAGCACAAGGGGAATTAATCATGACATTAGAGAACATAATCAAACTCTGGAAATCAAAGAAGTGGGGAGACTATCCTGAATCTATACTAGACCAATTTGCCCATGAAAAGTATGGCAGACCAGACCAAAACCCACAAAATTTTACTCTACAAGTAATTAGTGCATGCTTCAAAAAAGTCACAGGTGTAGACCTTATGGAATATGACAAAGACACTACCAAGGTGAGGATTTAGTCATGGAACAAAAGGTCTCAATATTCTCATTTCCCAAACTAGAACAAGCAGAGGCAGAACCAATGATACAAGCCCTTACAAAGCTACTAAAAAAATATCATATAGAACCAATCATAGTCATAGGAGATTTCAATACCATACCCAAAGAAGAATTTCTTAAAGCCATTAAGGGGATAAAATAGTCATGAGATTAGTCTACATTTTTCTAATGGCGATGGGTGGAGGAATATTACTTTCAACAGTCATAGACCATCTTATAGGATGTAGTGGCCCTTTCAGTTGTGGATGGTTTAGTTAATCATGGAAATAAACAGTTCAGGCTCAGGTCAAAACAGGGATGCTCTAAAACGTGACAGTGTCTATGTAGCATTGGTCACTAATGATTTTTGTAGGAATGAAAATTGTCTTGGGGAAATGCGTGATGCTTTTGCCATGAAGCTTCCAATGTATGCCATTATGGAAAGTAGAACAGATATTCCTGACTTGGTGTTAAAGATGCCTTGGAAGAAGATATTCATATTTACACATGATAAACAAATTCCAGTCATCGCAGAATTATTGAAGGTTGAAGTCAACAAAATAAACCGAGGGAGAAACTAGTC
>SMUX01347281.1_pt1 | contig 33568 bp, 31 predicted proteins | sample 2456431 | NCBI WGS metagenome assembly SMUX01 (sample SAMN11095930, study PRJNA526329) | marine sediment metagenome | biome: Marine sediment; feature: Surficial sediment; material: Deep marine sediment; isolation source: Hadal surficial sediment | place: Pacific Ocean | collected 2014-11 | depth... | reverse complement strand
GTCGTCGTCGAGGGTCGAGAGGTCGAGTTCCTCTTCTTCTCCGTCTTCGATTTCCGCTTCGTCATTCACGACAATGCTCCTGATTCAGACGATCGAACCCATTGGCCCTACAGGCGCGTACCGGAGCTAAGCCTAGGCACCACCCCGCCCGCCTTCTGGCGTGCCCGCGACATTAGATTGCCGAAAAGCGACACCCTGAAAACGCGACTGTGAACCCCGTCCCAAGCGGGTAAACTACCGGCGCCGACGCGGGCACCCCGCCATAGAGGAAAGCATGCACCAACTGGCACAGGAAGACGCCGCCATCATCGACGGAAAGGCCTTCGCCGCGAGTCTGCGCGCCAGGATCACCAGCCAGGTGACCACGCTCGAGCGCGAGCACGGCATCACGCCGGGCCTCGCGGTAGTCCTGGTCGGCGAGCACCCCGCCAGTCAGGTTTACGTGCGCAACAAGAACAAGCAGACCAAAGAGGCGGGCATGAATTCCTTCGAGCACCGCCCCCCGGAGTCCATCAGCGAAGCGGAGCTCGTCGCCCTGGTGGAGGCGCTCAATCGAGACCCCAAGGTGAACGGCATTCTGGTGCAGCTTCCGCTCCCCCCTGAGGTCAGCTCCCAGGCGGTCATCGGCAGCATCGATCCGGCCAAGGACGTGGACGGATTCCACACCACCAACGCCGGGCTTCTGGCGGTGGGCGGTGAGGGCTTGGTGCCGTGCACGCCGCTGGGTTGCATGATGCTGATCAAGGATGTTCTGGGCGATGATCTCTCCGGCCAACGGGCCCTGGTGCTCGGCCGCTCCAACATCGTCGGCAAGCCCATGGCGCATCTGCTCCTGGGGGAGAACTGCACCGTCACCATCGCTCACTCGCGCACCCGGGATCTGCCGGAAGAATGCCGGCGGGCCGATATCCTGGTGGCTGCCGTGGGCCGGCCAAAGATGGTCAAGGGCGACTGGGTAAAGCCCGGCGCCACGGTCATCGATGTCGGCATCAACCGCATCGAAACCGACGACGGCAAAAGCAAGCTGGTGGGAGACGTGGACTTCGAGGCGGTGAGCGCCCACGCCGGTGCGATTACGCCGGTACCCGGCGGCGTCGGCCCCATGACCATCGCCTGCCTGCTGCTCAATACCCTGACGGCGACCTGTCGCCAACACGGCGTGCCGGTGCCGGCACCCGATGGTTGAATCCTTCCCTGCCCGTTAGCCCCGTGGCGCGAGGGCCGATCAGCACTCTCGATCAGGCCGTCGGGTTTCTCATGAGCCTGGTGCGTGATGATCCGCGCCCCTATCAGGCACGCGCCGGTCTCGCGCAGGCCCCCGTTCGCGCCCTGCTCGCGCGCCTGGGCGACCCCCATGCCGGCCTGCCCGTGGTGCACATCGCCGGGTCCAAGGGCAAGGGTTCCACGGCACTGTACCTGGAAGCGATCCTGAATGCGGTGGGCTTGCGCACCGGCACCTTCACCTCACCACATCTGCAGCGTTGGACCGAGCGTTATCGCCTCGACGGACTGGAGTCGACGCCCAGCGAGTTCGCCGCCTTGTTCGCCCGCCTGCAACCCCATGCGCTCGATCTGCTGGAAGAGGACAGCGCATCCGCGCCGAGCTTTTTCGACGTGCTCACGGCGGCGGCATTTTTGCTGTTCGCCGAAAGCCGTGTGGACTGCGCGATCATCGAGACCGGCATCGGCGGAAGGCTGGATGCCACCAATGTCGTGCAACCCGTGCTCGCTTGCATCACCTCAGTGGAGCTGGAACACACGGACAAGCTCGGCACCAGCATCGCGGCAATCGCCGGGGAGAAAGCCGGCATCATCAAGAAGGGAGCGCCCCTGGTCATCGGTCCGCTGCCCGGCGACGCGGAATCGGTGATCCGCGATCGCGCAAGGTCGCTGGGTACGGCCGTGAGCGCCCTGGAGCAGGAAATTGCGCTGGACACGCACCCCGCGCCCGACGGCGGCCTCGTCATTCAGGTGCTCGATGAAGGCCGGGAGTACCACGCCGTGCTACCGGCGATCGCGTCGCACTGCCATGGGCGCAACGCGGCCCTCGCCATCGCCTGCGCCCACCGGGTTGCCGGCCGGGAGCGGGGACGGTTGCAGGCAGCGGTGACACGCGCCCTCGCCCGGACCCGCCTGCCTGGCCGCATGGAGGTCGTCGGCGAGCATCCGTGGGTCGTCATCGACGGTGCCCACACACCGGCCTCGACCCGGGCACTGGCCGAGATGTTGAAAATTCTGCCGGCACAGAGAATGCATCTGATCGTTTCCCTGAGCGCGGACAGGGACGCCACCGCCGTGCTGGCGCCGCTGCTGGAGCGCGCACACCGGGTCGTGATCACCAATGCCGATGCGACCCGCTCACTGGACAGTCAACGCCTGGCCGTCGATCTGATCAGCCATGGATATCCGGCATCCCGCCTGACCGCGACGCCTGATCCCCGCAAGGCCGTGCTGGAAGCCCGCCAAGCGTTGGCGCCCCGGGACTTGCTCTGCATTGCCGGATCCATGTACATGGCAGGCGTGGCCAGGGAGACGCTCCTGGATGACCTGTCCGCACCGCGACTATTGTGATGATTCGGCCATGATCGAAAGCATCGAACCCCGCATCAGGGAGGTGGCAAAGGCCGTGGCGGCGGCGGGCGGACGGGCCGTGCTGGTGGGCGGCTATGTGCGCGATCGCCTCCTCGGTATCGCCTCGAAAGATTACGACGTCGAGATCTACGGCCTGTCGCCGGACGCGGTCGCCGATCTGCTTGCGGGCTTCGGCGAGCTCATCCAGGTCGGCCGTGCCTTCGGCGTGCTCCGCATCAAGGGGCTGGACGCCGACTTCTCGCTGCCGCGGCGGGACAGCAAGAGCGGCACAGGCCATCGCGGTTTCAATATCACCTTCGACCCGGATCTGGATTTCGCGCAAGCTTCCCGGCGCCGGGATCTGACCGTCAACAGCATTGGCCTGGATCTCTCCAGCGGCGAGATCCTCGATCCCCACGGCGGCCGTGAGGATTTGGCGCGCGGCGTGCTGCGCGCCACCGACGCCGCACACTTCGCCGAAGATCCCCTGCGGGGCATGCGCACCGCACAGTTCGCGGCGCGCCTGGAGATGGCGCCGGATGAGGAACTCATCGCTTTGTGCAGCCAACTGGACCTGGCCGAATTGCCACCGGAACGCCTGTACGAGGAACTGCGCAAGCTGCTCCTCAAGGCGCGCAAACCCTCTCTGGGGTTCGAATTCCTGAGCCGCGCGCACCTGCTGCGCTTCTTTCCCGAAATCGAGAACCTGCAAGGCGTGCCCCAGGACCCGAAGTGGCATCCGGAAGGCGACGTGTGGGTTCACACCATGTTGGTCATCGACGAGGCCGCCGCCCTGCGTACCGGTGACGATGAGGATCTGGCCCTGATGGTCGCTGCCCTGTGCCACGATTTCGGCAAGCCGGCGGTTTCCGTGGAGCACGACGGGCGCGTGCGAACGCCTAAGCACGACGTCATCGGCGCACGCCTGGCAAGAGAGTTTCTCCAACGCCTGCGTGCACCCGGCCATCTCTGCGATCAGGTCGAAGCCCTGGTCAAGTATCACCTGGCACCCGCACTGTTCGTCGCGCAAGGCACCACGGCCAAAGGCTACCGGCGCCTGGCACGCAATCTCGACAAGGCCGGCGTGAACATCGCGCTGCTGGTACGGGTGGCCCGGGCCGATCACTGGGGCCGCACCACCGACGAGGCAAACAGGCGCATCTTCCCCGCCGCCGACACCTTCATCGCCGAGGCCGAGAAGTCCTCGGTGGTGGACGAAGCCCCTACGGACATCGTCCAGGGTCGTCATCTGCAGGCCCGCGGGTTGGAACCGGGCCCGCAATTCGGCGAAATCCTCAACCGCTGCCGTGATCTGCAGGATGAAACCGGTTGCACCGACGCGGACAAAATTCTCGACAAAGTACTGGGAGACGGGTGAACATAGCCGCTTCACCAACACTCAAGAGTCAGCAGTGAACTATTCGATCATCGCCTCGGCCCGGTGCGCCATTCATCAATTGACGGGGATCAATAACGACGCTGTCGTCGAGCAGGTTCTTGCCGAGCAGCACAATCGCCTGGCGGACGATCCCCGCCAGACCACCTACGAAGACTCGCCGCTGCCGGACACGCCGGAAGTGAGGGCTGTCACCGATCAGGTGGCTGCCATCATGCATGGCATCGATCCGCGCCTGGAGCCGTCGCCATTCTGGGCCCACATTCTCAATCCCGGCGAATCGACCATGTATCACGCCCACGGTGTCGGCATCTACCCGGGGGTCGGACTCTCGTGGGTGTACTACGCATCCTTCAGCGAGGGCTCCGGCGATCTGATCTTCATCTGCCAGCTCAACGAAGAACGCGTCTTTCACGGCATCCGGCCGGCGGTAGGCAGGCTGGTGATATTCTCCGCGAATATGCCGCACATGACCGAAAGGCACGCGGGCGAAGGCGTGCGGGTATCGGTGAGCGGCAACTACTTTCTACCGATGAAGACGACGCTGGATGTGATGTCGGGGGAAACGACTTCGAAGGTCAGCGAATTTTGTGGTTAACGCCGCACCCGCAGCGCCCCTGACCCTGAAAATCGTAAGATCTTACATAGATCTTACAACGATGCTTTTATCGGACAATTTGCTTCGTCTCTAAAGACAATCTCGGCATCGGACGGCTGCAAAGCCCCTGCGTAATTTCAGAGCGATGGTAAAGTGTTGCGTCTATCAATTGAACGCACTCGCTATCTTGATCGGCTGGTGTTGCACTTAGTGTGTGAATCCGCGGTCTGCATTTCATGCCTCGATGCACCAGCGCGAAGGTTTGATATTGACCGATATGAGTCGTGCGAGCTTGACCAACTCTGACGCCGTTCGCCCGACCTCCCCCAACGCCACCGTCGCATGTTCATTGCATCACGCCTCACTTGAATACTGCTTAAATATCCAGTCATATGACTGCGTTCAAGGACCGCAAAGGGGTCTCCCCATGGATACTTGCGATGCAACGACCTCCCCCGTGCCTTCCTGCTCTCTGGATTCCCTGGAACACCAGATCACCGAGCTCGCTGCCCACATCCACGCGGCCAACTACCGCCTGCTGTGCCTCATCGCAGAGTTCGACCGCCGCGAGGGCTGGTTCCAGTGGGGGATCCTCTCCTGCGCCCATTGGTTGAATTGGAAGTGCGGCATCGGCCTGGGCGCCGCCCGTGACAAGGTGCGGGTGGCCCGCAGCCTGGAATGCCCGCCCCAGATCAGCGCGGCCTTCTGCGGCGGCGAAGTGAGCTACTCCAAGGTGCGCGCGATGACCCGCGTCGCGACGCCGGAGAACGAAACCTACCTTCTGAATATTGCTCGCCACGGAACCGCCGCCCACGTGGAACGCCTGTTGTGCAACTACCGCAAGGTGCAACGCATCGCCGAGCGCCAGCACGCCAACTCCCTGCACGAGCAACGCCGCGTGACATTCCACCACGACGACGACGGCGCCCTGGTCCTCGAAGCACGCCTGCCGCCGGAGGCCGGTGCCATCGTTCTCGAAGCCCTGGCCGCCGCCGGCGAGGCCATGACCGTGCGCCGCCGGGAGTTGGATGCAGCCGCGCAAGCTGCTGGAAAAAACTCCGCGGAGTCGTCCCCGAACGAGGGCTTGTATCTCCCACCGGGACCGGCCGAAGCGCTCGCCGACGACCCGGATACTCCCTGGTCGGCCCGGGATACGAATGAAAAGCAGCCCTGCTCCGCGCTTCGTGCCGACGCCCTGGTGCTGATGGCGGAAAGCTTGCTCACCAACGGCGCCGCCTCACGCCCCGCCGGCGAGAGGCATCACATCGTCGTGCATGTGGATGCTGAGGTACTCGCGGACCCAGATGCCGCGGGCCGCTCGGAGCTGGAGAACGGCCCGCAGCTTGCCGGCGAAAGCAGCCGGCGACTGGCTTGCGGCGCGAGCGTCGTGCGGCTGGTGGCAAACGCCGATGGCATGCCCCTCGACATCGGGCGCAAGACCCGCAGCATCCCGCCCGCCATTCACCGGGCACTCAGGGCTCGGGATCACGGTTGCCGCTTCCCCGGCTGCACCGCCCGGCATTTCGTCGAGGGTCACCACGTCAAGCACTGGGCCCATGGCGGTGAGACGAGCTTGCAGAACCTGGTGCAGCTCTGCCACTTCCACCATCGCCTGGTGCACGAAGGTGGATACGGTGTGCGTGTCTCGGGAAACCAAGAGTTCGCATTCACGCGCCCCGACGGACGCGCCATCGAGGCGCTGCCGAAAAACTCCGCGGAGTCGTTTTGCGACACTGATATCGAAACCCTGAACCGCGAGCACGGTCTGGATATCGATGCCAGAACTTGCGTTTTCCCGGGCAACGGCGCCCGGATGGATTACGCCATGGCGGTGGAGGGACTGCTTCACTGTGATGGCGCCTTGGAGCTCGACCCAAAAACCGGACACTATCCCGCGCACTTTCCACCCGCCCGAGAGCGATCGGCTCGCGTGCGCCCGGCCATATCCATGAACGACTGAAATCGGGCGTTAGCCCGCACACATTCAATCCACGCGGGAGAGTTCGACCCGCGTGCGCGCCATCAGCCGCCACACCAGCGAAACGGCCGTGACGATGAGACCCAGCGCCAGCCCCCACCATAAGCCCGGCGCGCCGAAGCCCAGGGGAAAGCACAGCGCCCAGCCACCGGCCGCTCCCAGCACCCAATATCCGATGGACGCGATCCACATGGGTACCAGCGTATCCTTCATTCCCCGCAGTGCGCGAGCCGCTATGGCCTGCAGGCCATCGAAAACCTGGAACACCGCGGCGATACCGGCGAGGATGACGCCATATGCCACCACCTCGGTATTTGCAGCATCGCCCAAGTCGAGGAAAACGGAAACGATCTGGCGTGGGAAAAGCCAAAGCAATCCGGCGAACAGGATCATGACAACGGTCCCCAGGCCGATGCCGACTACCGCAGACCGTCGCACATCGCGAGGTTTTCCGGCGCCGCTGCCATGGGAGATCCGTACGCCGCACGCCTCCCCTATGGCCAACGCGACAACGAAGCCCACACCCAGAACATTGATCATAATCTGATTGGCCGCCAGCCACGACGCGCCGAGAATGCCCATGAATATCGAAATGGCGGCGAACAATCCGCCTTCCAACAACGTGATGCCGGCGATGGGTGCGCCGAGGCGAAAAACTTCCTTGAAGACCGACGGATCGAACGCCAAACCGGCGGCGTACAGGCGAAAGGGGCGGAAGTATCGTGATGTGCCGGTGTGCAGCACGAGTGCGGCCAGCATCAACCAGACGGTGATGGTGGTCGCCCAGCCGGCGCCCGCGACACCCAGTGCGGGCATCCCCAGCTTCCCGAACACCAGCCCGTAGGTCAACAAGGCATTGACGCCGATTGCGGTCACGGTTACGACCATGACGGAGCCGGCCCGGGACAGTGCCGCGACGAAGCTGCGCAACACGACGAACAACAGATAGGGGATGATGGTCCAGGCGGCGGCGTGCAGATACTGATCAGCGATAACGATGACCCGTGGATCCTGACCGGTCATGGCCAGCAGTGGCGCGATATTCCACCCGACGATAGTGCCCGGCACCCCGAGAACCAGAGCGACCAGGAATCCCTGGCGCACGGCGCGACGCACGCCCTCGGAGCTGCCCGCGCCCCGGGCCTCGGCGGCGAGGACGGCGACGATGGACACCACGCTCACCGCGACGATCAGAAGCTCGAATAAGACGCTGGAAGCAAGCCCCACCCCCGCCAACTCGACGCTGCCCAACCGGCCGACGAAGAGCATATCGGTGATGCCCATGGCGATCTCCGCCAGGTAGGCGGCCGCCAAGGGTCCGCTGATGCGCAAGATTGCGCGCAGCTCGGACAGAGACTGCTCTTTTTCGCCACATTTCATACCCGATCCTTACAGCACCCGCACCCGGGTTCGACCCACCGCGGTACTTGAATAGAACACCGGGGCGCGCGCGATCGCGGCGCCGCAGATGAGTCTAAACGCAACGGAGAACCAAGATGAGCAGATTCATGATCGTGCCGTTCATTATTTTGATGCTGGGCATACGCATGCCGATGGCGGCGGAAGCGGAGATCGACGAAGGAACCATGGACGGCGCCAAGGGCTTCGGCATCGGAGCGCTGGTGGGTGGATTGATCGGTGGCCCGGTGGGCGCTCTGGTAGGCGCGGCCGGCGGGGCGTTCTTCGCGGAGCAGGACGCCGGCAAGAACAGAACCATTGACGATCTGGAAGTCAAACTGGAGGAACGCAATTCGGAGCTGGCCGTGTTGAAGAGCGACTTCGAACAGACCCAGGTCGCGATGACGGGCGACGTGCAAATACTGCAGCGGGGTCCGAACGCTCCCATTAGCCTGCCGGTTTACTTTCGCACCAACACCGCCGCCATCGAGAGCTCACTGCGCCCGCACCTGGCACAGCTGGGCGCCTACCTGAGGGCCTATCCCGATCTGGTCGTGGGGCTGGAAGGCTTCAGCGACCGGCGCGGCGCCAGCGACTTCAACCTGGCGCTCAGCGAACGTCGCATAGCGGCGGTCCGAAAGGTGCTCGAGGATGAGGGCATCGCAGCGGATCGGATTCGCGCGCACGCATATGGTGAGACCAGGGCGAGCGCCGAGCCCGGCGATGCCGACGCCATGGTCTTCGACCGCAGCGTCATTATCCGCATCGGCGATTCGGGGCCCGCCCGGGCGTGATCTGTTGCCGTAGCGAGCGAAGGGGACAGATTGAAATCTGTCCCCCTCTTTCTTAAGGGGACAGATTTGAAATCTGTCCCCTCCCGCGGACAGCGAGGCCGTATTCCCCGGCAGCGTCCGACAGCCACTGCCATGCGTAGACGGCGAAGCTGCGGTGGATATAGATGTCGTAGCGGGGTCCGTCGTCGAGCTGATGGAGCAACATGTGACATCTACCCAGGTGGGCCTGAACGCAATTGTCCGCTCCGAAGTGGCGGGGATGCAGATCGATGTTGGTGCCTTTCATCAGCACTTCTCTGGCGTTGGCACCCTGGAGCCCGATGACGACACGGCTGTGGCTCACGTCGGCGATGGCGTGATGGACGTCATTCAGGATCTCGGCGAGGGTTGCGCCCAGCTTGCCGTCGTCCGCCACCGCCATTACCGCCAGCCACTCGTCGGGGCCCAGCCACAACAAGGCTCGGCCACTTTTGCGATGTACCGTTTTCGGCGTAACGGGCAATTCCAGGCCCAGAGCTTGGGCGACGCCGGCGCGGAAATCGGCGTTCGATGCGTCGCCGCGGATGACGAGCTGCGTGCCTGCCTGGCGCTCGCATAATGTGACGCCGGTATCCGCCGCGGGCGCGGACGCCCGCGCTTCGATGCCCAGGGTCGCCAGAGCGCTCTGCCACTGGTAGCGCTCAGGCATTCATTCTCTCCCCGTCCGGGTCGAAGAAACGCGGGGCCGTAATGGTGGCGCTGACGGTGCGATCTTCCAGGGGCACGTAGATGCGCTCTCCGTGACGCTGGCGCCCGCCTTTGATCAACGCCAGCGCGATGGAGTGTCCCAGGTTGGCGCTGTAGTAGCTGGAGGTCACGTGACCGATCATCTTCACGGGCGGCGCCGATGCCGCGGTTTCGACGATCTGGCCGCCCTCAGGCAGCACTTCCCCGGCGTCCTCCGTCAGCAGGCCCACCAGTTGCTTGCGGTCGCTGCGCAGGCTGTCGGGACGGGACATGGAACGCTTGCCGATGAAATCCTTGCTCTTGCTGAGCGCCCACGACATGCCCAGGTCCGCCGGTATCACGGTGCCGTCACTGTCCTGTCCAGCGATGATGAAGCCCTTCTCGGCGCGCAGCACGTGCATCGCCTCGGTACCGATAGGTGTGATGCCGTATCGCTGCCCGGCCGTCATCAACGTCGTCCACAATGACATACCGTAGTTCGCCGCGACGTTGATCTCGAAAGACAGTTCACCGGTGAACGATACGCGCATGACGCGGGCAGGAATTCCCGCCACGTTGCCCGACCGGCAGGACATGAAGGGGAACGCATCGTTGCCGAGAACGATATCGGTGGTGAGCTCGGCCAGCAGATCCCGCGCAAGCGGCCCGGCGATGCCCACGGTGCACCACTGCTCGGTGACGGAATTGCAGTAAACCTCCAGCTCCGGCCACTCTGTCTGGAGCCACTCTTCGAGCCACGACAATACCCGCGCCGCATTGCCGCTGGTGGTGGTCATCAGGTAGTGCTGTTCACCCAGCCGCGTGGTGACACCGTCGTCAAAAAGCATCCCGTCTTCGCCGCACATGAGTCCGTAGCGGCAACGGCCCAGGCCCAAAGACTTCCAATTGTTGGTGTAGATGCGATCCAGGAACTCGGCGGCGTCGGGTCCCTGGATGTCTATTTTTCCCAGGGTCGATGCGTCGAGTATTCCGATGGCGTTGCGCGTCGCCAGGCATTCGCGGTTCACGGCTTGGTGCATGCTCTCCCCGGCCCGGGGGTAAAACCACGAACGTTTCCACTGGCCCACGTCTTCGAACTTCGCGCCCCGTTCCTGGTGCCATGCGTGCATCGGCGTCCTACGCACCGGGTCTGCCAACTCGCCGATATCCCGGCCTGCCAGCACCCCGAAAGTGACGGGTGTATAGGGCGGTCTGAAGGTGGTCGTGCCCACCGCGGACATCTCCACACCGAGCTGGCTCGCGAGAATCGCCAGGGCGTTGACATTGGCGGTCTTGCCCTGGTCGGTGCCCATGCCGATGGTGGTATAGCGTTTGAGGTGCTCCATCGAGCGATAGCCTTCGCGCGCCGCGAGCCCGATGTCGGCGGCCGTCACATCGTTTTGGAAGTCGACGAAGTGCTTGCACAAGGGCCTGCCCCGCGCGCGCTGGGGCAACACCCACACGGGCTCCATGGGCGCTTCCTCCTGCAGCTCCACACGCGGCGATGGGGCGCTTCCGCGTTTGCGGAATCCGGCCTGCGCGGCAGCCACCTTTCCGGCCTCGCGGCCCTCGGAGAGCACGTAGGCAAGCTCGAAGGCGCCGCTCGCCGAGCCGGCGGAACGCTCCGCCTGGAAAGATTCGCCGGGCACGAAGCAGGCCTTCTGCGTGTCGTAGGCGAGCCGGCCCCGGGATTGAGAGAACAGGTGCACGGCCGGATTCCAGCCGCCGGACATGCAGACGAGATCGCAGGCGACGGTGCGCGGCGCGCCGTCGAAGCCGTCACCGGCGGCGTCGCGCGCCGCCACCTCCACCGCCGTCACCCGCGTACGGCCAGAGGTTCCCAGCACCGTGTGTCCGGCCAATAGCTCGATACCGCGTTTTGCCAACAGGGCGCGGCACGCGTCCGATGGCTCGCGGCGCAGATCCACCATCGTCACCGGGATGCCGGCACCGGACAGATCACAGGCAACACCGTAGGCGCTGTCGTTGTTGGTAACGACCACCGCCTGGTCGCCGGGACGAACGGCAAAGCGATTCACATAGGCTTGAGCAGCCGATGCAAGCATGATGCCCGGGCGATCGTTGTCACGGAACACCAACGGACGCTCGTGAGCACCGGTTGCCAGCACCACCTGCGCGGCGCGCACTTTCCACAAACGCTGCCGGGGCCGATGGGCCGCCGTGCCCGGCGGCAGATGATCGGTCATGCGCTCGGCGATGGTGAGGTAATTCTGGTCGTAGTATCCGGCCACGGTGCTGCGCGGCAACAAACGAACGTCGTCGAAAGAGGCGAGCTCCTGCACCGTGTCGGCGACCCACTCCATGGCGGGCTTGTCACCGATGCGCTCGTTGCGCCCGAGCAACGCACCGCCGAACTCGGACTGCTCATCGGCGAGAATCACCCGCGCCCCGGTGCGCGCGGCACCAAGCGCGGCCGCCAGCCCGGCGGGTCCTCCACCCACCACCAGCACCTCGCAGTGCACATGCATCTTGTCGTAGTAATCCGGGTCCGGGCCACCCGGTGCCCGGCCAAGGCCGGCGGCCCGGCGGATGACATACTCGTAAGCCATCCAGGCACGCTTCGGCCACATGAATGTCTTGTAGTAAAAACCCGAGGGCAGAACCCGTGACAACAGATCGTTGATCTCGCCCACGTCGAAGCGGACGCTGGGCCAACGGTTCTGGCTGAAGGCTTCCAGCCCCGCGTAAAGCTCGATTTGCGTCGCCCGCAGATTGGGTTGTGTGCCCACGCCCGTTTCCAGTTGAATGAGGGCATTGGGTTCCTCGGCGCCGCAGGAAAGAATCCCGCGCGGCCGATGATACTTGAAGCTACGCGCCACCAGGTGAACGCCATTGGCGAGCAGCGCCGAGGCAAGCGTATCCCCGGCATGGCCCGTGAACTGCCTGCCGTCGAAGTGGAAGGTCAACGGACGGTCGCGATCGATGCGGCCGCCGGTGGGCAATCGACAGGATTGCTCACTCACGATCTGTGCCTGGCTTTTTTCTTCACCGCGGGGGCTTTCTCGCCTATCTTGTAAACTGCCGTGATCTCGTCGCTGACGGTATCGCGCCGCGCATTGAACCACCGGCGGCAACCGCCACACACCCATCGCTCCAGGTGTGTGCCCCGGGGATTCTTGCGCATGAAGAGATAGTCACCCCATTGCTCATCGCTGAGTTCCTCGGGGTGTTTCGGCCGCACGATGTGCGCCTCTCCCCCGTAGCTGAAATCCTGCTCGTCCCGCGGACCGCACCAGGGACATTCGATCAGTAACATGTCACTGCCCGCCTGTTCAGTGCGCGACGGCGGCCGCGCCGTGCTCGTCGATGAGGAAGCCCGTATTGAAACGCTCCAGGGTAAAAGGCGCATTCAGAGCATGGGGCTCGTCGTGGGCAATCGTGTGGGCAAATACCCAACCGGAGCCCGGCGTCGCCTTGAATCCCCCCGTGCCCCAACCGCAATTGAAATAGAGATTGTCCACTGGCGTCTTACCGACGATGGGGCTCGCGTCAGGACACACATCCACGATGCCGCCCCATTGGCGCATCATGCGCAGCCTGGAAAAAATCGGGAACAGCTCCACCAACGCCCCAATCTGACCCTCCACCACGGCCAGGCTGCCGCGCTGGGAGTACGAATTGTAGGCATCGATTCCCGCACCGATGACCAGCTCCCCTTTGTCCGATTGACTCACGTACACGTGAACGGCGTTGGACATGACGACGCTGTGGATGACCGGCTTGATGGGTTCGGAGACCAGGGCCTGCAAAGGATGGCTCTCTATGGGCAGGCGGAATCCAGCCATTTCCGCCAGCACGCTGCAGTGGCCCGCGACCACCACCCCGACCTTGGCCGCGCGGATGGTGCCGCGGTTCGTTTCGACACCTGCGACTTTTCCGCCACTGCGGCGGATCCCCGTGACTTCGCAGTTCTGAATAATATCGACGCCGCGCGCGTCGGCGCCTCGCGCAAATCCCCAGGCGACCGCATCGTGGCGCGCCGTTCCGCCGCGCCGCTGCAGGGAAGCGCCCAGCACCGGGTAACGCGAATCGGGCGATGCATTGAGAATGGGCACCCTTTCCTTGATCTCCGCCGGCGTCAAGATTTCGGAGTCGATTCCGTTCAAGCGATTGGCATTGACGCGCCGGGAAAGCTCGCGCATGTCGTGGAGATTGTGGGCCAGATTGAGCACGCCGCGCTGGCTGAACATGATGTTGTAATTGAGTTCCTGGCTGAGCCCCTCGTAGAGTTTCAACGAATGCTCATACAGCGCCGCGCTCTCGTCCCACAGGTAGTTCGAGCGAATGATGGTGGTGTTGCGGCCCGTGTTACCGCCGCCAATCCAACCCTTCTCGAGCACCGCGACATTTCTGATGCCGTGCTCCTTGGCAAGATAGTAAGCGGTGGCGAGCCCGTGACCGCCGCCACCGACGATGACCACGTCGTACTCGGCTTTTGGCTCGGGACTGCGCCAGGCCAACGGCCAGTTTTCGTGGTAGCTGAAGGCGTTGCGGATGAGGCTGAATATCGAGTACTTGCTCATGCCATCGCTATCGATATACCGGGTGGCGACCACACAGCGCCGCCACCCGGGCGTGGACACGGGCAACGACATCACCGTTCCCCAGATCATCCATGATGTCGCACATCCAGCCGGTGAGATCACGGACATCGTCCTGGTCGAATCCGCGCGTGCTGATGGCCGGCGTGCCGACACGGATGCCGCTGGTGACGAAGGGAGACTGGGGATCGTCCGGCACGGTGTTCTTGTTGACGGTAATCGCCGCCTGGCCGAGAGCCGCTTCCACGTCTTTGCCGGTCAGACCTTTCTCCACCAGGCTTACCAGCATCAGGTGATTGTCGGTGCCGCCGGACACCACCGCGTAGCCGCGCTGCATGAAACCCTCTGCCATGGCCCGGGCATTGTCCAGCACGCGCTGCTGATAGCCCTTGAAATCCGGTTGCATGGCTTCCTTGAACGCCACCGCCTTGGCAGCGATGACGTGCATCAACGGTCCGCCCTGGATGCCGGGAAAGACCGTGGATGCGAGACGTTTTCGGATCTCGGCGTTCTCCCGCGCCAGAATCAGGCCCCCGCGGGGACCGCGCAGCGTCTTGTGAGTGGTGGTGGTCACCACATCGGCGATGGGTACGGGATCGGGGTACAAGCCGGTGACGATCAAGCCCGCGACGTGGGCCACGTCGGCCAGCAGAAAGGCCCCAACGGAATCCGCAATCTCGCGAAAGCGTTCGAAATCGAGCACCCGCGAGTAGGCGGAGAAGCCGGCGATGATGAGCTTGGGCTTGTGCTCCCTGGCGAGCGCCTCCACCTCATCGTGGTCGATTCGCCCGCTCTTTTTGTCGATGCCGTACTGCACGGCATTGAAAATCTTGCCGGAAAAATTCGGACCTGCGCCATGGGTCAGGTGGCCACCGTCGGACAGCCTCATGCCCAGCAGCGTGTCGCCCGGTTCGAGCAGCGCCAGATACGCCGCCATGTTGGCCGAGGACCCGGAATGCGGTTGCACGTTGGCGTAGTCGGCCCCGAACAGGATCTTGGCCCGTTCCACCGCCAGTCGCTCCGCTTCGTCCACGTGCTCGCAACCGCCATAGTAACGGCGTCCCGGATAGCCCTCGGCGTACTTGTTGGTGAGCACCGAGCCCTGGGCCGCCAGCACCCGCGGGCTGGCATAGTTCTCCGAGGCGATGAGCTCCACGTGATCCTCCTGGCGTTGCTGCTCGGCCGCGATCGCAGCCCACAGCTCGCCATCGAAGTTCGCGATATCACCACTCTCGAACATGCACCCTCCCGCCCATCGACTGGACACCCTCATTCCCGGGCGGGGAGTACTGTGCCGGAGTCGAACCTGTTTTTCCACTGACGACGCCTGCCGTCGCGCCAGCGAGCAGGCCGGCTTGTTGCCGCCCGGCGATTACCTTAAGCTCCGCCCTCCCCGCACTGCCACGAAATCATGCGCAATCTGGAACAAGCACTGGCTTCGGAAAAGTTCGTCGTCACCTGCGAGCTGAATCCGCCCAAAGGTACCGATGTCGCCCCGTTGCTGGAAAAGGCGGAACGGCTCAGAAATGTCGTCGATGCCTTCAATTTGACGGATTCCCATGCTGCGATCATGGCCATGACGCCGCTGGCAGTGGCCCATCTACTGGTGGACCGGGGACTGGAACCGATCCTTCAGATCACCACCCGTGACCGCAATCGCATCGCGCTGCAGGCCGATCTTCTGGGCGCCGACGCCCTGGGCGTACACAATGTGGTGTTCATGGGCGGCGATCCGCCTTCCAACGGCGACCATCCGGATGCCAAACCGGTCTTCGACGTCTACTCCTCGGTGATGCTGAAAGCCGCCACCGCGCTGCAGGCCGGCACCGACATGGCCGGCAACCCGCTCTCTGGAAGTCCGCGGTTCTGCATCGGCGCGGTGGTCAATCCCGGAGCGGTGGACCTGGACGAGGAAATCATCCGCATGGGTGAGAAGATCGACGCCGGCGCGACCTTTTTCCAAACCCAGGCAGTCTACGAGACTGCCTCTTTCGAGCGCTTCGCCAGCGCCGCCGCGCGCTATTCGGTGCCGATCCTGGCCGGCATCATCCCCCTGAAATCCGCCAGGCAGGCGGACTATATGAACACCCACGTGCCCGGCGTCCGTGTCCCCGACGCCGTCATCCGGGAAATCGCCGGCGCTGACGATCCGGTGAGCGCCAGCCTCGCCATCGCGGCGCGCACCATCCAGGCGCTGGCCGGCGCCTGTCAGGGCCTGCACATCATGGCCATCGGATGGGAAACGCACATTCCGGCGTTGCTGGAGCAAGCCGGCATCCAACGATAGACGAAAAAAAGGGGCCTAGCGGCCCCTTTAACACATGGGTGGTGTTCAGTATCGGGGGGAATCAATCCTGCCAGAAAGGCTTGGCAGCCTCCTGTTTGGCCATCCCACGGCTGAAGCCGATGTCCTCCAACAGGCGGTCGTCCAGCTCCAGGAGGTGACGGCGCTGCTCGTAGCGCTGCTGAAAGTCCACCAGGGCGGCCCACAGGCGCTTGGCCGAATTGCCCGGGTTGATGTGCCAAAAGGGCCGATTCAGGGCCTGGACATGCGTGTTGCTCATCACCATACTCCTCAAAGAATATTAATCCGAAGCACGATCTCACTCGTGCCACCTATGTCGTTAACTTGTGGGCAAATATAGGGATTCACCGGGCAGCCCACAAACGACCATTTTTTGAATTTCGGATTAGAATTAATAAGGCATTTTCTGCCATGGTCCGACGCCTGCCCCCGCTCAACGCCCTGCGTGCCTTCGAAGCCGCGGCGCGCCACTTGAGCTTCACCCGTGCCGCCGAGGAGCTGCACGTCACCCAGGCCGCCATCAGCCACCAGGTCAAGGCCCTGGAAGAGCATCTGGGGCGCAAGCTGTTCCGCCGCCTGAACCGCGCGTTGCTGCTCACCGACGACGGACAGGCCTATCTGCCGTCCGTATCCCGGGCCTTCACGCTCCTCAACGATGCCACCAGCGACCTGCTGACCAAGCAGGCGCCCGGCCCGTTGACCGTGTCCGCGCTGCCCTCCTTCGCCGCTCGCTGGCTGGTGCCGCGCCTGGGGCGTTTCCGGCACATCCGGCCCGACATCGATCTGCGCATCGACCCGTCCACGGAGCTGGCGGACTTCGCCGGCGGCGACGTGGACGTGGGTATTCGCTACGGCCGCGGCAAGTACCCGGGCATGCGTGCCGACTGGCTCATGACCGAGGACATCTTTCCCGTATGCAGCCCGGCGCTGCTGGAGGGTCCGCATCCACTACACGACCCCGAAGACCTGGAGCACCAGGTGCTGCTGCACGACGACGGCCACGGCGACTGGCGCACCTGGTTGCTGGCGGCGGGCGTGGACCGGGTGGATCCGGCGCGCGGGCCGATATTCACCGATTCCAGCATGCTCATCCAGGCGGCCATGGCGGCCCAGGGCGTGGCGTTGGCCCGCGGCGTGCTGGCCGCCGACGAGTTGGCCGCCGGGCGCCTGGTGCGGCCCTTCACCCTCAGCCTGCCCACGGAGTATGCCTACTACCTGGTGTGTCCCGTGAATACCGCGGAGCAACCGAAGATCGCCGCCTTCAGGGATTGGCTGATCGGCGAGGCCAGACGCGAATCATCGGCAGCGTAGCTACCGCACGCGCCAGGCCTGGGTGCGCTTTTCCAGACCCCGGGTGAGGAAATAGTGCAGCGCGCGCACGCCGGCCGCAGTGTAAAAGATCATCATGCCCATGGCCGCCGCCGGTGCGATGTCGCCGGCGTCATCCATGTTGAGCACCGCCACCGAGGCCAGGTTCGTGTCCGGTCCGTAGAGGAAGATGACCGCCGACACGGTGGTCATGGCGTTAACGAACAGGTAGATGCTGATGTCCAGGACCGCCGGCAGACAAACCGGCACCGTGACCCGGGTAAATGTCTTGTAAAAAGGCTGCTTCAGCGACGCCGCCACCGCCTCGAATTCCGGATCCATCTGCTTGAGCGCGGTCACCGCCGTCAGGTGACTGACGGTGTAGAAGTGGGTGATGGTGCTGATCACCAGGATCCCCATGGTGTGGTAAATGAAGCCGAGCGGATTGTCCGGGTGATTGAAGAAGAAGATGTAGGCGAGGCCAAGCACCAGGCCCGGCACCGCCATGGGCATCATGGCGAGGAACTGAAACAAGGCGCGGCCCTGGTCGAAGCCGCGCCCCTTCTCCACCAGATAGGCGCCGGAAAACACGATGATGGTACCGAAGAATCCCGTGTACAGCGCCAGCCGGATGGAATTGGCATAAGAATCCCAGCCGCCACCGTCCATCAGATCGAACTGATAATTGTGCAGGCCGAGGCTCAGATCGTAGGGATAGAACTTAACCAGGGCGGCGTACTGGCAGACCGCCAGCATGCCGATCAAGAAGAAGCTCACAAAGAGCACGTAGCCCAGCATCGCGAGATCGAAGCCGCGCTTGGGCTGCGGCTCCAGCGGCACCGCCCGCACCGACAGCATCGCCACCTGCCTGCGCTGCACGATGCGATCGATGACGAATGCCAGAATCGCCGGGATCAGCAGCACGACACTGACCACTGCGCCCATCTGGAAGTTCTGCTGGCCGATGACCTGCTTGTAGATATCCGTGGCCAGCACGTTGAAATCGCCGCCGATCACCTTGGGCGCGCCGAAATCCGTGATCGCCAGAGTAAAGACCACGAAGGCCGCGCTGATGAGCCCGTAGCGGCATCCCGGAATCGTGACCGTGAAAAATATGCGCAGCTTGCTGGCGCGCAAAGAGACGGCCGCCTCGTAAAGCCGCGAGTCGGCGATGGACAGCGACGCGATAATGATGATGATGGCGTGGGGCAAGGTGAAGAACACCTCGGCGATGACGATGCCGATGGGACCGTAGATGCTGTGCCCCATGAGCAGGCCGGGGATGAATCCCTGCTTGCCGAACAGGTAGACCAGCGCGATGCCCGGCAACAGTGACGGCACCAGGATCGGGATCATGGTGATGCTCTTGAACAGCCCCTTGAAGGGGATACAGCTGCGCGTCAAGGCGTAGGCGAAGGTGAACGCCAGGGTAACGGTGATGACGGTGGTGATGACCGCGACGAAGAGACTGTTGTTGATGGAGTAGGCGAGCGCCGGCGTGGAGAAATACTCGATGTAATTGGCGATGCCGATGAACAGACCGTCGTGGTCCTCCACGCTCTTGGAGAGCATCGTGTAGAGGGGCATGGCCAGCGCCACGATCAGATAGACGCCGATGACGCCCATGAAGGCGCGCATGGTCCAGTCATCGCGGCTGGACTTGGGCTTGACGACGGGCGCCGTCAGGACCTCGGCGGTGAACTCACTCACGACTCACGCTTCCCGGGTAGATACGGATGCGTTCCCGTGGAATCCGCACCAGCAGCGCGTCACCGTCGGCGATGCTCTGGCGGCGGATCAGGTTGATGGACAGATCAGCGCGCAAGCGTTCATCACCCGTCGCCTCCGAAACCAGATCGACGCGCACGAAGGAACCCAGGAACTCGAGCCCCTCAACGCGCGCCTGGTAGGCGTTCTCCTGGTCGGCGGTCACGCCCTGGACGACGATGTCCTCGGGGCGCACGGCGATGGTCACCGGTGCGCCGACCGCCAGGCCGTCGGTCTCGCAGGCGAGCTCCAGGCGGCCGAAGCGCACCGACGCCGGGCCGCAAACGGTGCCCGCAACGAAATTCATGGTGCCGATGAAATCGGCCACGAAGGAGGTGCGCGGCTCGCGGTAGATTTCCAGGGGAGTGCCGATCTGCTCGATCTTGCCGTGGTCCATGACCACGATGCGATCCGCCATGGTCAGGCCTTCCTCCTGATCGTGGGTCACCATGACCGTGGTAATACCGAGCCGGCGCTGCAGATCCTTGACCTCGTGGCGCAAACGCACCCGCACCTTGGCGTCCAGGGCCGACAACGGTTCGTCCAGAAGCAGCAGGCCCGGCGACACGGCGATGGCGCGCGCCAGGGCGATGCGTTGCTGCTGACCGCCGGAGAGCTGGGCGGGGTACTTGTCGCCCTGATCGGGCAGTCCCACCAGCTCCAGCAGCTCGTCCACGCGCCTGCGGACATCCGCCCTGGGGGTCTTGCGGTTCTCCAGACCGTAAGCAATGTTCTTGGCCACCGACATGTTGGGGAACAGGGCGTAGGACTGGAAGACGATACCGAAATCCCGCTCCGAGGGCGGCAGCGCGGAAATGTCCCGGCCCGCCTGCTCGATCTTGCCGGTGGTCTGGATGTCGAGACCGGCGATGGCGCGCAGCAGCGTGGTCTTTCCGCAACCCGAGGGCCCCAGAAAGCACACGAACTCGCCCTCGTAGATCTCCAGTGAGATGTCCTTGAGCGCCGTGAACGGCCCGAACATCTTGGTCAAGCCCGAGATGCGCAAATAGGGCGCGCCCTTCCCCTGCTGACCCTCACCCATGGCAGATCCCCCCTTGACCCGGACTGGTTGTTCTTATCCAGGGCCCATGGTAACGCCGGTGATGAAAAAAAAAGCCGGTTGCCACGCCCGGGGGCGCCGGCAACCGGCCATGTTGGCGTTTTCCCTGGCTAGCTCTTGGGCTCCGACTTGGAGTCGTAGCGACCCTGCCACTCTTTGAGGATGCGCTTGCGATTCTTCGCCGCCCACTCGAACTTGTTGTCGATCATGGCTTCCAGGATGCCGGGCGGGAAGTACTTCACCTCCTGGGCGAGCTCCGGAATGGCGATAACCGCGTAGCCTTCGTTGTACATCTTGTTGGCTTTCTCGGTCACCGACCAGTCCACCAGGGCCTGGGCCGCCTTGAGCTTCTTGGTGCCCTTGACGATGGCGGTGGCCTCCATATCCCAACCGATACCCTCGCTGGGGATGATGATCTCCAGGGGTGCACCCTTGGCCTTGGACTTGGCGCCACGGAAGGCGAAAGAGACGCCGATGACGACTTCGCCCCGGGCTGCCTGCTTGCAGGGCTTGGATCCGGAGTGGGTGTAGTGGTCGATGTTCTCGTGCAGCCCATCCATGAACTTCCAACCGCCGGTCTCACCGAACATCTGCAACCAGCTGGAGACGTCCAGGAAGCCGGTACCCGAGGAATTCGGGTTGGGCATGGCGATGTGGCCCTTGTACTGCACCTGGGTCAGATCCTGCCAGGATCGCGGCGCACTCAGGCCGTGCTTCTTGGCCTCGACGGTATTGAAGCAGATAGCGGCCACCCAGGCGTCCATCCCGGTCCAGTACGGCGCGTCCGGCTTGTCCCTGAACTTGGCATCCAGCTTCTCCAGGCCGACGGGGGCGTATGGCGTCAGCATGCCTTCTTTTTTCATCAGCAGCAGGCTGGTGGCGGCCAGGCCCCAGATGACGTCGGCCTTGGGGTTGTTCTTCTCGGCCAGCAGCTTGGCCGTGACGATGCCGGTGGAATCCCGCACCCACTTGATCTCGATGTTGGGATAGTCCTCGTTGAAGCGGGCAGCGTACTTTTTCAGATCCTCGGCTTCGACGGCCGTGTAGACCGTCAGGGTTTCCGCCCAGGCCGTAGAAACCGCGAACAGCACGCCAAGCGCGCCGCCTACCGCCCACCTGGCCAGGCGGCTTGTCAAAGAAGAGTTTTCCATCGTAGTTGTCCTCCCTTCGAGGGTGTTGTTGTTGACTGATTCGGCCTCCCGGGCAGGATACCCGGATTCGGTCGCCACTATAGGACAATAGCGGCCTATTTGCTGCCGTATTTGATGAACAGTTCCCTGGCCAGATCCCGCCCCGCCTGCAGCTCGCCCCTGGTCAGATACTCGGCCACGGTATCGCGAAACTGCGGGGCACCCCGATCGCCGCCGGCGGCCGCCACCCCGTACCAGGCATAGGCCATGAGATAGTCCCGGCCGACCCCGTCGCCGGTGCGGAACATGTGCCCGACATTGGCCTGGGCCGCGGCATTGCCCTGCTTGGCGGAACGCTGGAACCAGTCCATGGCCTTGGCGTAGTCCTTGTCGACGCCGAGGCCCGAGGCATAGATGAGCCCCAGGTTCTTCTGGGCGTCGCTATCGCCCTGGGCCGCGGCCTCGCGGAACCACTTGTCCGCAGCCGTAAAGTCCTGCTCCACGCCGCGCCCCGACAGATACAGCTCACCGAGATTGTTCTGCGCCGCCTTGTGGCCCTGGTCGGCCGCTTTGCGGAACCATCGCGCCGCCAGCTTCTCGTCCTTGCGCACGCCCAGACCGTTGGCGTGCAGGACGCCGAGGCCGTTCTCGCCGCGGGCATCGCCGGTATCGGCGAGGCGCTGGAATTCCTGGGCGGCGGCCACGTAGTCGCGCTTGTTGGCCGCATTCAGGGCCGCGTCGTAGTCGGCGCCACGCACCGCGGCGGTGGCGACCACGCTCATGACGATCAGCAGCGCGAGGATCAGGACTTCGTCGATTTTCATGGACTAGAGGTCCGAGGCATAGTGATTGGCCCACTCCAGCACGATATTGAAGCTGATGCTGATGCGCGTCTGCTCGGATCCATTGGGATGCACCAGGTGGTTGAGTGACGAATGCCAGAGCAAAAGAGTACCAGGGTCGGGCCGCAGCGTGTACTCGGGGCGGCTGGCGGCCGCGCCGGCCGGGGCCAGCATATTCACCGTGGAGCGCGGATCATAGAAGCTGATGGCGCCGCCGCTCCCGTCGGCGGGCAGTTTCACGTAGTAGGTTCCACTCAGGTAGCACCAGGCGTGATTGTGGGGCGCATGGTAATCGCCCCGCCGATTGATGTTCGGCCAGGACTGGATCGTCCAGCGGATAGGATAATCCATGCCCGAGGCGCGAAAATAGGCGTCGACCGTCGCTTCGATGGCGGCGCGCAGCCATCCTACGGCGCTATCGTCGATGGCGAGAAAATCGATTCCCTGGTAGCGGGCGGTAAGCTGCTGGCGGGCGCCGTCCATCTCCTCGATCAGTGCCACCAGGCGCGTGTTCGGCGTCTGGTAACCGTCGAGCCTGTGACGGATCAGAACCGTCGGCCACAAATCCAGAAACTCGGGCTGCCAGTGGGGCGCTTGGCCGGCGTCCATCAGACGCTCGCTGCCCGCGCGTGCAGCTGCACATCGAAAGCCACGCGCACGGCAGCCTGCTGGGATTGGTTGGGATGCATGAAGTAGCTCACATAGGCGGGCCACATGAGCAGAAGGCCGGCTCTGGGCTTCACGTGCCGGTGATAGTCGTGGTAGGGGTCGCGCTTGATGGCGTTCATGTTCATCGCCACCCTGGGATCGTAAAAGCTCACCGTTCCGGGCAACCCGTCGTCGCGCCCGCCTGGGTTGCTGCGCTGCGACGGCCAGCGCAGCACGACCATGCCAGCCAGATCGGCGCCGGGCTGGTTTGCAAGCCCGCGGTAGTCGCCGAAGTTTTGAGTTTCGAATCGTGCCCGGGCCCCCCATTGCGGGGCACTCACATTTCCCGTCTCATGCAGATAGGCGGCGACCGCATGGGCGACCTGGCTCTTCAACCACACAACGCACGGGTCGTCGATGGCGAATACGCCGTCCCCCGGGTGGCTCTCGGCGAGTGCTATCAAGCGTTGCGTGGGCGCCTCATAGCCCGGCAGGTCTTTCTCCAGAAACACGCTGGGCCACAGCTTGATGATCTCGAGCGCGGGGGCGTTCATCGCCATTCAGACGGCCATTCAGACGACCGAGATTTCGAGCTCGGCCACTCCCGCCACGCCCCCGTGCAATGTGTCGCCGCGCACGGTGGCACCGACCCCGGCGGGCGTGCCCGTATAGATGAGATCGCCGGGAGCAAGACTGAACAGACCCGACAGGACGGCGATGATTTCCGGCACCTTCCAGATCATCTGGTTGAGATCCCCGTTCTGGCGTTCTTCGCCGTTGACCTTCAACCAGACGGTGCCGGTGTCGGGGTGGCCGATGCTGTGGGCCGGCACGATTATCGAGCACGGCGCCGAATGATCGAAGGCCTTGCCCACGTCCCACGGGCGGCCCATCTTCTTCGCCTGCCCCTGCAGATCACGGCGGGTCATGTCCAGACCGACCCCATAGCCGAACACGCACTCGAGGGCAATCTGCACCGGGATGTTCCTGCCGCCGGACACGAGAGCCACCACCAGCTCGAGCTCGTAGTGCAGATCCTGGGTCTCGTCCGGATAGGGGAAATCGCCGCCGCCGGGAAGCAGGTTGTCCGGATTCTTCTGGAAAAAGAACGGCGGCTCACGATCGGGATCGTGGCCCATCTCGACCGCGTGAGCCGCATAGTTGCGGCCCACGCAATAAATGCGATGGACCGGAAAGCGCCGATCATCGCCACGAATGGCGAGACTCGGCACCGGCGGTATCGGAATGACATACTTGCTGCTCATGCCCGATGGTATTGACGGCTCGGTGGAAGTGTCAATTTAATACCCCAAGATGAACTATCTGGCCCACTTGCATCTGGCCGAGCAAAGTCGGGGAGGCCTGCTCGGCAGCCTGCTCGGCGATTTCGTCAAGGGCCGATTGGACGATCGTTTTCCTGAAACCGTGCGCCGCGGCATCGCCCTGCACCGGGCCATCGACAGTTTCACCGACGCCCACCCCCTGCATCTTGCCAGCCGCAATCGCATCGGCAGGCCGCGGCGCCGCTACGCCGGCATCATCGTCGACGTCTGTTACGACCACTTCCTGTGCAGGCACTGGACGGACTACTCGAGCGAAAGCCTCGCCTGCTTCACCGCGCGCGTGTACGCCATCCTGGAGGAACACCGGGACGATCTCCCCGGTCGACTGCGGCGCATCGCGCCGCACATGATCGCCGATGACTGGCTGGGCTCCTACGCGGATCTGGCCAACGTGGGCCGCGCTCTCGACGGCATCGCCCGGCGCATCGTGCGCAGCAATCCCCTGGCAGGCGCTTTGACGGAGATCGAAGCCAACTACACGGCGCTGGATGACGACTTCCGGCGTTTCTTCCCCCAGCTCCAGGCGCAGGCGCAGCAGATCCTGTCGGCGCTCGTTGACCCGCGGGAAACGTAGGTTGGGCTGAGCGCAGCGAAGCCCAACCTACGGTACTACGGTACTTATGGCGGATTTCTGCGCATTGTTTTAGATTTCGCCGATGAGTTTATTGCGCCCCGAAATCGAAAACCTGCAGCCCAGCGGCATCGCCAGGGTTGCCCTGCCCCGCTTCACCGACACCAGCGTCATACCGCTGTGGATCGGCGAGGGCGACATGGTCACTCCGGAATTCATCCGCGAAGCGGCCAAGCGCGCCATCGACGAAGGCTACACCTTCTACGCGCATACCCGCGGCCGTGCCGAGCTGCGCGACGCGCTGAAGACCTACCTGGATCGCATCTACGATGTGGACGTGAACCCGGAGCGCATTTCGGTGCCGGGTTCCAGCATGATGGCTATTACCCTGGCGGCGCAGATGACCGTGGGGCACGGCCGCCACGCGCTTGTCGTGAGCCCCAACTGGCCAAACATCGAAAACGCCTTGCGTGCCACCGGCGCCGAGTTGAGCTTCGTACGCCAGCGCATGGACAACGGCCGCTGGAGCCTGGATGCCGACGACATCACCGCCGCCGTCAGAGACGACACCAGGGCCATCTACATCAACAGCCCGTGCAATCCCACCGGCTGGATCATTCCGCAGTCCACCCTCGAGAGCCTGCTCGGCTTCTGCCGGGAGCGCGATATCGTTCTGATTGCCGACGAGGTCTATCACCGCGACGTCTACGACGGCGGGATCGCGCCGTCGCTCATGACGATGGCCAGGGACGACGATCCGGTCATCATCATTAACGGCTTTTCCAAAGCCTGGGCCATGACCGGCTGGCGCCTGGGATGGATGGTGGCGCCGGCCCGCTACGCGACGCACATCGCCGTGCTGTCCGAGTGCTTCAATACCGGCGCGCCGAGCATCGTGCAATTCGCCGGCATCGCCGCCCTCGAGGAAGGCGAAGAGCTGGTGCAGACATTGCGCACCCAGTACGCGGTTGGCAGGGACATCGTCATGGAAATCCTCGGCCACCATCCACGCATCGTGCTCTCGGAGCCCGAGGGCGCGTTCTACGCCTTTCCCCGCCTGCAGGGAATGCAGAGCAGCCTCGAGTTCGCCGAGGGACTGTTGCGGGAGTGCGACGTCGGCGTGGCCCCGGGCTACACTTTCGGGCCGGGAAACGAGGAGCACTTCCGATTGTGCTTCGCCCAATCCCACCAGCGGCTGACGGAAGCATTGCGGCGTATCGTCACGTACATTGATCGCCACCAGTGATCCCATGAGCGTGAACATGGACCCGCCGGTGGACAGCGCCCGCATCGAGGAATTTCAGAAACACGGTGTCACCGTACTGCGTGACGTGTTCAGCAGCTGGATCGACACCCTGCGCCGCGGCGTCGAGCGCAACCTGGCCGATCCGGGCCCCTACACGAAGGGATACACGAAGGACGGCAGCCCGGGGAAATTCTTCGGTGACTATTGCAACTGGCAGCGCTTCGCCGAATACGAGGATTTCATTCGCAATTCAACTGCCGGTGCCATCGCCGGCCAGCTGATGCAATCCCGTCAGGCGCGATTCTTTCACGAGCACGTGCTGGTCAAGGAACCCGGCACGCAAGAACGCACGCCCTGGCACCACGATCTGCCTTACTACGGCATCGATGGCGCCATGAACTGCAGCCTGTGGATTCCTCTGGACCCGGTTGCCGAAGACATCTGTCCGGAATTCGTGGCCGGATCCCACCGCTGGGGCCGCCAGTTTCTGCCGCGCATGTTCAGCGGCGAGGATTACATCCGCGCCGACGATGATCACGAGCCGATTCCGGATTTCGACAATCACCGCGAGGACTACGACATCCGCGCTTGGGCCGTGGAGCCCGGCGATGCCATCGCCTTTCATTTTCTGACCGTGCACGGTGCACCAGCAAACCCTTCGGCGACCCGCAGGCGCCGCGCCTTCGCCGCCCGCTGGGTAGGCGACGACGCTACCTACGCGCTACGCACAGGCCGTACCTCACCACCTTTTCCGGAGCTCGTGGGACGCCTGAAACATGGCGATCCCCTGGACGTGCCCGAGTTTCCGCTGATCTGGCGAGCGACCTGAGCGTCAGGTCGCGCTGCTCCAGATGTCGGCGACCTTGAAGCCATCGGGATAGGGATCCTCGGCATCCACCACGTATTGGCTGAAGCCCGTGATCCAGGCGCGCCCGGTGAGGGTCGGTACCACCGCGGAATAGTCGCCCACCCGGGTTTCCCGTACCAAGCGGCCGGTGAACAGCGTGCCGAGAATGCCTTCGTGCACGAAGTCCTGTTCCAGGCCCAGCTCGCCCCTGGCGTGCAACACCGCCATCTTGGCGCAGGTGCCGGTACCGCAGGGGGATCGGTCCAACACGCCGCCCCAAGTCGACCGGCGTTGCCAGTCCAGGGCACCGGTGGCGATGACCACTGCGTTCTTGCGCGCCGCTTGGGCGTGGGAGGGCGCTGCCGAGAGCTGGGAGATCGAGACATTGCGGATTTCCGGGTTGTCAGGGTGTGACACGGGCAGTTGCTCGGCGGCGGCTGCGCGCAGCATCCCTCCCACCCGGGCAATCTCACCGGCGTTGTCGGGTTCGATGGCAATGCCGAGGGCGTCGGCATCCGCGATCACGTGGAACATTCCGCCCCATGCCACGTCCACGGTGACGCGGCCCAGCTCCGGTACCTCCAGCACCGCGTCCAGATGGGTGGCGAAGGCCGGCACGTTTTCGAAAGTGACGTTCCTGACCTTGCCGTTGGCGACCTCGGCGCGCACCGCGATGAGACCCGCCGGCGTTTCCAGCTTCAACTCCGTCACCGGCTCCACCACCGCCACCATGCCGGTCTCGATGAGTACCGTGACCACACAGATGGTGTTGCTGCCGGACATGGGCGGATACTCGGTCTGCTCCATGATGACGAAACCGGCATCCGCTTCTGCAAGCGTGGGCGGCAGAATCAGGTTGCAGCACGCGGCGGGATAACCGCGGGGCTCGCGCAGCATGCGCTGGCGGAGCCCATCCTGGTGTTGCTCCAGATAGCGCATTTTTTCGAACATGCTGGCGCCGGGAACATCCAGCACGCCGCCGACGATGACGCGCCCGGGCTCCCCACAGGCATGGACGTCGACGGCGGAAATCATGCTGGCGATACGCATCTCTTGGCTATCAGAATGAAGCTGTCACAATGGCGACACGGGCGCCCGCAGTATAACGAAGGAGTCGTAGCATGAGTGATCCGGTGACCATGAGCCTCGAGGAGGTCCACGGCCTGACGACACGCATACTGCTCGGCCACGGCGTGTCACAAGACCAGACCCGCGCCGTCGCCGACACCGTGACCAACGCCGAGCGCGACGCGTGCAAAGCCCATGGGCTGTTCCGGGTGCCGGGCTATGTGAAGTCCGTGGTCAGCGGCAAGGTCGACGCGAAAGCGGTACCCGAACGGAAGGATCTGGCCCCCGCGGTGATCCAGGTGGACGGCAAGCACGGTTTTTCGCCCCTGGCCCTGGAGGTGGGACGCGCACCCCTCATCGAACGCGCGCGCAGCCAGGGCATCGCGGCGCTCGCCGTCATCCATGCCCATCACTTCGCCGCCTTGTGGCCGGAGGTGGAGCCACTGGCTGAGCAGGGTCTGGCCGCCTTCGCCTTCGTGGATTCCTTCAGCTACGTGGCGCCGGCCGGCGGCAGCAAGCCCCTCTACGGCACCAATCCCATGGCCTTTGCCTGGCCGCGGGAAAAGCGACCGCCCCTGGTCTTCGATCAAGCCGCCAGTGTCAGCGCCCGCGGCGAGATTCAGATCCACCTGCGCGACGGCAAGCCCTTGCCGGAAGGCTGGGCCCTCGGACCGGACGGTCAGCCCACCACGGATCCGGAAGCGGCCCTGGCCGGTGCCCAGTTGCCCTTCGGCGGATACAAGGGTGCGGCCCTGGCGCTCATGGTGGAGCTGCTCGCCGGCGCGCTGGTGGGCGACGTGTTCAGCTTCGAAGCCAGTGCCAGGGACAATAAGGACGGCGGTCCGCCGCAAGGCGGCGAGCTCATCATTGCCATCGATCCGAGCCGCTGCGTGAGCGGCGACGCCCGAGCCGGGCAGCTCGCCCGCGCCGAGCAGTTGTTCGCCATGGTGCTCGAACAGGACGGCACGCGCCTGCCCTCGGATCGCCGCTACGCGGCGCGCCTGATCACACCCACCGAAGGCATCAGCATTCCGGCGTCGCTGTTCGCGACCCTGCAGGAATTGCAGATACCGTAGCGTCGTAGGTTGGGCTGTTAGTAACGGGATGGATTTGTCGTCCGCGCCCCGTCGCCCGACAGGCGCGTGTTGGCGAGCACCCGTTCGTCGTGATTCATGCGCCAGCTCAGCATCCCGCGCGTGTGCTCCAGCACCAGGGACCGATGGCCGGGATCGTCGGCCAGATCGTGTCGCTCTTCCGGATCCTCGTGGAGATCGAAAAACAACGGCGGCAACCCGGTGAAGTGCACGTATTTGTAGCGCTCGCCCCGTGACACGCTCATGGTGCACTGGTCCGGCGCGAGGCCGAGGAAGCGATCCTCGCCGTCCGCTATCCAATCCCGGAAGTCGAACTCCCAGTGGGCGGCGTCGCGCCATCGGCCCGGATCCCCATCGTGACAGAAGGGCGCCAACGATGCACCGTCGCACTGGACGGGGATATCCAGACCCAGGCAGTCGAGGATGGTGGGCATGATGTCGACGTTCTCGGTGAACGCATCCACCTGCCGGCCCCGGACCGCGTCCGCCTGGGGGCGCGGATCGCGGATGATCAGCGGGATATGAAAGGATTGGTCGAAGTAGGCGTACTTGGCGAATTGCCAGTGATCGCCGAGCTGCTCACCGTGGTCCGAGGTAAACACCACCAGGCTGTCGTCGTAGGCGCCGGACTCGCGCAAGTGCTCGATGAGCCGCCCGATCTGGGCGTCCACCTCGCTGGCCATGCCGTAGTACGTCGCGCGCGCCTGCAACACGTCTTCGTCGCTGAGGGCGAGATTGTTCCTGGAGTCGTGATCGGTGTGAATCCCCCAGCCGCGCTGGTTGTAGAGATAATGGCAGAGGAAGGGATGCTGCGCGGCCTCGGCGTCGACGTTGGCGGCACGCACCGGTCGCGGCACGTCGGCCGCCGCGTACAAGTCGTGATAGGGAGCCGGCGCGACCAACGGCGGATGGGGCGCCAGATAGGAGATGTGTAGAAACCAGGGCTGCCGGCCACGCGCCTGGACCGCATCCGTGCCAGCGGCTTTCTGACCGTCCTCGGTGAGCATCCGATCACCTTCAACGAAAAGCGCCATCTGGTCATGCATCGCCGCAAGAGCCTGCCCTTCCACCCCAACGGCATGCGCTTCACGGCCCTGGCCGACGGTGGCGAGGTGCTGGCGACGGCGGTCTATTACTCGGTGGGCGGTGGCTTCGTCGTCGACGAGACCGCGGCCGAGGGAAACTGGTTGGTGCCCGACGCCACGCCACAGCCCTACCCGTTCACCACCGGCGCCGAGTTGCTGCGTCTGTGCGCGCACAACAGCCTTGCCATCAGCGATCTGATGATGGAGAACGAAAAAGCCTGGGCGCCGGAAGCCGATATTCGTGAGCGCCTGTTGGCCATCTGGTGCGCCATGCAAGCGTGCGTGCGCAAGGGCTGTGAGAACGACGGCATCCTCCCCGGCGGCTTGAAGGTCAGACGCCGGGCAGCGGGTCTTTAACGGCAACTGTCGAACCAGGAACCGGAAGCCCAGGACGATCCTCTGCATGTCATGGACTGGGTCAATCTCTACGCGCTGGCGGTGAACGAGGAGAACGCCGCCGGCGGCCGGGTGGTGACGGCGCCCACCAACGGTGCCGCCGGCATCATCCCGGCGGTCCTGCACTACTACCGCAACCACCGCCACGGCGCCGACGACGACGGTGTCGTGCGCTTCCTGCTGACGGCGGGCGCCATCGGCATTCTCTATAAGGAGAACGCCTCCATCAGCGGCGCCGAGGTGGGATGTCAGGGTGAGGTCGGCTCCGCCTGCTCCATGGCGGCGGCGGGGCTGGCGGAAATCTTCGGCGGCACACCCGCGCAAGCGGAGAACGCCGCCGAGATTGCCATGGAGCATAATCTCGGTCTCACCTGCGACCCCATCGGCGGGCTGGTCCAGGTACCGTGCATCGAGCGCAACGCCATCGCCTCGATAAAAGCCATCAACGCCGCGCGCATGGCCATGCGCGGTGACGGCGAGCACTTCGTGTCCCTGGACAGGGTCATCAAGACCATGCGCGAAACCGGGGCGGACATGAAAAGCAAGTACAAGGAGACGGCGCGGGGCGGACTTGCCGTCCATGTGCTGGAGATCCCGGTCAGCGTGGTCGAGTGCTGAGCGTCTGAGTATCCGGCCACTGTGACGATTCGGCCGCTTCGGGCGGGGGTCTGCCGGTAGAATTCTGCTACTTTTACCTTCATGAAGCTGGCAGTGCTCATTCCGGCATTCAACGAAGAAGATTCCCTCGCTTCGGTGATTCGGTCTATTCCACAAGCGATCAGTGGAATCAACTCCATCGACGTCGTGGTGATCGACGACGGCTCCACCGATGGTACGGCAGCGGTTGCCCGCCAAGCCGGCGCCCAGGTGGTAGCGCACGCGCAAAACCAGGGGGTCGGCGCGGCATTCCAGTCCGGACTGCGCAAGGCGCTGGAGCTCGGTGCCGACGTTACCGTCAACATCGATGCGGACGGCCAGTTCTCGCCCCTGGAGATCCCCAAGCTGATTCAGCCGATTCTTCGGGACGAAGCCGATTTCGTCACCGCGGATCGATTCATTTCCGACGACGGAGTGATGCGCAAGCCGGAAAATATGCCGGCCATCAAGTATTGGGGCAACAAACGCGTAAGCCGGCTTATCAGCATTATCGCGAAGGAAAACTTCAATGATGTCTCCTGTGGATTCAGGGCCTATTCGCGAACAGCCCTGCTGCAACTCAATCTCATCGGGCGATTCACTTACACGCAGGAATCGTTCCTGGATCTGGCCACCAAGGGGCTGCGCATCGTTTCGGTACCTGTAGCCGTCAAGTACTTCCCGGGAAGAAAGTCGCGTGTCGCGGGCAACCTGTTGTTGTATGGCTGGCGCATCAGCGGCACCATCTTCAGGACCTTCAGAGACCATCAGCCCATCCGCTTCTTCGGAATATTGGGTGCGGTGTTCTTCATGCTCGGACTGCTTCTCGATGCTTTTGTCATGTGGCACTTTTACAGCGCCGGATCATTCACTCCGTACAAGTCCGTCGCGCTGGGCGGCATTTATCTGAACTCTCTGGGAATCATCATCTGGATCGTAGGCCTGGTGGCGGACATGCTCGACAGGATCCGATCGAATCAAGAGAAAATTCTCTACATGCTGAAACGGCAGAACTATGATCGCCGGAGTTACTCCGGTGAGGGCGGCGCGCGGGATAGAAAGGCCGCCGAGCGTTGAGCTCGTGTCTGTCCGACTGACCCGCATGATGCACCAGAACGCGGGCTAACCCGAGTAAAAGCGGTAGCTCGCGTCCCCCGCGCTGGTCCGCATCTGAACCTGGAACAGCAGATCGTCTGCCTTGCGCAGACGCCGGCAGACTTCGCGGCTCATGTTCATCTGAATGATGGTGAATTGCTCCAGGTCGTGCTGATACAGCTCGTGCAGGCTGTCGATGGACAGCTCGATGGCCGTGCAGTCCTCCGTGGCCCGGATGGAAGCGCTGCGTGCGCCCATCTCGATGAGCGCCATCTCGCCGAAGCAATCACCCTTGTTCAGATAGGCCAGATTCTTGGTCTGATCCACCCAGCTCTTCAGAACGGCGACGCGGCCCTGTTCCAGAACGAACATCGACGACCCTTGATCGTTCTCTCTGAAGAAATAGTCGTCCTTGGTGACCTGCACGTCACTGGCACGCTGGAGTAGAAACTTCAGCGTGTCATCGCTGATCGCGCCGAAAATCGGCATCGCCTGCAGAAGCTCCAACGACGTCGAACTCATGGCGCTCACCCCCCGAATCAGGCCACTCCCTGCCCTCGGAAGGATATGCCAGGAGCGGGTGCAGGAAAAGGTACCTGACCCTCTTACCGGCACAAGCGATGCCGTGGATGAAGGCGGCCAGGGCGCGATCGCGGCCGAACCGGCCAAGCATCTATCCCCGGACGCCAACCGGGATGGATTTACGCCAGTCCATGCCTGCGCGGGGATCGGAGCCCATGGGGGCAGCCCGAGGAGCCGTCAATTCAGCAGATTGCCGGCGCCGGGGGTCGCGCGTTCGGTGCAGCCGACGGTCATGCGCAGCTTGCGCATGGGCTCCTGGTAGTCCGCTATTGCGCAGTGCAGAGTCGCCCGGTTGTCGATAGCCACCAGTTGTCCCACCGCCCAGCGGTGCCGATAGCAGAACTCCGGCGCTTGCATGTGACCGTACAGCTCACCGAGGATGGCGTCGCTCTCGTCACCGGGCAGCCCGTTGATGCACACGGTGTAGCCCGGGTTCACGAACAGGGATCGCCTGCCCGTGCGCGCGTGCACGCGCACCACCGGATGCACCACGTCCGGGTATTGCGCCCGGCGCTGGGGATCCGGCTCGGTGATGGCACCCTT
>SMUX01369482.1_pt1 | contig 34034 bp, 35 predicted proteins | sample 2456431 | NCBI WGS metagenome assembly SMUX01 (sample SAMN11095930, study PRJNA526329) | marine sediment metagenome | biome: Marine sediment; feature: Surficial sediment; material: Deep marine sediment; isolation source: Hadal surficial sediment | place: Pacific Ocean | collected 2014-11 | depth... | reverse complement strand
GCATTTGAATGAGGCCATTTCTGAAAAGCCGTCCGATGTCAGCTTTGCGGAAATGTCACCGTATCGCAATGCCTTCCGGCAAGGCGCTACTTTAGTCCCGAGGATGCTCTGTCTCGTAGAGCCGGTGCCAGGTGGACGTTTGGGGGCTACCTCTAGTGCACCTTTGGTGCGCAGTAGGCGTTCCAAACAAGAAAAAACACCTTGGAAAGACCTGGAATCCCTGCAAGGACAGATTGAGTCGGAATTCCTGTATCCTGTTTATCTAGGTGAGTCGATTACGCCATATCGTATCCTCGGTTCATTTATGGGAGTGATCCCATTCGAGGAGGAGACTCTTACGGCTTCGGGCGCGTCGGGAAAGGGGCATTCCTATTTAGCAGCATGGCTCACGAAGGCAGAAGAACTTTGGGAAAAAAATGGTGCGGGCCGCATCAAATTTCAGGAGCGCATAAACTATTTCCATCTACTTGATGTCCAATTCCCCATCGAACCGTTACGGGTGGTTTATTCCAAGGCTGGCACTTTAGCAGCCGCAACCCTTCTTGAGGATGCGGCGGGTATTGTGGATCGTAAGCTCTATTGGATGCGTGTCGATTCGAGGGAAGAAGGGCTATATCTGTGTGCGATTATCAATAGTGAGACTGCCCGAGAAAGGGTTGCGCACCTTCAAAGCCGGGGACAATGGGGCGCGCGGGATTTCGACAAGGTTCTCTTTACGCTGCCGATTCCGCGGTTTGATGCGAAGAATGAAGTTCACAAGAAGTTAGCCGAGGCAGCAGCAAAGGCTGAGGAAATCGCGCGTTCGGTTCCTCTGAAACCAGGTGTTTATTTCACCACAGCGCGCAAGGCTGTTCGTTCTGCACTGGAGGAAGAGGGTATATCAACGACCATAGACAGTTTGGTTGAACGGCTTCTCGATTAGCCCGCTCACCGCCCCCCGCGGCCATAACAAAAGCCGCGCACCCGAGGGTGGCGGCTCCGTTGGCGACCGGTCCTTTAGGGCTGATCGTCCTTTAAGGGAGGCTAGTAGCCTTCGCGCTCCATCCTCTTGCGCATCAGCTTGCGGTAGCGGCGCACCGCCTCGGCCCGTTCCCGGGCGCGCTTTTCCGAGGGCTTTTCGTAGCTGCGGCGCATCTTCATTTCGCGGTAGACGCCCTCGCGCTGCATCTTCTTCTTGAGCGCGCGCAGCGCCTGATCGACGTTGTTGTCTCTAACCGTTACCTGCACGTTTCCTTCGACTTTCCTTGTTAAAATCCTAGCACGTTTAAACATCACCCAAAGGCGCCCCGCCTCTGGACCGCGGTTTCTATCACTTTCCCCCCTCCATGTGAAGGCCAAAGGTGAGCCGGAAACCGCAGGGTCACCATACCATGTCAACAACCCATTCAACATACCATAGTGTGGCCATAGTGTGGCAAACCCCCGGTTAACAGGGGGTAAAAATAGCAAAAAAGCGCGAATTCCCGCCCCGGCCCCCTTTACCGGGGCCGTGCCCGGCCTCATATTGCGTCCATGGCCATTCTCAAGATCGCCAAGATGGGTGCCCCCGTGCTGCGCGCGCGCGCCCAGGAGGTCCCGGACCCCACGGTGCCGAAAATCCGGGCGCTGGTCGCCGACATGGTGGAAACGCTGGCGGACGCGGGCGGGGTGGGCTTGGCCGCGCCTCAGGTCCATGAGCCGCTGCGCATCGTCATCTTCCACCGGCCCCGCGAGGCCACGGAGCCCGAAGATGCCGCGGATGCCCAAGACATCGAAGAATCCGGCAATGCCGGGGACCCGGCGGCGGACCAGGTAGCGCCCGAAGACGACGAGGATTCCGGGCCGCTTTTCATCCTCGTCAATCCGGTGATCGAGCCTTTGTCCGACGAAACCGCGCTCGATTGGGAGGCCTGCCTTTCGGTGCCGCGGATGCGCGGCGTGGTGCCGCGCTTCACCCGCATCCGCTATTCCGGGCTGGGGCTGGACGGCAAGCCGGTCATCTTCGAGCCCGAAGGCTTCCACGCCCGCGTGGTGCAGCACGAATGCGACCATCTCGACGGCATCCTCTATCCCCAGCGCATGACCGATCTCAGGCTGTTGGGTTTCGACGACGAGCTTGACCGCCATCCCCTCGAATTCGCGCCGGCCGGTGACGGCGATCCCGCGCCGGGCGCGGCGGAGGGCGAAGCGGCAATCGCGGGGGGAGCGGGCGCCCCGGGCGCCTGACGGCCGATGGCGAACGAGGCGCCGGAATTGGATCAAGCGCGCGCGGCGATCTTACGCGCGACCCTTGCTCACGTGCCCTTCGACGGCTGGTCTGAGGCGGCCATCGCCGCCGGCATCGTCGACGCCGGCCAGCGCCAAAGCCTGAGCGTTCTCGCCTTCCCCGACGGCCCTTCCGCGCTGGCGGAATACTATTCGGCTCATGCCGATCGGCGCATGGTGGCGGCGCTTGACCTGGACGCCATCGTCAAGATGCCCATCCGCGAGCGCATCATCACGGCGGTGCGCCTGCGTCTCGTCCAGGCCGAGGGCGAACGCGAGGCCCTGAAGGTCTTGATGACCTGGTTCGCTTTTCCCGCCAACCAGGCGCTTGCCGTCAAATGCCTCTACCGCACCGTGGACGCCGTCTGGCGCGCCATCGGCGACACCTCGACGGATTTTAATTTCTATTCCAAGCGGGCGATCCTGGCGGGCGTCGTAGCGGCGACGGTGCTCTATTGGCTGGGCGACGAATCAGAGGGAGCGGCTTCGAGCTTCGGCTTCCTCGATCGGCGCATCGAGGACGTGATGGCTTTCGAGAAGGCCAAGGGCCGGGCCCGGCAATGGCTGGCCGAACTTCCCGATCCCTTCCGCATCCTGCGCGACGTGAGAAGCGGCGGAAAACGCCATGGCGACGGAGACGCGCCCGGAGCCGGACCGGGGTCGCCCAAGCCCTAAGCCCTACGCCAACAATATCAGTCGTCGTCGCCGGGCTCGCTTGCCACCGCCGCGGTCTGATCCGCGCGGAATTGGTCGAGCGCCTTGGCGATGGCGTCGTCGGAGAGCGCCAGCACGGCGGCGGCGAGAAGGGCGGCGTTGATGGCGCCGGCCCGGCCGATGGCCAACGTGCCCACCGGCACGCCACCCGGCATCTGAACCATCGACAGCAGGCTGTCCATGCCTTTCAGCGCCTTTGATTCGATGGGGACGCCGAACACCGGCAGCGGCGTCAGGGCGGCCGTTACACCGGGCAGGCCCGCGGCGCCGCCGGCGGCGGCGATGATCACCTTGTAGCCCTGTTCCCTGGCCTGGGACGCGAAGTCGTAAAGGCGCTGGGGCGTGCGATGGGCGGAGATGATCCGGTTGGCGTGTGCGATGCCGAGCTTCCCGAGCGTTTCGGCGGCATGGCGCATGGTGTCCCAATCGGACTGGCTGCCCATGATGATGGCGACGGCTGGCGTGGATTCTGCCATTGGGCCCCTCTCGATCGCGCCTGGAGGCGGCACTTGGGGCGGCGCGCCTGCGCAGGGATTGCGCACATTATAAGTAGGCGCGGCGTTAAGGCAACCGGCCATGCGCGCACCCCGGGCGATGGAATTGGGGCGGCGGTGATGCGCCCTTCACCCGACCGGGCGCCTGGCCGGGCGCCTGGCCGGGCGTTAACCGGTGGGTAAGGTTTTGGCTCTAAGACTTTATTAACCATAGGTCTGTCCCGGGCCTTTTGCGCCGCCCGGGGCGCGGTTCCCAGTCATAGGGTTCTGTTAGGGGAGTTGAACTGTAATGAAGATCGACGAATCACGGCCCGTCGACGGGAGTGCCGGTGTCGTCCGGCTACGCCCGGCATCGGGCGCCGTCCAGGGTGGCACGGTCAACGGATCCCGCCCGGTGCAGGACACCACCACGGTTTTGGGTATTCCCGAACCCGAGTTCACGCCCCAGGTGCGTGATGCCATCTTTGCCCTGCTGGATGAGGTCGCGAAGCTGCGTCAGGAACTGGAGCAGAGCAAGCAACGCATCTCCCAGTTGGAGAAGTTGGCCGACCAGGACTCACTTGTGCCGATCGCCAACAGACGCTCTTTCGTGAGCGAATTGTCGCGAATTCTGTCCTTCACCCAACGCTACGGCGGCGCGGTCAGCGTGCTCTATTTCGACATCAACGACATGAAGTCGATCAACGACACCTATGGCCATGCCGCCGGTGATGCGGCTATCGCCCATGTGGCGAACCTGCTGGCCTCGAGCATTCGAGAATCCGATATGGTCGGCCGTTTGGGCGGCGACGAGTTCGGCATCATCCTGGCCAATGCGCCGGAATCGGAAGCGGTCCAGAAATCGGAGCAACTGGGCCGGACGATCTCCGCCACGCCCTTCGACTGGAAGGGGCAGAAGATCACGGTGGCGATCTCGTCGGGTGCCTACGCCCTTCAAGGTGGCGAGGATGCGTCGGCCATGCTGGATCACGCCGACCAGGCGATGTATGCGCAGAAACCGGCGACACACCACGGCGGCTGACCGGCCCCCTGCTAGAGCATTTTCCGGCCCCGCCACGGCGGCCGATCAAGCATAGAAGAAAGGGTATCCCGCTGCGCCATGGTGCCGTGGGCCGAAGTCTTGTGCCGTCGAGGTTTCCCTATTGATGGCGCGCGGGCAATTGGGTAATGCTGTGGCGGTGGTATCGCTCACCGGGGAAAGCAATGGCGACGCGCAAGCGAATAGGGATTCTCACCGGCGGCGGCGATTGTGCCGGCCTGAATGCGGTGATTCGGGCGGTGGTGTTTCGCGCCGTCCACGGCCATGGCTGGGAAGTGATCGGCATCCGCCGTGGCACCTTGGGTCTGATGACGCGGCCCCCCGATGTCATTCCCCTTTCGCTTGACATGTTCTCCGGCGAGGTGTTGCGCATGGGCGGGACCCTGATCGGCACCACCAACCGGGGCAATCCTTTCGCCTTCCCCATGGCCGACGGCACCACGGTGGACCGCTCCGAAGATATCTACGCGGGCTACCGGGCGCTCGGCCTCCACGGCCTGATCGTCGTCGGCGGCGACGGCTCGTTCGGCATTCTTGCCCGGCTGGTCGCGGAAGGAGGCCTGGACGTCGTGGGTATCCCCAAGACCATCGACAACGACGTGCCTTTCACCGAAAACTCCATCGGCTACATTACCGCCGTGAATACCGCCACCGAGGCGCTCGACCGGCTGCAGACCACCGCGGCCTCCCATTCGCGGATCATGATCCTCGAGGTGATGGGTCGGGATGCCGGGCATATTGCGTTGGCGGCGGGGATCGCCGGTGGCGCCGATATCATCCTGATCCCGGAAATCCCCTACACCACCGATGCCCTGGCCCGGAAAATCCAGGAAATCGAGACCGCCTGGGACCGCGATTTTGCCCTGGTCGTCGTCGCCGAGGGCTGCAAGACCGAGGATGGGCGCACCGTCACCATCGCCGACGCCCAGGGCCGGCCCCGTTTTGGCGGGATCGGACATTACCTGGCCGACCGGCTGGGCCAGGCGACGGGGTGGGAATCCCGTTTCACCATCCTCGGTCACCTGCAGCGGGGCGGCAGCCCGGCCACCACCGACCGCGTGCTGGGCGCGGCGTTCGGCGTCCGCGCCGTGGACCTCATCAACCAACAGGACTTCGGGCGTGTGGTGGTGTGGCAGAACCGGAGGGTCGCCGATATCCCCCTCGTTGAGGTGGCCGGTATCCACCGCGGTGTCGAAGTCGACGGGCCGCTCATGACGACCGCCCGGGGCCTCGGCATTTCCTTTGGCGACGAATAGGAAAGGCAGGTCCCACCATGGATTTTCCCGACCATCCGTTCTGGGACTTTTCCCTTCAGGTTTACGGCCGTGACGGGGTGGGGGCGGCCTGCATTCATCTGCAGGAGCACCACGGCGTCGACGTCAACGTCATGCTGTTTTGCCTGTGGCTCGGCGAAACTGGGCGCGGCGTTCTCGATGCCGAGGAACTCGCCTCGATCAAGGCGGCCACCGAGCGATGGAACCAAGAGGTGGTGCAGAGCCTGCGCGGCGTCCGGCAGATTCTCAAGGACGGATTTCCCGATGTCCCCCACGGCTTGCGCGAAAGCCTGCGGGGCAAGGTTCTGGCGGCGGAGCTCGATTCCGAACACCTGCAGCAACTGCTTTTGGCGGCATCGGTGGATCGGCAAGCGGCCGGTGGCGCTCTCACCGTCGAGCACCGGGCCGGCGATGGCAGCCGCAACTTCGACCTTTATCTCGATGCCCTCGGTGTCGCCTTCGGGCCGGCCGACACGGTCCATTTCGCCCATATTCTGGGCCAAGCCTTCCCCGGCCTGACGCCGGAACGCGCGCTGGACCTCGCGGAAGTGCTGATGTGATCAGATTTGGCGTAACGGGTGTTGGACTCCGGGCCCGATTGGGGTAGCATTTTGCCATTGGAGTGGGTTCCGCGCCTCCGTGCCGGGGTGGAAAAGACCTGGGGATCGCCGTCGGCCTGAAGCGCATACGACCCGTGTGTTGCTGAGCACGTCTTTCTGCGCTAAGGAGATGCCAATGGCCATGGCAGAGCAAGTCGAAAAGCTGAAATCCGACCACGCCGGTCTTGAACAAGAGATTGAAGAAGAACGTTCCCGACCCCACCCAAATGACCAAACCATCTCAGAACTAAAACGGCAGAAGCTGCGAATCAAGGATGAATTGCAGCGGCTTGCCAATGCCTAAGGCCTGACCGCGGAACGCTCCTCAAGGGGCGCGTTCCTGGGTTCAATTTGGCCCGGAAGTGCTCTAGGCCGGGCGGGGATCTTCGTCGCGGTCTTCCTCGTTCTCCCCGTCGGCACCGGCGCCGGGCTGCTGCGCCGCCGGGGCCTCCTCGGTCCCGGTGCTAACTTCGTCTAACGGCGCCGCGTCGCCGGCGGCGTCTTCATCCTGGCCGGCCGGCGGCGATGCCGGCTCCTCGGCCACGATGCCGGGAAGATCGGTTTCGGCCACGGGCGGAAGTGGGGGACCGGGCCGCTCCATGGGCAGGTGTTCCTGGTAGGGATTGACGGCGCCGGCGGGCTCGAGCGGGACCGCGGCCAGGGCTTCGGCCTTGGTCACCTCGCGCTCGCGCTTGGCGGTTTCCTTAGCCGCCCGTGCATCGGCCCGGGCTTTCCTTTTGCGCGCCAACTGCACTTCGGTCAGCAATTCTTCGTAGGAGCAGATGCCGATATCGACCGGATCCACGGGCGCGATATTGGCGCCCTTCCAATGGGTACGATCGCGGACCGCGTTGATGGTCGTCTTGGTGGTCCCGACGATCCTTGAAATCTGGGCATCGGAGAGTTCAGGGTAATGGCGCAGCAGCCAGGCAATGGTGTCGGGCCGCTCTTGGCGCTTGGCGATGGGCGTATAGCGCGGCCCCTTGGTTTTAGGCGAGGGTCGCGGCGTCTTGGCGGCGGCCATTTCCAGCCGCGCGGTGGAATCCTGCTCGCAGCGTTCGATCTCCTCCTTGGTCAACTGGCCATTGCTCATGGGGTCGATACCGACGATGCCCACGGCAACTTCTTCGTCGGCGATGGCCTGGACTTCCAGCGCATGGAGTTCACAGAAATCGGCGATCTGATCGAAGGTCAGCGCCGTGTTCTCGATCAACCAAACGGAGGTCGCCTTGGGCATTAACGGAGCAACCATGTCTCCTCCTCGGGGGTATGAGCCATTAATGTGATGGGCCCGGGCCTCGTTTCCGTGCCCGGGCCGCCCCACAATGGTGACAATAACATTCTGTCAATCATATAGTCTTAACGGAAAAGGGCAAACCCTTCGCTGGAATGCGCTGGACGGCGAGAAAATAGCGGGTGAGACCATGGACGAAGACGAAACCGACCCGAAGGCGGCGAAAAAATTCGAACCGCTGGTGTTCGACACCCTGTCGATCGGGGAATTGACCGCCTATATCGTTGAATTGAAAGAGGAAATCTCCCGCGCCGAGGCGGCGATCGACGCCAAAAGAAGCTTCCGCGAGAGTGCCCAAGATGTTTTCCGCGGTTGATTGCCGTCCAGGTCAAGACATTGTCCAGAAAAATTCGTATTTTGTTAACTTATCGTTAACCACTTACCCTTAATTTGGCACCCAGACAATTCTTCGTCAGGGTTGTTCATTGGACACGGTCCAATCCATTTGACGCCTCCCTGTTAAACTGCAGCCGCCCTTCGGGGCGGCTCTTTTTTTCGCGCGGCCGCCCTCCGGGGCGCCTTTTTTTCGCCAAGGGGAAGTGTTCACGATCCGCGATCAGATCGCCGCCCCGGGCTTCAAACCACGGGGCGGCTTTTTTTTAGGCCTCACGGGGCCTGGTGCACGCCGGGTTAGGCGGCGCGGCCCTCGACGATCTTGGCGACCCCACCGGACTTGATTTCGATGGTCCGGGGCTTGGCCTCCTCGGGCACGATCCGCTCGAGGGAGACGTGCAACAGGCCGTTTTCAAGGTCGGCGCCGTGCACGACCACGGCATCGGCAAGGGCGAAATTCAAATGAAACGCGCGTCCGGCGATGCCACGATGCAGGATCTGACGTTTGGCCTCTTCCTCTTGGGAACGCTTGATTTTTCCCGAAATCGCGAGGCTGTTGTCCTTGACGGTGATGTCCAGGTCGTCGGTGCCGAAGCCCGCCACGGCGACCGTGATCCGGTAGTGGTATTCGTCGGTCTTTTCGATGTTGTAGGGCGGGTAGGCGCTGTCGCCCTGGGGTACGCGGGCGCTCTCCATCAAACGGTTGATGCGGTCGAAACCGACCGTCGAGCGGAACAGGGGAGAGAAATCAAAAGCAGTCATGTCCATATCCTCCTTAGATAAGCAATACGGGTTTGGCAATGGCCCGGACCGTCTCTTGACCGGATCCGGGAGCGGCCCGCAATGGGCGCCGCGTGGAATTTATTTGGGGTGCCGGGGCCGAGTTTCAAGTCTCGGCGTACCGGATTTAAAAAAATTATTTTTGTAAATCAATAACTTAACGATTTTACGGTAGGCTATCGCGCCGAATCGTATTGCCGGGGACCGGGATATGGTAATTTAAATCAACCAAGAAGATAGCGAGACGACAGGATGGCGATGCAAGGCGAGGCCCCCACCGCATTTTTTTCGAAGACCTACGATGAAGCGACCGGTCTTCTCATGGAGGCGCGCGACTACCTGGCCACGGAAGAGCACGTCGACCGGGCCGGCCTGGGGTTGGGCGACCGCTTGCGGCTGACCTGCGAGACCATCAGGTTGACCGCGCGCCTCACCCATATCATGGCCTGGCTGTTGGCCCGCAGGGCGGTTTTCGCCGGGGAACTGACGCCGGTGGAGGCGACGTGCCCGCCCTATCTGTTGGCGCGCAATGAAACCCTGGCCGACGGCGATCCCACGGCTTACGAAAATCTGCCCGAGATTCTTTCGGAGCTGATGGATCGCAGCCACCGGCTCTATATCCGCGTCGCGCGGCTCGACCAGCTGGCCCAGCGCACCGCCCACCTCGCGCCGCCCTGGCATTAGGCCGGGCCCCGTCACGCGCGTCGGGCAAAGCGACGGTTCGCCATGCCAAAAAGGCCGGCCCCAAGGGCCGGCCAATGCGTTGGGATAAGGGATTGGGGCGAAAGGGATCGGGCAGGCCTTACTTCAGGCCGAAATCCTGGAACCGCTTGTTGAACTTGGCGAGCTGGCCGCCGGTATCGATGAGACGATGGACGCCGGTCCAGGCCGGGTGAGACTTCGAATCGATATCCAGCTTCAGGGTATCCCCGGGCTTGCCCCAGGTGGACCGTGTCTGATAGGTGGTGCCGTCGGTCATGGCCACCGTGATCTCGTGATATTCGGGATGAATGTCTTTTTTCACGGCCCGTCTTCCATGGTTTTGTCCGCCGGGGGGCGAAACGAGGGGCTTTAATATCCATTGGGGGGGTTCAATGCAAGGAAAATGCTCTAGATTACCGCCCCTGGCAGGGCCGCGGACCCGCGCCCAGGAGCCCCAACGCGGGAATAGCCCCCCATGAGCATGGCACCTTCCAAGAGTTCCATTGAAGACGGCGACGGGCTGGGGCCCCCGAAAGGGCCGCTTTCGGCCTTACGCCAGCTGTGGCGCTATGTCGCGCCCTATCGCCTTGCCGTCATCGGCGCCGTGCTGGCGCTGAGCCTGGCGGCGGTGACGGTTTTGGTGGTCGGTATCGGGCTCCGGATGCTGGTGGACCAGGGCTTCACCGGCCAGGACGCGGGGCTGCTCGACCGTGCCCTGTTGGGGTTGTTCGTGGTGATCGTGGTTCTCGCCATCGCCACTTATTCGCGTTATTCGCTGGTCTCCTGGCTGGGCGAGCGGGTGGTGGCGGATATCAGAAAGCTGTTGTTCGGCCACGTGTTGACGCTGGATTCCGCGTTCTTCGAGATCACCCGGGTGGGCGACGTGCTGTCGCGGATCACCACCGACACCACGCTTCTACAGGTTATCATCGGCTCATCGGCCTCGGTCGCCATGCGCAATCTGCTGCTGTTGTCGGGAAGCTTGGTGATGCTGGCGGTGACTTCTCCCAAGCTCACCTTGATGGTGGTCTTCATCGTCGCCGCCGTAGTCGCGCCCATCGTATTCATCGGCCGCCGGGTGCGGCGTTTGTCCAGGACCAGCCAGGACCGGGTGGCCGATGTCGGCGCCCACGTGGAGGAGAGCCTGAATGCAGTCCGTACGATCCAGGCTTTTTGTCACGAGGAAATCGACCGGGACGATTTTTCCGGCCGGGTCGAGGACGCCTTCGGCGCTGCCGTGAGACGGATCCGGGCGCGGGCGGCGCTGACCGCGGTCGTCATTATTTTCGTCTTCAGCGGGGTCGGGACGATCCTGTGGATCGGCGGCCATGATGTGCTGGCGGGGCGCTTGTCGGCGGGCGAACTCTCGGCGTTTGTTTTTTATTCGATTTTGATGGCCGGGGCGACCGGCGCCGTCAGCGAGGTCGTGGGCGACCTGCAGCGCGCCGCCGGCGCGATGGAGCGGCTGACCGAGTTGCTGGCCGTCCGGCCCGGCATTTCCGCGCCCGAGAATCCGGTGTCCATGCCGGTCCCGCCACGGGGCGAGGTCAGTTTCGAGCATGCCACCTTCCATTACCCGTCGCGGCCCGAAATGGCGGCGTTGAGCGATTTCAGCCTGACCATCGGCAAGGGTGAGAAGCTTGCCCTGGTGGGGCCGTCGGGCGCCGGCAAGTCCACCGTATTCCAGTTGCTGCTGCGGTTCTACGACCCCGATCAGGGACGCATCGCCTTCGATGGGGTCGAGCTTAGGAACACCGATCCCAGGGAGTTGCGCGAGCGCATCGGGCTGGTTGCCCAGGACCCCGTGATCTTTTCCACCAGCGGCCTGGAAAACGTTCGCTACGGCCGGCGCGACGCCAGCGACGAAGAGGTTCGCGCCGCCGCCGAGGCGGCCGCCGCGGCCGATTTCCTCGATGCCCTCCCCCAGGGCTTCAATACCTATCTCGGCGAAAAGGGCATTCGCCTATCGGGCGGCGAGCGCCAGCGCATCGCCATCGCCCGCGCCATACTGCGCGACCCCGCATTGTTGCTGCTGGACGAGGCGACCAGCGCCCTTGATGCGGAAAGCGAGCGTCTGGTCCAGCGGGCGCTGGCCCGTCTCATGGCGGGGCGCACCACGGTCATCATCGCCCACCGGCTGGCCACGGTTTTGGAGGCCGACCGTATCGTCGTCATGGATGAAGGCCGGATCGTCGCCCAGGGCACCCACCAGGATCTGATGGCCGAGGGCGGGCTCTACGCCTATCTCGCCGATCTGCAATTCGACGTCGATCGGGTCCGGGCCGGCGGGCTGGGGCGCGATGCCCTCAGCGCTGGGTGAGCTTCAGTTCGATGCGCCGGTTGCGGCGGTGGGAGGCTTCGGTGTTGCCCGGGTCGATGGGCTGATAACGGCCGAAGCCGGTGGCGGCGAGGCGGTTCGCGTCGACCCCTCGTGAAATCAGGAACCGTACCACCGACAAGGCGCGCGCGGTGGAAAGCTCCCAGTTGGACGGATATCTGGCGGTGGAGATGGGTCGGATGTCGGTATGGCCGTCGACCCGGAGCACCCAGTTGAGGTTGGCGGGGATCTTCGCCGAAATTTCCTTGAGCGCCCCGGCTAGGCGCTGCAACTGGGCCATGCCCGCCGCGTTTAACGCCGCATCCCCGCTCGCGAACAGGACCTCGGACTGGAACACGAAGCGGTCGCCGACCACCCGAACGTCGCTGCGGTTCCCCAGCACCTGGCGCAATTTGCCAAAGAATTCGGAGCGGTAGCGCGACAGCTCCTCGACCTTAGCGGCCAACGCCGCGTTGAGTCGCCTGCCCAGATTGGCGATCTGGATGTTCTGTTCCCGCGCCTTCTTTTCGGACGCACCAAGTACCGCCGCCAGCTTCGCCAATTCCTGGCGCAGGGCGGCGATCTGGTTATTGAGGAGCACCGCGCGGCGGCGCTGGTCCAGTTCGGCGGCGCTCAGCTCCTCGATCCGGATATCCCGCGCCTTGAGCTCCTTCTGGGTGAGCAGGGTCCGTTGGCGTTGATCGGCAAGCTGGGCGACGAGTTCCTTGGAGCGGTCCCTTAGCGCCCCGGCGTCGGCCCGGGCATCCTTGAGGCCGGCGGCGAGGGTGCCGACCCTTTGCTCGAGCGTCTTGCGCAGCTTGCGGAGGGCGGCGATATCGACCTTGAGGCTGACGATTTCCAGCAAGCGCACGCGGACCATTTCCTTGCCCGCCGAAATCTCCTTCAAGGCCACTTCCATTTCACCTTTGAGGCGCCGGGCCTCGGCCTGGGCCTCGGCGGCGGTGGCCTGAAGGTCGGACAGCCGGAGCGTCAGCCTGTCCCGCTCAGTGGTAGACGCTTGGAGCTGACTCGATAGCCGGGACACGGTGCCGCGCAGTTCGACATTGGTGCGCCGTTCCATTCCCAATACTTCGGTCAATTCCGCGATGTTGGTCTCAAGCCGCATGAGAGCTTGGTCGCGGCCCGTCAGAAGTTCGGACAGGAAGAACTGGGCGAGGACGAAAACGGTGAGCAGGAAAATGATCACCATCAGCAAGGACGCCAAGGCGTCGACGAATCCCGGCCAAATATCGGCGGTGGGTGATCGTGATCGGCTTGCGAGACCGGCCATCGAACCTTAGCTGCCGCTCCGGCCCTGGGCCTTGCTGCTGCCGGCGGCGATGGTTCGGGCCAATAGCTTGATCTCCGACCGCAGCTCCTCGGTGGCCTGCCTCCTCCCGGTGGAGGTCTCCTCCAACAGACGGGCGAGATAAACCTCGATATTGCGGATGTGGCCGCGGCTGGCCTCGTCGAACCCGCCGCCTTCCGTGGCCGCTCCTAGGCGTTCGAGCACGGGGTGAAGCTCCATCTGGCTTTGGGCGAGCTTGGTGAGAAGGGCTTGTTCCGCCTTCATCTGGTCGCTCAGGGTGGTCAGCTTTTCGGCCAGTCGGGTGAGCGCCGCGGAGGTCGAAATGCGGCCTTCTTCGCCGCGGGCCAAAATCCGCTGCAGCGAATCGAGCCCTTCGGCGGTCTGTTCCAGGAGCGCTTGCACGTAATCGGGCACGCCGCCGTCGCCGCCGAAGGCCGGCGCCGGCGCGGTCAGCCGCGTCAGCCCCGACAGCCATTCCTCGAGATCGTTGTAAAAGCGGTTTTGAGCCTGACCCGTTTGCAGGTCGAGGAAGCCGAGGACTAAAGACCCTGCCAGTCCGAACAGCGACGATGAAAAAGCCGTGCCCATCCCCGAAAGCGGCGCGGTGAGCCCTTCCTTGAGGCGCGCGAAGGTGTCGGTGAGGTCGCCGCCGCTGCCGAGTTCGAGGCCGCCGATCACGCCGGACACCGAATTGATGGTGAGCAACAATCCCCAGAACGTGCCCAACAGACCGAGAAAGATGAGCAGGCCGATCAGGTAACGCGCCAAGGCGCGCGATTCATCCAAGCGGGAGGCAATGGAATCCAGCAAAGACCGCATGGAGCCGGCGGTTAGGCGGAGCGGTCCCTGGCGCTCGCTCAGCATGGTCGCCATGGGCGCCAACAGCCTTGGCATCGGAATGTCGCTGTCCTCACCCATCGAGGATGGCCGCCCGTGGGCGTCCTGGCGACGCCGATAGGCGGTGATCCAGGCGGCTTCGTGGCGCAGCACCACCACCTGCCGGAAAGCGTAAGCGATGCCGAGGAACAGGATGCCCAGGATCAGCCCGTTAAGGGCCGCATTGGCCATGAAGGCCCGTGCCAGGGGCGGGTACAGGAACCCAGCCACGGCGGCGACGGCGGCGAGAAAGAACGCCATGCGTTTGAGGTAAGGTTCCAGCCTGAACATGTCTCCTGCCTGGGGATGCGCGGGGGTTCAGCCTACGGCTTCGGCCCGCTTATGGCTGGTGGGAACGGCGTTCGCGCTCACCGGGTGAATACCAAGAGGTCGACACGGTTGGGGACGCCGTCGGCGAACTTGGAGCCCAGCGCGCGGACATCGATTCGCGTGGCCTTGACGCCGCGCTTGATCAAATGGGAACGGACCGCCAACGCCCGGCTAAGGGAAAGCCGCCGGGCCTGGGAAACGGTCCCGGTATTGCCCCGGGCGTAGGCCTTGAGTTCCACCCTGAGCCTCGGGTTCTTGGCCAGGGCCGCCGATACCGGCCCGAGGATGGCCTGGCCGTCCGCTTCCAAGCGGGCCGAGCCAGGCGCGAACAGGATCCGCCGCTTGGAGCCGGTGGCGACCGGCCCAAGTCTGGGGATGGAAGCGACCTGCTTGCGTGGGCTTTTGGCCTTGGCCGGGGCCGGTGTCGTTTTCGCCAGCGGCGTGGCGGCAACGCTTGCGCGCGGTGCGGCGGCGACCGGCGGTGATGGAGGCGGCGGGACGGCGGGCGCGGCGGTGACCCGCCGCGGGGCCGGGGTCGGCTTGCGCACGGCCTTGGGCGGGGCCGGCATCGGCGGGATGGCGGTGCGTAGGGGCGCGGCGGTGGGTTTCGGTTTCTTCATCACCGTCGGCGGCGCCAGGGGCGGCGCTTTCAGGTTCGCGGTGGCCCGCGACTTGGGTTTGGGCCTGGTCCGCGGCGGAACCACACCCTTGGCCGTGCCGCGCCGTTTACCGGTGGGCTTCGCCTTGGCCGGAGAGGACATTTTCGTCTTGGGTTTGGCCCGGGGCTTGGCCGCCGGTATCACCACGGAGGGCTTCGGCACGATCGACGGGGCGGCGGCCGTCCGGCGTGTGGACCGGCGGGCCGGTCGACGCCGCGGTTTGCGTAACCTGGTGCGCTTCCCCATAGTTCCTGGCTGCCGCAGGATGATGCGCTGTCCGGGTTTGAAGATGCTGCCGGGAAAAAGCAGAACCCTTTGCCTGGGTGAGGCCCCGCCACTATTGCCGTCGAGCACCGAGAGGTCCACCTGGACCGGGCTTCCGCCGCGATTGCCAATAACCACCGTCTGATCCTGGGCCAGGGCAGCACCGGTGATCCCGGTGAAGACCAGGGCGACGGCGGCCAAGCCCGGCACGGCAAGGATTGGGGTCCGCCGGCGCGATGTGGTGAAGGTCATGGCAGGGCAACTCCCTCGGTAAGGGCCTGTTGGGGGCGGGGCAATCATGTGTCGCGCGTGAACACCCATACCGCACAATAGACTAACGACGGCGGCGCAAACAACTGCCTTCCCCGGCGCCGGCCCCGGCCCCGGCGATGTCAGGCCGGCCCGGGTTCAGCGGCCTCGAGGACACGGCGCAAGTCCGCGTGAAGGTGATCGTTGGCGGCGACGATGGACCCGGTTTCCATCATGGCCGATCCGCCGCCCAGTTCCGAGACGAATCCACCCGCTTCGCGCACCAGCAGAACACCCGCCGCCAGGTTCCAGGGTTCCAGCCCTTCCTGCCAGTAGCCATCGAAGCGGCCCGCTGCCACGTAGGCCAGATCGAGCGCCGCCGAGCCGAACCGGCGCAGGCTGCCGGCTTTGGCCAGGAGCGCCGCCGCGTGGGCGAGAAGCGCTTGGCGGCCGGCCTCGTCAAGGGTGGGCCAGCCTATGGCGAAGAGCGCTTCGGCCATCGCCCGCCGCCCCGAGACCCGCATACGGCGGTCGTTGAGATAGGCGCCCTGGGCCTTATCCGCCCAAAAGGATTCGTCGGTGAGGGGATTGTAGACGAGCCCGGCGATGGTCTCGCTCCGAACGCGTCGGCCCGGAGTGAAGTCGCGCTCGACGGCGATGGAAATGCAAAAGCGCGGGATGCCATGGAGGAAATTTTCGGCACCGTCCAGGGGATCGACAATCCAGCGATGCGCGCCGTCCCGGCCGGCGATCTCACCGCCATCTTCGGTCAGGAATCCAAAATCGGGCCGCGCCCGGGCCAACTCCTCCCTGAGCAAGGCCGCCGATTTGAGATCGGCGGTGATGACGAATCCGCCCGGCCCCGTGGGGGAGGCCTGCAGCTGCTCCACCTCCCCGAAGTCACGAATCAAACCGCGGCCCGCCTTGCGGGCGGCCCGCTCCATGACGTTGATTAGGGGGGATTTAACGACCATTAGCCCTTGGCTCGTTCCACGTAGGTGCCGTCGGCGGTCGCCACGACGATGCGCATGCCGGTCTCGATATGGGGCGGCACCATGACCCGGCTGCCGTTGTCCATTTGCGCCGGCTTGTAACTGGAAGCGGCCGTCTGGCCCTTGATCACCGGGTCGGCCTCGAGGACGGTCATGGTGATGTGTTCGGGCAGGGTGATGGAGAGCGGCTCGCCTTCATAACTTTCCACCTTCACCATCATTCCGTCCTGCAGATAGGCCGCCTGGTGGTCGTCGATCATGTCCTTGGAGAGGGCGATCTGCTCGTAGGTTTCGGTGTCCATGAAGGTGTAGCTGTGCTCCTCGGCGTAAAGGTATTGATATTCCTTCTGGTCGAGGCGCACGCGCTCGACGCTTTCCGATGAACGGAATCGTTCATTGAGCTTGGTGCCGCCGCGGATGTCCTTGAGCTCCACCTGGAGATAGGCGCCGCCCTTGCCGGGCTGGGTGTGCTGGGTCTTAACCGCCACCCATAGGCGGCCCTTGTGCTCAATCACGTTGCCGGGACGGATGGCGTTGCCGTTGATCTTCATGGTCGCACCTTGATGGTCGCAGCTTGGAAATCTAGAGTATTTTCCGGCTAAATTGAACCATTCGACCGGAAAATGCGCTAGCGGCTTATGCCGAGATGGCCTGGGCTTCGGTGATGGTTTTATTGAACGCTTTGACCGCAACGCCTGGGCCGTCAGCGTGGCTCCACACGGCCGAGAGCACGGCGATGAAATCGGCGCCGGCCTTGACCAGGGGCGCGCAATTGGCCGCCGTGATGCCGCCGATGGCAACGCTTGGCACGGTCATCATTTCCGACCACCAGCTGAGAATTTGGGCATCCGGGTGGCCGATGGCGTCCTTGGTGGCGGTCGCATAGAAGGCGCCGAACGCGACGTAATCGGCGCCTTTTTCCGCGGCGACCATGGCGAAATGCCGCGAATCGTGGCAGGTGATTCCGACGATGGAATCGTCGCCCACCGCCGCGCGCGCCTCCTCATAGGACGAATCTTGTTGGCCCACGTGAACCCCGTCGCAGCCGGTCTCGGCGGCGAGATCGGGGCGGTCGTTCAGGAGGAAGGCGACATCGCGGGATTGGGCGACCGGGGCAAGGGTGCGGGCGGCTTCCCGGATGGCGTCGTCGTCGATGCCCTTGAGCCGAAGCTGTACGCAGGCGACGTTGCCGGCATCCAGCGCCAGGGCCAGGGTATCGGCGAAGGGGCCCGGATCCACGCGCTCGGGCGTGATCAGGTAAAGCCGGCAGGACTCGGTCACGGCTGTCCAGCGAGACGCGTGGCGGGCCGGTCAATGCACGGCGCTGGCATAGGCGCGGCGCGGTTCCAGGATCTCGAGCCGGTTGCCGCCGGGATCGAAAATGAAGAACCGTTCCTGGTGGAAGTCGCGTTCCTCGGAATAGGCCGGCCCGGCGTCGTCGATCTCGACCCCGGCCGCTTCCAATGCCTTGCGGGCGGCCGCCAAATCGTCGACCTGGAACCCCAGATGGTTGCGCAGGTTCTTGTTCACGTCGGCCTGGGTGACGCCGCGCGCGACCCCCAGGTGCAACTCGTACCAGGGGTTTTCGCAGATCCGGAAATGCGCCCCCGCGGGACCGAGGCTGTCGGGCTTCTTGAGCCGCTCGAGACCCAAGATTTCACCGTAGAAATGGATCGCCTCCTGTTCCTTTTCCGGCGGAACCTGGACGTTCATATGATCCACGCGTTTGACCAGTTCCATGGCATTCCTCCCTTTATCGCCGGCCCTTATCGCCGCCGGCGGACGCCCCTGTCATGCCGCGCCGGCAGTCCTTCCCACGGGTTCAGTCCTTCCCCCGGTAAATGTCGATGACCCGGTCGAGCATGGCGATGGCCTCGCCCCGGGGCCGCTGGAAAGTGTTGCGCCCAACGATGGATCCGGTGCCGCCGCCATCCCTGATCGCCCGGACCTCGGCGAGTAGGCCGTCGAGATCCTTGGCTTCGCCGCCCGAGAACACCACCAGCCGGCGGCCGTTGAAGGCCGATTGCACCACATGGGCGATACGCTCACTCAGGGTCGCCCGGGGGATGTTGCGTTCCTCGTAGACCTTCTTGGCCGCCTCCAGCTCGAGGGCCTCGGTGGGCGGCTTGACCTTGATGATATGGGCGCCCATCAGGGCCGCCATCTGTGCCGCGTAAGCCGAAATGTCGATGGCGGTCTCGCCCGCCTTGGAAAGGTTGCCGCCGCGTGGGTAGGACCAGATCACCACGCAGAGCCCCGCGGCCTTGGCTTCCTCGGCCATTTCCCGGGCTTCTTCGATCATCTCGAAGGCGGCGTCGGAGCCCGGGTAGATGGTCAGGCCGATGGCCGCACAGCCGAGCCTGAGCGCATCGTTGACCGAGCCGGTGATCGCCTGATCGGGATTTTCCGCGGCCGGCGCGAGCGAATTCGAAGAGTTGACCTTGAGGATCGTCGGCACGGCGCCGGCGAAGCTGTCGGCGCCCGCCTCGATCATGCCCAGCGGCGCCGCGTAAGCCGAAAGGCCGGCATCGACCGCGAGCTTGAAATGGTAATGGGGGTCATAGGCGTCGGGATTGGGCGCAAAGGATCGCGCCGGGCCGTGCTCGAACCCATGGTCGACGGGTAGGATCACCAGCCGGCCGGTGCCGCCCAGCTTTCCGTGCATCAATATGCGGGCAAGGTTGCCCTTGGTGCCGGGATTGTCGCTTTCATAACAACTGAGGATTTTTTTGACACGCTGGCTGATCTTCATCGCCTGTCGCTTCTCCTTATCCCTCTGAAGGGTCCGCTTGGCGGGTCCGCCCTGCCAAGCGCCGTCCCCTTGGTTTCAACTCAGCAATAACCTAGAGCATTTTCCGGCTAAATTGAACCATTTGACCGGAGTGAAATTACCTCGATGGTTTTGCAATCAGTGGCGGCGCGGGACCGCGCGGAGCCAGGCACCGACCTTCATTTGGGGATCCCGGGCGTCGAGAAGATCAAGGGCCCCAATCCGCGTGTCGGTGACCAAGCGGCAGCCGGCGGCGCTGGCCATGGCGGCGATGCGCGCACGCACGGTTGGGCGCGCCTTGATGCGGATGGCTTCGACACCGGCGCGGATGGCGCCGAGCGCGAGGCCGGGCTCGGCACCGCAATCGAGCACCGTTTCGGCCTCGGCGCCGGGGTGCCGCGCCCGGGCGGCGGCCACCACTTCCTTGAACCAGGCGGCGCCGCCATGGGCCGCCGCGCCGGGGGCGCTCAGAAGGCGCACGGCGGTGCCGGCCGCCTCGGCGGCAGCGAGCGCGCCGGTGGCATGTGCGAGATTGTGAATGATGATGGTGGGCGGTCCCGCCAAGGCGTCCTCCAGGAATTTCGTCAGGGCCGGATACCGGTCAGGGATCATCCCTTGTAGGCGCGGGCGGCAGCCCTGGCAAGGCGCCGGCCCGTGAAAGTGCTCTAGTCGCGGTTGACGCTTGGGCATCAGCCGTCTTAATCTTCCGACCGCCCGGTCCCGCCGGCCGCAGCCTGGTTTGGGATCGAGCGCGTAGATTAGGGGGCCCCAGGGGACGTTTCCAATGAGTGATCTGACAGCGGCGCGGGAACAGCTGGAAAACGCCATCGCGCGCCTTGAGACGGCCCTGTCCGAACAAGCCGGGGGCACGGGGAATGTGGCGGGTGACAAAGCGCTCCAAGATGCCCGTGCCGAGCACCAAAACTTGCGTGCGGTGGCCGAAAACGTTTCCGGACGCATCGACGACGTCATCGCGCGCCTTCGTGCGACCCTGGGTGAGGGTGCGGGGGGTGAGGGTGCGGGCCGTGGCGCCTGAGGCGCGGTTGGGGGCAAGAACAAGGGTAAAAAAATCATGTCGCAAGTCAACATTTACATCAATGGCCGCAATTACGATATCGCCTGCGACGACGGCGAAGAAGACCGCGTCCAAAAGCTCGGCCAGTATGTGGCCGATAAATTTTCCGAGCTGGTCGCCCAAGTGGGGCAGGTCGGCGATTCGCGGCTCCTGGTGATGACGGCGCTGTTGATTGCCGATGAATTATCCGACACCTATGCAAAGCTCGAAGGCAACGGTGCGGGTTCGGATTCGCCCGCCGATGCCGACCAAGCCACCGACGCCGAAGGCATCGCTATTTTGGTAAAACGCATAGAAGATATTGCCGCCGGCCTCGAACGTGGGTAAATTCTCCTGGAACGGACGCTGCCTGGTGCGTTAGGCCGCTAGATACCTGGGGCCAACATTTAACCCTCGGGAACTGTCCCTGCCGGAGTCGTGGCTCCGGTACACGGTGCCCACCTAACCATGAGGGCCTTAGAGAAGTAGCTAGGCCGACGGCTGGGCGGCTCCGTTCGCTCGACCACCAAGTGATCCATCTGCCGCGAGAAAGGCGGCCCGGTGCCGGCAACCGACCCCAATCCCAAAACCGCCATCAGGGCAAGCGCGCGGGAAACCCGGGCCTGTGCGTTCGAACGATTCGGTGGACGCATGGGCGCCGTTGTTACCGCCAATTTCTTCGCCCAATTCAGCCACCCGCCTGGTGTCGACATGGCGGGCTACTGGCCGACCACCGAGGAGGCCGACATCCGCCCGCTGATGACGGCGCTGCATCAACGCGGCCACCGCCTCGCCCTGCCAAGGGTCGTGGCCCGCGGTGCCCCGCTGCGGTTCCTCCGCTGGCATCCCGGCGACCGCCTCGAGACGGGTTTTGGCGGCATCCTCGAGCCCGCGGCGGGGGCTGAGGAAATTCACCCCGAAGTGCTTTTGGTCCCTTTGCTCGGCTTCGATGGGACCGGCCTGCGGCTGGGCTATGGCGGCGGCTTTTACGACCGCACCCTGGCGGCCCTGCGCAAAGCGCGCGATGTCGAGGCTATCGGCATCGCCTATTCTGATCAGGAGGTGGACAGCCTACCGGCGGGCGACCATGATGAGCGGCTCGACTGGGTCGTCACCGAGCTCGGCTGCCGCCGCTTTGGGCGGCCGTAATGACAAGAAGAAAGTTGTAAGGAAAGGCCGCGTGCGCCATGAATTTGTTGTTCTGCGGAGATATCGTCGGCCGCTCCGGCCGCCAGGCCATCGAGGCGTATCTGCCCGGCCTGCGCGACAGCCTGGCGCTGGATTTTGTGGTCGCCAATGGCGAGAACGCCGCCGCCGGGTTCGGCATCACGGCCAAGATCTGCGGCCAGCTTCATGATTTCGGGGTCGACGTGATCACCACCGGAAATCACGTCTTCGACCAACGTGAGATCATTCCCCATTTGGACAACGACACGCGCATTCTCAGGCCCGCCAACTACCCACCGGGGACGCCGGGCAAGGGCGCGACGGTGGTGCGGACGGCCCAGGGGAAGGAGGTTCTCGTCATTCAAGTGATGCTGCGGCTGTTCATGGAAGCCTTGGACGATCCCTTCCGCGGGGTCGAAGAGGCCATCGCCGAGCACCGTTTGGGCGAAAGCGTCGATGCCATCATCGTCGATGTCCATGGCGAAGCCACCAGCGAGAAGTCGGCCATGGGCCACGTGCTCGACGGACGCGTTTCCCTGGTCGTTGGCAGTCATTCCCATATTCCCACCGCCGATGGCCGTATTCTCGAGAACGGCACCGCCTATCAGACCGATGCCGGCATGTGCGGGGATTACGATTCTGTGATCGGCATGGAAAAGGAAGAGGCGATCGCCCGCTTCGTCACCCGCATGCGCAAGGAACGCCTGGCGCCGGCCATGGGGGAAGGTACCCTCTCGGCGGTGTTCGTGGAAACCGACGACGCCACCGGGCTCGCCCGCTTGGTCGCCCCGGTCCGTGTCGGCGGGGTGCTTGAGGAAACCCATCAAGGCGCGAAATAGGCCCGGGGAGAACCGGCTTTATGCCAAATAAGTGGAGGCGGCGCCTGGGGGAGCGCCGCCTCCGTTGGGGTCCGGTCGACGTTCTGGGGTTACATCGCCCGGACCTGGACCAGGAAATTGTCAACCTGTCCGGCCAGGGATTCCGACTGCTTGGACAGCTCCCCAGCGGCCTCCAGGACGTGTCAGAGCACTTAGGCGGCTCTGATATCGGCGAGGAACTTGTCGACGGCCTCGCGTAGACCCTCCGATTGGCGCGACAACTGGCCGGCCGCCTCGAGCACCTGGTTCGCGGCCTTGCCGGTCTCTTCCGCGCCCTCGGAGACGCCGGTGATGTTGCTGCTCACCTCCTGGGTGCCGGCGGCGGCCTCCTGGACGTTGCGTGAGATCTCCCCGGTCGCGGCGGACTGCTCCTCGACCGCGGCAGCGATGGTGGCGGCGATGTCGTTGACCTCGGTGATGGTCTTGCCGATGCCGCCGATGGCGTCGACGGCCTCGCCGGCGACGCTCTGTATGTCGGCGATCTGGGAGCCGATTTGCTCGGTCGCCTTGGCGGTCTGGGCGGCCAGCGACTTGACCTCGCTGGCCACCACCGCGAAGCCCTTGCCGGCATCGCCCGCCCGCGCCGCCTCGATGGTGGCGTTGAGCGCGAGTAGGTTGGTCTGCTCGGCAATGCCAGTGATCAGGTCGACCACGGCGCCGATCTTCTCGGCCGCCTCGGCCAGGCCCTGGACCGTGCCGTTGGTCTTCTCGGCCTCGTCCACGGCGCGCGTGGCGATCGCAGCGGATTGCTGAACCTGGCGGCCGATCTCGGTGATCGAGGCCGACATCTCGTCGGTCGCGGCGGCCACCGTCTGCACGTTCGTCGTGGCCTGCTCGGAGGCCGAGGCCACAGCGGCCGCCTGCTGGTTGGTCTCCTCGGCGGTGGCCGACATGGATGCGGCATTTGATTGCATCTCGGTGGCGGCGGAGGCGACGCATTCCAGGGCGGTCGCGGCGTCCTTGTCGAACGTCGAACAGAGATCCATAACACGCTTCACTTCTTCCTCTTTCGCGGCCTGCTCCTCGGCCTGCTCGGCATCCAGGCGGACCTTTTCGATGGCGTTGTCCTTGAACACCTGGACGGCGTCGGCCATCTCGCCGATCTCGTCGCTCCGGTCGGTCCCGGGGATGTCCGCCGAGGTGTCGCCACCGGCCAGTTGCTTCATGACCTCGGTCATCAGCTTGATCGGGTTGGCGATGCCGTTTCCGATCAGCCACGCCAGCAGGAAGCCGATAAAGAGGGCCATGGCGATACAGACCCCGATGATGAAATACGTGTTGCTAACCGTCTCCTCGTTGTTCGCCTGGCGTTGTTCCATCAAGCCGGTTTCCTCGGCTCGGAAGTCGGCCATAATCGCCCGGAAGCGGTCGAAGTACTTCTTACCCCGGGCCTCGCCGATCACGTCCGCCATGTCGTCCATGTTCTTGGCGGTGCCGATCTTGCGGCGTAGCGCGATGGCCGGTTCGCTGACCTGCTCCTGCCACTCCCGAAGGACTTTCTCGACCTCCTTGAGTCGCACGACCTGCTTCGGGTTGTCGTCGACGGTTTTCTGCAAGGCGGCAATCCCTTCGTAGGTCGCTTTCTCGCCACCCCGGTAGGGATCGAGGAAGCCCTCCTTGCCGGCCAGCAGATAGCCCCGCATGCCGGTTTCCATGTCCACGGCCGAGCCGACGATCGCCGCCGCGTCGCCCAGAACCACATGGGTGTGATTGACCCGTTTATTGGTCTCGACGATGGTGTTGATGCTGTAGACGCTGACGCCGCCAAGGATCAACAGGAGGACCAGGGGGGAGCAGATACCAAGCAGGATCTTGGGCTTGGTCTTCAAGTCTGAGAATTTCATGATCTTCTTCTAAATAAAGAGTTGTTATAGGCAAATATGCCTGTAAGGAATTCGACGAAGGCCCTGGCGGACGCGATGAAGCCGAGACCTGTTGTGGGGAGCTAAATACGTTATTATTCCTTTTTTCACTGTGGCTTATTCTCTTTTTCACAGTGATTCTTTGATTGCAGAATTTTAATTCTATGGTGTTAAGGTTAATGAAAAATTAATATTTATTTAGTCATAGCTATATTTGGAGATTTAGGCGGGAAACAGGGTCATTTGTCCCAATGCCGCAAGCCGGATCGAAGCCGCCGGATACGAGCCGCCGCGATCCTCGCGGGAGCCAGCCAGACAAGCAGAAGATCGGCGCCGTGGTTGATCTCATCAACGACATCGCCTCCCAGACCAATCTTCTGGCGCTCAACGCCACCATCGAGGCGGCCCGGGCCGGCGACGCCGGCAAGGGCTTCGCGGTGGTCGCCTCCGAGGTCAAGAGCCTGGCCAGCCAGACCGCCCAGGCGACCGAGGAAATTGCCGCGCAGATCAACGCGATGCAGTCGGTAACCGACGAAGCGGTGTCCGCCATCGGCGGCATCACCTCCACCATCGAGCAGATCAACGAGATCGCCTCTGCCATCGCCGCCGCGGTGGAGGAACAAGGCGCCGCCACCCAGGAGATCGCCCGCAACACCCAGGAAGCCTCCAAGGGCACCCAGGACGTATCGGGGAACATCGCCGGCGTAACCACGGCGGCCCAGAAGACAGGCAAGGCCTCGAAAGACATCCTCAACGCGTCTTCCGAGCTCGCCCGCCAGGGCAACGAACTGAAGGACGAGTTGGGCGCCTTCATGGAGAAGATCGACGCCGCCTGATCTGCCAGCACCGACGGGGCCGGGGCTTTCCCCGGTCCCGTGATTTTCTCGCCCATTAATTTTACGGGGGTCTCATCCCCGCCGGAACCGGCCGCGCCGATCGTGCGGCGGTTTTTTTTGGCCGGATAATGCTCTAGTTTGCACCCCGCGATCCTCACCGCAAGCGAGATTCCATGGCTTCCAGCCAATACATTTACGTCATGCGCGGCCTGACCAAGGTCTATCCCGGACACCGCGAAATCGTCAAGGACGTGACCCTGGCCTTCCTGCCCGGCGCCAAGATCGGCGTGCTGGGTACCAACGGGGCGGGGAAATCTACCCTTCTCAGGATCATGGCCGGCATCGATGGGGAATTTTCCGGCGAGGCCCGGGCCGCCGAGGGGACGAGGGTCGGCTATCTTCACCAGGAGCCCGAGCTCGACCCCGAAAAGGACGTGATCGGCAACGTGCTGGACGGCGTCGGCGAGGTGCGGGACTTGCTCGAGCGTTTCGAGACCGTCGCCGGGCGTTTCGCCGAACCGATGGGCGAAGACGAAATGAACGATCTGCTCGCCCTACAGGGGGAAATTCAGGAGCAGATCGAGGCGGTGGACGGCTGGGAGTTGGAGCGCCGGGTGGAGATCGCCATGGAGGCGCTGCGCTGCCCGCCGGCGGGCGCCGACGTGACCACCCTGTCGGGCGGCGAAAGGCGCCGGGTGGCGCTCTGCCGGCTTCTGTTGAGCCGGCCCGACCTGCTTCTTCTGGACGAGCCCACCAATCACCTGGATGCGGAATCCGTGGCCTGGCTCGAACGTTTCCTCGCCGATTACCAAGGCACGGTGGTGGCCGTCACCCATGACCGCTATTTTCTCGACAACGTCGCGGGATGGATCCTGGAGCTCGACCGGGGCCGGGCGCTGCCCTTCGAGGGCAACTATACCGCCTGGCTCGAGGCCAAGGGAAAGCGGCTCGCCCAGGAGGCGCGCGAAAGCGCCGCCCGGACCCGCGTGATCGCCCGGGAACTGGAATGGATCAGAGCCACCCCGGAAGCCAGGCGCACCAAATCCCAGGCCCGCGTCAATGCCTATGAACGGCTGGTGTCCGAAGCCGAGCGCCGCGCGCCCGGCACCTCCCAGATCATCATCCCGCCGGGACCCAGGCTCGGCAAATTGGTGGTGGAGGCCAAAGGCCTGACCAAGGGGTTCGGCGAGGCGCTGTTGATCGAAGACCTGGATTTCCACTTACCGGCGGGCGGCATCGTCGGCGTCATCGGTCCCAACGGCGCCGGGAAGTCGACCCTGATGCGCATGATCACCGGCCAAGAAGCGCCCGATTCCGGGACCCTGCGGCTGGGTGAAACGGTCAAGCTCGGCTCGATGGATCAGTCCCGCGACGCGCTGGCGGCGGATGCCACGGTGTGGGAGGAAATATCGGGTGGTGAGGAGGAGGTCATGCTCGGCAAGCGGCGCATGGGGTCCCGCGCCTATGTGGGGGCCTTCAATTTCCGTGGCCCCGATCAGCAGAAGTTGGTCGGCCAGTTGTCGGGCGGAGAACGTAACCGGGTCCACCTGGCGAAAATGCTGAAATCGGGCGCCAACCTCCTTTTGCTCGACGAGCCCACCAACGATCTCGACGTCGATACCCTGCGGGCGCTGGAAGAGGCATTGACGGAATTCGCGGGCTCGGCGGTGGTGGTGAGCCATGACCGCTGGTTCCTGGATCGGATCGCCACCCACATCCTGGCCTTCGAGGGCGATAGCCATGTCGAGTGGTTCCAGGGCAATTACGCCGATTACGAGGCCGACCGCAAGCGCCGGCTGGGAACCGACGCCGAGCAGCCCCACAGGATCAAATATAAGCCCCTGTCACGCGATTAGAGCACACTCCGGGTCAATGGTTCGATTTGGCCGGAAAGTGCTCTCCCCCCTTCACAGGCGGCGCTATTGGGACGGTGTCTGGGCCTCGAAACGGTCGGTCGCCCGGCGCAGGGCGGCGATCAATCCCTGGACTCCCTTGCGGTTTCGGCTGATCACCGAAGAGAACTGCTTGCGGTGGGTGAGCGGCATGCTCAACCCCTCGATCTTGAGGTCCAGCGCCTTGTAGCCCGAGCTGTTCTTGTGGATGCGTATTTCCATGGCGATGGGCGGGCCGGAAGCCCGGTTGATGCGCCCGAAGACCAGGGTCGTGTTGCCGCCGGACGGCTGGGAGCGCAACACGTCGATGGTCTCGCCGCTGTATTGCTTGAACAGGCCGGCGTAATTGTGGGCGACGTAAATCTCGTAAAGCTTGAGGAATTCCTTGAATTGGGCCTCGCTGGTCCGCCGCCAGTGGACGCCGAGGACGAATTTTCCCACCACGGGAATATCGAAATACTTCACCAGCAGCCGGCGCAGACGCTTGACCCGGTCGGAATCGGAAAGATCGCTTGATGCCAGCTCCGTTATGACCGTCGAGGTCAGCTCCTTGACGAAAGCCTTGGGGCTGCTCGCCGGCTGGGCCGAGGCGGGGGAGGCCAGCAGAACGGCCAGCGCCGCGACGGCGGCAAAGCGGCGGACCCTAATGCTGAGAACGACAGGAATCGGCATGGCGGAGCCGGCTTTATTCCGCGCGGGCGGATTTCCCATCCGTGGTGTTCTTTTTAAGCTCGGGCTCGAAGGTGATCCCGGGCGCCGGCTGTTCCGATGTCGCCTTGCCGTTGGCGATCGCATCGATGCGGCGCTGCCGATAGAGGCTACGGACGGCGATGTAGAAATCGAGGGACGTCCGCTCGAGCTCGTCGATGGTCTCGAGGTTGCGGGCGCGGAAATCGATGCCCGTGACCAACGCCCGCACAATAATCCATTCCTCGGCGTCCTCATTGCGCACCCAAATGTTGAAGGGATCGACGAAGTATTCCGTCACTAAGCCCAAAGCGTCGCGTGGATTGGACGGCCCCAGGAGCGGCAACACGATATAGAAGCCCTCACCGGCGCCCCAAACGGCGAAGGTCTGACCGAAATCTTCCGAATGCCCTTCGATTCCCATATAGGCGGCGGCGTCCCAGACGCCGAGTATGCCGACGGTGGTATTGATGACGAACCGACCGGCGGTATTCCCCGCACGGTCCATTTCACCTTGCAGGACATCGTTGGCGAAGACCACCGGCGCGCGCAGGTTGGACAGGAAGTTGTGGACGCCGTTCTGAACCGGCACCGGCAGGACTCCCTTGAATACCACCGCGGCGGGGCGGAGCAACATCCCGTCCATCTGTTGGTTGAACGCGAACATCGCCCTGTTGAAGGGCTCGATCGGGTCGTTGTCCTTTTCGAACTCGGCCCGCGCGGCGGCGTCCTTGGGCGCAGTGGCGCACCCCGGCAGCCCCGCCATGGTGATCACCAAAAGGGTCAACAGGCCGAGACGGAATAAAACCCTAAAAGGAGACGTCTTGGTCATTTAGATCTACCGTCCACTCAACGTTAGATCGGACAAGTTCACCGTCCGATCTGCCCTACTTATTTACTTCTGCCCCCTCTGGGCGGGCCGGGTGCCGAAGCTGCCAAGCGATCATCACCCTGGAGGGTAAAATCTTCATTAATTCCGACCCCTAACGCCGTCTGGACGGCATCGAAATTTCATCAGAGTGAGTACCACAGCCGTGGGGGAATTACCAGACGCTATATCAGTCTCGGGCCCGGCCCACCCTCCCGTATCCCATCCTCTTCACCGTTTGTTAAAACATAATAATATATTTATGTCTTGATAATGCATGTTTATGGTGCTTCTTTTGCGGCCTGCCCGGGCGTTGGGCTGCCGTGGGAGTCCAACGGGGAACGACATGACTGAGCTTGACGAGCTGCTGACAGTATTGCGCACGGTCGCGGAACCGACCCGGATCCGGCTGCTGGCGCTTTGTGCCCAAGGCGAGCTGACGGTCACCGAACTGACGCGGGTCCTGGGCCAGAGCCAGCCCCGGGTGTCCCGCCACCTCAAGCTCATGGTGGACGCGGGCCTGCTCGAACGTTTCCGGGAAGGGACCTGGGCCTTTTTCCGGCTCGCCCGCCGGGGTTCGTCCACCGATATCGCGGCTCGGGTCCTGGAAATGGTGCCCGCCAACGATCCCGCCACCTCCCGGGATCGGCACCGGCTGGCCGAGGTCAAGGCCGAGCGGGACCGCATCGCCGCGGCCTATTTCCGCAAGAACGCCAAGCAATGGGACGAAATAAGGCGGCTGCACGCCGATGACGACGAGGTGGAAAAGGCGCTCATGGCGCTTCTCGGCGAGGCCGAATTGGGCCGTATGCTCGATATCGGAACCGGGACCGGGCGCATGCTGGAACTTCTGGGGCCCCGCGCGCGGCGCGGCATCGGCATCGATCTTTCCCGCGAAATGCTCAACGTGGCGCGCGCCAATCTGGAGCGCGCCGGCCTCGATCATTGCCAGGTCCGGCTCGGCGACATGTACGGGTTGTCCGCCGCCGGCGACCGCTTCGATCTGGTGACCATCCACCAGGTGCTGCACTATGCGGATCAGCCGGGGCTGGTCATCGCCGAGGCGGCGCGCGTTCTGGCGCCGGGCGGACGCTTGGTGGTGGTGGATTTCGTGCGCCACGACGTGGAGGTCTTGCGGACCGAGCACGCCCATCGGCGTCTTGGCTTCGAAGACCAAGAAATCGCGGCATGGTGCCGGGCGGCGGCGCTGGAGCCGGCCGCCCCGGTCTCCATCCCCGGCGATCCCTTGACGGTCAAGATCTGGCTGGCGGCGCGGCAACGTGACGCCACCGCCGCTTTGGACCAACAAGCGGATTAAGCCCATGGTACGGCAACCGAAATCAGGCAAGGCCCGGCCCCGGATATCCTTCGAGTTCTTCCCGCCCCGGACGGAAAAGATGGAAGAGACGCTATGGGCCGCGATCCGCCGTTTGGCGCCCCTGGCGCCCCGTTTCGTCTCGGTGACCTATGGCGCCGGCGGCAGCACGCGCGAACGCACCCATGCCACCGTGGTGCGGATCCTCAAGGAAACCGATCTCACCGCCGCCGCCCACCTCACCTGTGTCGGCGCCTCGCGCGTCGAAGTTCTGGAAGTGGCCCGCGAATACTGGGACGCCGGCATCCGTCATATCGTCGCCCTCCGCGGCGATGCGCCGGAGGGAGAGAGCGCCTACCTGCCCCACGCCGAGGGGTTCGCCTATGCCACTGACCTGGTGGCGGGGTTGATGTCGGTGGGCGATTTCGAGATTTCCGTCGCCGCCTATCCCGAAACCCACCCCGAGGCGGCCAGCCCCGAGGCCGATCTCGACAACCTCAAGCGCAAGATCGATGCCGGGGCAAGCCGCGCCATCACCCAGTTTTTCTTCGATGTGGATCACTATTTCCGGTTTCTCGACCGGGTCCGCGCGGCCGGGATCACCGTGCCCGTGGTCCCCGGAATCCTGCCGGTCACGAATTTCAAGCAGGTCCGGAAATTCTCCGCCCTTTGCGGCACCGAAGTGCCCGACTGGTTGGCCGATCTTTTCGAAGGGCTCGACGACGACGCGGAGACACGCAAGCTCATCGGGGCGTCGGTGGTGGCCGACCAGTGCCGCCTTTTGGCTGCCGGTGGGGTCGACGAGTTCCACTTCTACACCCTGAACCGCGCCGACCTGACCTACGCCATATCCCATATCCTGGGACTCAGGCCCAAAAGCCCGCCAAGCCCCGCACGGGCCGCGGGAGCCGGCTGAGCGGGCCCCGCCATGGCGGAGCGCGGAAAACAGATCGCAGCCCTGCTGGCCCGGCGCATCCTGGTGCTGGACGGGGCCATGGGCACGATGATCCAGCGCCACGACCTCGACGAGGCCGATTTCCGGGGTGCGCGCTTCGGGGAATGGGAGCGGGACCTCAAGGGCAACAACGATCTTCTGACCCTGACCCAGCCCCAAATCATCAGCGAAATCCACCAGGAATTCCTCGCCGCCGGCGCCGATCTGATCGAGACCAACACCTTCAATTCGACCGCCATTTCCCAGGCCGATTACGGGATGGAGGGCCTGGTCCGTGAGTTGAACGAGGAAGCGGCCAAGCTAGCCCGCGCCGCGGCCGACGATTGGGCGGCGGCAACGCCCGACAAACCCCGTTTCGTCGCGGGCGTATTGGGCCCCACCAACCGCACGGCGACGATGTCGCCCGACGTCAACGATCCGGGTTTCCGCAACATCACCTTCGACCAACTGGTCACGGCTTACGGGGAGGCCGTCGACGGGCTGCTCGCCGGCGGCGTCGATCTGCTGATGATCGAGACTTCGTTCGATACCTTGAACGCCAAGGCGGCGATCTATGCCATCCTGGCGAGGTTCGAGGAATTGGGCCGCGTCACCCCGATCATCGTGTCGGGCACCATCACCGATGCCTCGGGCCGCACCTTATCGGGGCAGACGGCGGAGGCCTTCTGGTACTCCATCGCCCATGCCAGGCCGCTCGCCGTGGGATTCAACTGCGCCTTGGGCGCCGAGGGCCTGCGCGCCCATATTCAGACGCTGGCGCGGGTCGCCTCCACCCATACCTCGGTTCATCCCAACGCGGGCCTGCCCAACGCCTTCGGCGGATACGACGAAACCCCGGAGAAAATGGCCGCCGCAATCGGCGGATTCGCCCGTGAGGGCATCGTCAATATCGTCGGCGGATGCTGCGGCACGACCCCGGCGCACATCGCCGCCATGGCCGAGGCGGTCGCCGGCCTGACCCCCAGGGCGATCCCCGAAGCTGCGACCGCGTGCCGCCTTTCCGGGCTCGAGCCGCTGATCAGCGGTGGTCCCGCCGGCTTCATCAATATCGGCGAGCGCACCAACGTCTCCGGTTCGGCGCGCTTCGCCAAGCTCATCCGCGAGGGCGATTTCGACACCTCCCTCGAGGTCGCCCGCCAGCAGGTGGAGAACGGCGCCCAGGTGATCGACGTCAACATGGACGACGCCATGCTCGATTCCGAGGAGTCCATGACCCGATTCCTGCTCCTGGCGGCGGCCGAGCCGGATATCGCCCGGGTGCCGGTGATGGTCGACTCCTCGCAATGGCCGGTCATCCTGGCCGGGCTCAAATGTCTCCAGGGCAAGGGCGTGGTGAACTCCATCAGCCTCAAGGAGGGGGAACAGCCGTTCATCGCCCAGGCCCGGGAAATCCTTCGCTTCGGTGCCGCGGTGGTGGTCATGGCGTTCGACGAGGCGGGCCAGGCCGATAGCTTCGCGCGCAAGATTGAAATTTGCCGCCGCGCCTATGGTATCCTGACCGAGACCGTGGGCTTTCCCGCCGAGGACATCATCTTTGATCCCAATGTCTTTGCCGTCGCCACGGGCATGGAGGAGCACGCCAATTACGGCGTCGACTTCATCGAGGCGACCCGTGCCATCAAGGCGGAACTGCCGGGCGCCCACGTGTCGGGCGGGGTGTCGAACCTGTCGTTTTCGTTCCGCGGCAACGATCCCCTGCGCCAGGCCATGAACGCGGTCTTTCTCTATCACACCGTCGCGGCGGGGATGGATTTCGGCATCCTCAACGCCGGCCAGTTGGCGGTCTACTCCGAGATCCCCGCCGACATCCGCGAACGGGTCGAGGACGTAGTGTTGAACCGGCGCACCGATGCCACCGAGCGGCTGCTCGAGGTGGCCGACCGGCTCCAGGGAAACACAAAGGCGCGGGTCGAGGATCTCTCCTGGCGCGAAGGCACGGCGGCCGAGCGCTTGGGCCACGGCCTGGTCAAGGGGGTCACCGATTTCATCGTCGAGGATACCGAAGAGGCGCGCCTCGAAGCCGACCACGCCATAGAGGTGATCGAGGGCCCCTTGATGGACGGCATGAACGTGGTCGGCGACCTGTTCGGATCGGGCCAGATGTTCCTGCCCCAGGTGGTGAAATCGGCGCGGGTCATGAAGCAGGCGGTGGCCCACCTGATCCCCTTCATCGAGGCCGAAAAAGCCCGCTCGGGCGGCGGTCCCAAGGGCCGGGTGGTGATGGCCACCGTCAAGGGCGACGTTCACGACATCGGCAAGAACATCGTCGGCGTCATCCTGCAGTGCAACAATTTCGAGGTCATCGACCTCGGTGTCATGGTCCCCTATGGGCGCATCTTCGAGGCCGCCCTTGAGCACCATGCCGACTTCATCGGCCTGTCGGGCCTGATCACGCCGTCGCTGCTGGAAATGGCGTCGGTGGCGGCGGAGATGGAGCGGGCGGGCATGGCGCTGCCGCTGTTGATCGGCGGCGCCACCACCTCCAAGGTGCACACGGCGGTGAAGATCGCGCCCAATTATTCGGGTCCGGTGATCCACGTGATCGATGCGTCCCGCGCCGTCGGCGTCGTCCAGAACCTGGTCTCGGACACGCGCAAAAGCGATTTCGTCGCCGGGGTGGCGGCGGAATACATTACCATTCGCGAAAATTTCGAGGCCGGCGACCGGGAAGGGCGGTTGCTGTCCCTGGCCGACGCGCGCGCCAATGGGGCCGAGATCGATTGGCAGAGCCATGCCCCCACCGTGCCCGCCTTCACCGGGATTAGGGCGTTCGCGGGCTACGACCTGGCCGAGCTCGCCCAGTGCATCGACTGGACGCCCTTCTTCCAGACCTGGGAATTGAAGGGCCGCTATCCGGCCATCTTGGACGACGCCAAGCAGGGCGAGGCGGCACGGTCGCTCTACGCCGACGCCAAGGACATGCTGGAACTGATCATCGACGAGGGGTGGCTCGAGGCGCGCGGCGTCATCGGCTTGTGGCCCGCCAATGCGCTCGGCGACGATGTCGAACTCTACGCCGATGACAGCCGGACCAAACTCGCCGACACGGTCCATTTCCTGCGCCAGCAGATGAATAAGACCAAGGGAGCCAATCACTGCCTGGCCGATTTCGTCGCCCCCAAGGAGACCGGCCCCGATGATTTCATGGGCGCCTTTGCGGTGACCGCGGGCCATGGCTGCACCGAGCGCGCGGCCGCTTTCGCCGACGCCAACGACGATTACCAATCGATCTTGCTCAAGGCGCTGGCCGACCGGCTGGCCGAGGCCTTTGCCGAGCGCCT
>SMUX01041984.1_pt1 | contig 34137 bp, 29 predicted proteins | sample 2456431 | NCBI WGS metagenome assembly SMUX01 (sample SAMN11095930, study PRJNA526329) | marine sediment metagenome | biome: Marine sediment; feature: Surficial sediment; material: Deep marine sediment; isolation source: Hadal surficial sediment | place: Pacific Ocean | collected 2014-11 | depth... | reverse complement strand
TGCTCCTGGCGCAACTCTACCTCCTCCTTCCCTGGAGTCGGACCTTCCGACATCTGACCGCCATGGATGGTGGGAATGCAAAAGGATTGTAGGAACAATCCTTGCCCTGTCGGTTGCCTGTACCATTCCTCGAGCCAAAGATCCACGGGCGAAGCGGACCAAGACAAAGGTCCAGTGGGTGAGGCGATAATAAAGTGAAGGTCCGGTGGACCTTCACCCCGCCGAACGCCCAAGCCAGGGACGGCTTGGGCTGGTGCCACAGCGAAGCAGGGACTGCGACGCGCATGGATTGTCCCGCTGAGCGGGTTCGGCCACGGATGGCGAACCCCGGGCTTGCAAGCGCAGCCGGATTGCGAAGCGCGGCAAGGACTTTTTCAGCATCTTCCTAGCACTTGCGTAATGGCGCCGCCTACGTCGGAGGGCGTCGCGAGTACCCGCACACCGGCTTCCTCAAGCGCCTTGCGTTTGGAGTCGTAGGTACCTTTATTACCCATAACTATCGCGCCGGCGTGACCCATGCGTTTGCCGGCGGGCGAGGCACTGCCCGCGACAAATGCGACTACCGGTTTGCGCATGCTGGCGGCATACTCTGCCGCCTCTTCTTCAAACGAGCCGCCAATCTCTCCCACAATAACGACGGCGTCAGTGTGCGTGTCATTGTCTAAATCTTCTAACGCATCGCGGATCGTGGTACCCAGAATCGCATCGCCACCAATACCAATAAAAGCGGATTGTCCAAAGCCCGCGCGCACGAGATTGAGACAGACCAGGGTCCCCAGACTGCCGCTACGCGAAATGGTTCCAATCCGTCCCGGCCGAAAGACGCGATCGTTGAACACGGGCATGAACCCAACAAAACATTCTCCCGGTGTCGCCAGCCCCGCCGTATTCGGCCCCAGCACACGCACCTTGTTCTCACGGGCTGCGGCCAAGAGATACATCACGTCTTGCACCGGTATGTGTTCGGTGAGGATAACAAGTTTTCTCACACCAGCATCAATCGCGTCCAAAGCGGCGTTGCGCACCGCGAGCGGGGGGATGAATAAAACCGAGACTTCAAAACCTGTCGCTTCCATCGCCTCGCTGGGACTGCCATAGACAGGTACGCCTAGATGTGTGGTGCCGGCTTTCTTTGGATTCACGCCGCCCACAATTTTCGTGCCGTACGCTTGCATGCGCTCAGTCCAAAATGTCGCTTGGCGTCCCGTGATGCCCTGAACAAGCACGCGTTCTTCGCCACGCACGATCATTTCGCCGCCTCGACCGCCGCTCTGACCGCGTCGTCCAGGGCATCATAGGGTTCGATACCGAGCCGCTCTCGCAGCATCTGCACCGCTTCGTCTTCGCCGGTCCCGTGCACCGTAAAGAAAACGGGAACCTTGGGCTTGAGCATCTCCCACGCCGCCGTGACACCTTCCATCATGACGTCCGTGCGGGCGACGGCCCCGCAGAAATTGATCAAGACACTCTTCACGCGCGGATTAGCCAACACCAGCTGCAGCGCGGGCTTGCCCTTGACGTAGGCATCACCACCGATTTCCAGAAAATTGGCTGGCGCACCTCCGTGATAGCGCACAACATCAAGCGTTGTCATCGTCAACCCGGCACCGTTAGCCAATATCCCCACATCACCATCGAGTTCAATATAGCGTAATCCGAGTTCACAGCTGCGGGCTTCGAGCTCGGTCATGGGCTCTCGTGCGCCACGGTCCGCTAATTCCGGTTGGCGCTGGATGCCCGAATCATCGAGCACAAACTTACAGTCCAGGGCGACAAGATCACCGCCCTCGATCACCGCCAGCGGATTGATCTCGACCAACTCGGCATCGTTGGTACTGTAGACCTGGTAAAGCCTGACCAACAGATCGGCCACCGCACCCGCGTCATCGAGCTCCAGGCCCGCCAGCATCTGCAGCGCGTTTGCATGATCGAGTCCATGTCTAATATCCACCGACAATTGTCGCAGTCGATCGGCCTTGGTGGCTGCTACTTCTTCGATGTCGATGCCGCCTTCGACGGAAAACATCAGCAGCGGATTCTTACTCGCCGGATCGTTGAGAACAGCGGCGTAATACTCGCGCACAATCGGTGCGCGTTGCTCGACCAACACGCGCTCCACCGTATGTTCGCCGATTAGCATACCAAGGATTTCCGAAGCCGCGGCACGCGCTGAATCGGCGTCATCAGCAGTTTTGATACCGCCAGCCTTACCGCGTTTACCGGTCGGTACTTGCGCCTTAACCACGACTGGTCCGAGTTCAGTCGCTGCCTGCGCTGCCTGTTCCGGGGTTGTGGTCAGCATGCTGCGCGGCACTTGGATGCCCGCCGCCACGAGCAATAGTTTGGCGGCGTGTTCCTCGAAGTTCATGGATGAATCTCTAAAGAGGGAGACTTATTTCCCGTAGCGCGACCAGTAGTCGCCAAATAGCTCTTCTTCGGTCGGCTTGTCTTCCGCGATTACGGTCGAGAGGTGGGTAATGTTGATGAAATGTCGATAGTTGAGATTCTCGCTGATGCTATTACCACCCCAGGTACCGCAGCCCATACTGAGCGTAAAGTTAAGACCGCTATTGAATCCGCCACCGTTACCAAATGTATGGGCTTGGTTGACCAACACCCGAACGACGTCGATCTCCTCAGCGAGATAACGGGCGTGATCCATATCCTGCGTATGAATGCCGCAAGAATGCCCCCTACCGACATAATCGAGGATCGCCTGGATCTGCGCGGCTGCTTTCTCGAAATTACTGGCGCGATAGACTGTCAGCACCAGCGAAAGTTTTTCGTCGGAGAACGGGTGTTCTGGACCGACACCGGTTTCTTCGACCATAAAAAAACGTGCCGCCTGCGCAGCGTCTGGCAATCCCGCTTCACGCGCGAGCACGGCCGCATCCTTGGCAATCACCTTGTGATTCAAACGCCCATCGATCCATAGCGTGTTTTCGATCGCTTTCTTTGCTCTAGCAATGGCAAGATAGCCACCGACGGCCTCTAGCGCCGAGATCGCCTCCTTATAGACATCGTCCAAAATGACAACGGCATTCTCAGACGAACACGACGTAGCGTTGTCGAAGGTCTTTGATGCGCAGATTTTCTCGGCCGCGTCTTTGAGATCGGCACTGCTATCGATAATGACGGGTACATTGCCGGTGCCGACACCGATTGCCGGTGTGCCACTGCGGTAAGAATTGCGTACGTTGTTTTGCGAACCCGTCGTGACAACCAAATCACAGGCCTGCATCAACGCATTGGTCAACGCCTTGTTAACCGGGGCTGGTAACACCTGTACCAGATCCGCCGGCAATCCAATGGTTTCCAGCGCCGAGCGCATAAGCTCAACTGCGCGCGCGGTGGTCGTCCAACCTGCCGGCGATGGCGCGATAATAATCGCGTTACGCCCCTTGATCGCCATCATTGCCTTATTGACTGGCGTGGCCGCCGGATTGGTAGACGGCGTCACGGCACCGACGACGCCCACGGGTTTGGCGTATTTGACGATACCATGGGCCTTGTCTTCTTCAATCACACCCACGGTCTTAACTCGCGACAGGTCGCGCAAGGTACCAAAGGTCTTGCGTTGATTCTTGATGATCTTATCGGCGACGTTACCGAGTCCGGTATCGCGTACGGCTGATTCGGCAAGTTCCTTGGCGTGTTCTGGCTTGCAGAGCGACCACGCCAGCGCGGTGACCGCTTCATCGGTGCGTGCTTGCGTAGCGTGGGCAAACGCCGACAGGGCCGCCCGTGCTCGTGCCACAAGCTGGTTCACCGCGTGGACTTCCGGTGTTCCGGCGGACATCATTTCACCTTGTTTGCCCATCTATCCGCGCAAGACATCGCAGAACAACATCGGATCGACATTACCACCTGAACATACGACAACTACATTCTTACCACGACAATCGAGTTTACCGCTTAGCACCGCCGCTAACGCAACCGCGCCGCCCGGTTCGACTACCAACTTGAAATGATGGAATGCCGCCACCATGGCCGCTTTCACATCATCGTCGCTGACAACGAGCGCGCCTTTGAGTAAGCGAGAGTTAATATTGAACGCCAATTCACCGGGGGTGGGGACTAGTAGCGCATCGCATATCGATTTTGTTTCCCCATCATTATGTTCGCGCTGTCCGCTTGCCAGCGACCGGGCAGTGTCGTCGAAACCGGCTGGCTCTACCGCATACACATCCGTCGTGGGCGTTTTTTCCGCTAGCGCGATCGCGCACCCGGCGATCAGACCGCCGCCGCCGCAGGGCACCAGCACCGTATCCAAAATTAGGCCAAGCTCGGCGGCACGATCGGCGATTTCAAGGCCAATGGTTCCCTGACCGGCGATAATAGCGGGATCTTCGTAGGACCGGTCGAGGGTGGCGCCGCGCTCATTGGCAATCTGTTGCGCCAACGCCTCTCGGTCTTCGCGATAGCGGTCATACAGGCGCACTTCAGCGCCATAAGCCCGTGTATTGGCCTGCTTAATCGCCGGCGCGTCGGCCGGCATGACGATGACGGCCGGGATGCCCAGTATCTGCGCCGCCGCTGCTATGCCTTGAGCGTGATTACCGGAGGAAAACGCAACCACCCCGCACTTTCGTGCCGTCTGATCGAGTCGCGACAATCGGTTGTAGGCACCACGAAACTTAAACGCGCCCGTACATTGTAACATCTCAGGTTTAACTAAGAGTCGGCTGCCGAGCTGTGTATTGAGCGCCGGTGATTCGAGCAGCGGCGTCACTACCGCGTGGTCGCGTATACAGCGCGCTGCGTCGAGCACGTCGGCGAAGCTCGGCGCTGCCGGCTGCACATCGATGCTTGACGTAGCACCAGGCGCCATGGCCAATCAATCCTTCGCGCCAAGACCGCGGCGCGTGCCCTTCAAGGCACGGTAGATATTGGTACCAATCGTCAGCACACCGGCGCCTATCAACAACGCGACGATGGGCCGGCTGATAAACGCACCCATATCGTAACTCAACATCTGCATCGCCTGGGCAAAGTTTTGCTCACCGAGCCTTCCGAGAATCACGCCGAGGATGATGCCAGGAATGGAATAACCAGAACGCCGCAGGAAGAAGGCAATAACGCCCGCCGCGAACATCACCAACACATCGGTGGCCAGGCCACGCACGGCGTAGGCACCAACGGTCGACAACAATAAGATGCCCAGGGCGAGGAACTGGAACGGTATGCGCAACAACTGGGTAACGGTTTTTACCTCGAGATAGCCAAGCACGAAGATGGCGATATTGGCGAAGAACATGGCCGCGAACACCACATACACCAGTTCCGAACTGTTGGTAAACACCAAGGGTCCCGGTTCCATGTCGTGCATCTGGAACACACCAATCATCATGGCGGTGAGCGCCCCACCGGGCAGCCCCAGGGATAGCAGCGGAATCATGGCGGCGCCGGTGGCGGCATTGTTGGCAGTCTCCGATGCGACCACGCCCTCTAGGCAGCCGGTGCCGAACTTCTCCGGTGTTCTCGACCAACGCACCGCCTCGTTATAGCTCAAGAACGCGGCCAAGGTCGCGCCGATACCGGGCAGGATGCCAGCGAAAAACCCCAATAGCACCGATCGCAGTACTGCGATCTTAAGCCGCCAAAACTCGAGCAGGCTAGGCAGCTTGGTACTAAAGGCAGGCATCTGAAACACACCGACCACGCGCTTTTCGGCCTGCACAAACACCTCGGATACCGCAAAGAAACCCAGGATCAGTGGAATGAAATGGATACCGGCGAGCAAATAGACAAAACCAAACTCGTAGCGCTCCATACCGGCGACCGGGTCAAGCCCGACGGTGGCAACCATGAGGCCGAGTAATATCGACAACCATCCTTTCCACAACGTCCTAGCCCCTACCGACGATGCAACCGCAATACCGAGAAACACGAGCGCAAATATCTCCGGCGGACCGAATGCCCTAATCGCCCAATCCGCCAAAAGCGGCGTAAATGCGATCATGAGTAACACAGAACAGGTCCCACCCAATGATGAACACAGCACAGCAGCACCAATGGCCTTACCGGCCTCGCCTTTCTGGGTCATCGGGTAACCGTCGAAGGCAGTGGGCGCGTTTTCGGGTGAACCGGGGATGTTGAACAGGATCGCAGTGACCGCACCCCCATAGGTACCTGAACAATAGAGCACGGAGTAGAACATAATCGCGTCGGATGCGCTGAGGATGCCTGAAAACGGCAGAAAGATAGCGCCCAAGGTAAGCATATTCACGCCAGGAATGGCGCCAAATAACATACCGCCAATCAGTCCGGCGAAGAATATGCCGACGCTCAAGGGATTGCCAAAGAGCGTTAATGCCCCACCTATTAACTGTTCCAGCATTGGTGTGCTCCGATGCTCGCTAGCGGATCAACACGATCAGCCAGTTGCTGAAATCATAAAAGCCGGGCCAATAGCCGACCGGCAGGCCAACGTACAAAAACCGCGTAAACACGATCGTCAGGACGGCCCAGATCGCGATGGGAACGATCACCAGCCACTTAACGCGGCGTTCACCGATAAGATATAGATAGCCGGCGAGGAAAAGGGGGGTTGTGAAATAATAGCCCGTGTAGTTGAGCAGACTCGCATAGACTATCGGCAAGGCCAATGTCAGCCCCATCCGCATGATGGAAGCCCTATCGTGCCGACCCGCCACATCGGCGCTACTACTTTGGGCAGCGGCCGCGACCCCGCGCGCATCGGCCTCACGGCCAAGAAGCAGCTGAATGAGTTGGCCTATTGCGGCAGCAACAATCAAAAAGATCAGTACCCGCGGCCAGCCGGCGGCGCCGAACTTGTACATTTCGATATCACGAGAAAAATCGAAACTCAAAATATAGGCAAGCCCGGCAAACACGAGCCAGAATGCCACTTCCAGCCATTGGCCAGTGGTTAGTCTTTTCATGGCGGGGGCCATCAACAACGTTGCTCCGGCAAAGCTAACTCCGCCGGAGCACGTATCAACACAAGAAGTAAGGGCTACTGGATCAGCCCCATCTCCTTATAAGTCTTCTTATAGATCTTCATCGTATCGTTGATGAGCTTCTTCGCACCCTCGGTGTCCCGATAGCTCGGAATCAGATCCATATATTTCTTCTTGTTGAAGGCCATATAGCTATCCGTTTTATAGCCATTTTGAAAGGCCCATTGCAGATATTTCACACGATCCTTGGGCACATCCTTATGGACGTAAAAGCCGCGGAACCGCATCAACGGCGTAAACTTTAACCCAACGTCGTTCATCGACGGCACCTTGGCGAAAGCGGACGGGCGTTCGAACAAGAACGTGAGGATGGGCTTGAAATCACCACTCTCTAAGAAACCGCGTACGTCGCCAGGTTGCTCGAACAACGCATCGACCTGAGCGCCCTTGAGCGCGGCATAACGTGGACCCCCCTTGTCGAAACTGACCTGCTGAATCTTAAAGCCAAAGTGCTTGGCAGTGCGGTTCATATTGATACGTTCCATCGAACCTTCGCCGGAGACATTGGCAATCGTTGCCTTGCCGTTCTGTGCTTTCACATACTTGACGAAGGAGTCCCAATCAGTGAAACGCGTCTCCTCGGAACGGATATAGATTTGGCTGAAGGTAATCTGTGAGATCACCAACGGAATCAGATCCTTGGCAGGATGGATCTTAGACTTGCCGATCGCATACCCACTGGTCGCATCATCGATGTGCTCAAGCACCGTATAGCCGTCGGCCGGCGCTGCCATGTAGGTCTTCAAGCCAACCATACCCGAACCACCTGGTTTGTAGTCTGGATTGATATCGATACCGGCGGCATCTTTGACGCCCTGAATCATGGCGCGGGATACCTGGCCTGAACCACCCCCGGGGCCATAGGGCACGATCATAGTAAGCGGGCGTTCGGGAAAACCACCCGGTTTCTCCATCATTTCGGCCGCAATCGCCGGCGCCACCAATGTCAGCCCAAACAACGAGCCAAGCGCAAAAGCTGTTATGCTAGATAATCTCGACATGATGCATTCCTCCAACGGGTATCTCTGGTTCGTTTAAACGGGGGGTCGGCCAGAGCTACTTCGGGCGCCCACTCGCCCAGTTACATTACCCTGAATTTGAGATGAAAGACAATTTTCAGCCTGAGTTCGCTGCAAACCGGCCGAACCGCGAAAAAGGCTTGGCTTTCCAGTAAATACGCTCGGTTAATGCCCTGGTCGCAGCCTGGCCTGGCCGCATGGCGTATGCCGAAATCTATATCGGTGTTTGTTATTATTAGGTATGAATCAACCGCGGGCGGGTGAACATGACGGTCATCAAGCAGCAAGATCTAATCGATAGCATCGCCGACGGACTGCAGTACATCTCTTTTTACCATCCGCCTGATTTCGTTCGTGCCATGGCCGCCGCCTATGAGCGCGAAGAATCGCCGGCAGCCAAGGACGCGATGGCGCAAATCCTCACCAACTCGCGTATGGCGGCCGAAGGCCACCGGCCCATGTGTCAGGATACCGGGATTGTTGTGGTATTCCTCAAAGTGGGCATGAATGTGCGCTGGGATACCGACCAGTCACTGGCAGATATGGTGAATGAAGGCGTGCGTCGCGCCTATAACGATCCGGATAACCCGCTACGCGCGTCCATCGTCAGCGATCCTCTCGGCATACGTAAGAATACGGGCGATAACACGCCGGCGGTGATACACACCGAACTTGTTGCCGGCAATGAGCTTGAAATAATCGTCGCCGCCAAGGGCGGAGGCTCGGAGAACAAATCCAAATTCGCGATTCTCAATCCAAGCGATGATCTCGTCGAGTGGGTGGTAAAGACGGTACCGACCATGGGCGCGGGCTGGTGTCCGCCGGGGATACTCGGACTCGGCATCGGCGGCACGGCAGAAAAGGCGATGGTGCTGGCCAAGGAATCGCTGATGGAGCCGATCAACATCCAAGCGCTCATCGCCCGCGGGCCCGAAAGTCGCATCGAAGAATTGCGTCTAGAGATCTATGACAAGGTCAACGCGTTAGGAATTGGCGCGCAGGGCTTAGGTGGATTAACGACGGTACTCGACATAAAGATCCTTGACTATCCCACCCACGCCGCATCGCTGCCAGTGGCCATGATCCCCAACTGCGCCGCTACCCGACATGTACATTTTGTGCTCGACGGGAGTGGTAGCGTGCAACTAGAGCCGCCGCGACTCGAAGACTGGCCGGATATCACCTGGCGAGCCGGCGAGAACGCTCGCCGCGTCGATTTGGATGACGTCACTGCCGCAGATGTTCAGACCTGGCAACCGGGCGAAGCCCTGCTTCTAAGCGGCAAATTGCTGACCGGACGTGACGCCGCCCACAAGCGCATCGCCACATTGTTTGCCGAAGGCAAGCCCTTGCCTAAGGGTGTCGATTTTCGCAATCGATTCATCTATTACGTTGGCCCGGTAGACGCGGTGGGTGGGGAAGTAGTCGGACCCGCTGGCCCCACCACCGCCACTCGTATGGACAAGTTTACAGACATGATGCTGGAGCATACCGGACTGTTGGGTATGATTGGCAAGGCCGAACGCGGGCCTGCCACGGTTGAATCGATCAAGAAGCACAAAGCGGTATACCTGATCGCCATCGGTGGGGCCGCCTACCTCGTATCCAAAGCGATTCGTTCTTCCAAGCTCATCGCCTTCGAGGAACTGGGGATGGAGGCAATTTACGAGTTCGAGGTCAAAGACATGCCGGTTACCGTGGCCGTCGACAGCAAAGGCGAATCAGTCCACACCACCGGACCGGCCGAATGGCGCAGCAGAATCGGTAACATACCGGTGGCAATAAGCTAGGCACTGCCAAACAACCCAGCGAATCATTATGTGCATCTTGCTGTTGTCACTGCGACAGCACCCGCGATACCCACTGATCGTCGCTGCCAACCGGGAGGAGGCCTATGACCGGCCGACCGCGGCGGCGGCGTTCTGGGACGACGCCCCCAGCGTCTTGGCCGGCCGTGACTTGTTGCAAAGGGGAACGTGGCTAGGCATCACCCGTCAAGGGCGGTTCGCCGCATTGACAAATTTTCGGAGCGTTGAGGCCAATCGATCCGATGGGCCGTCACGAGGCGGACTGGTAAGCGAGTTTCTAAGGGGTAATCAAACCCCCGATGACTACCTCGCTGAAGTTGTCGCAAACAGCCATTCTTATAGTGGCTTTAGTTTAATCGTCGGCGATGGTAGCAAATTCCGTTACTACTCAAACCAAGAACACGAGCCGCGCCAACTCGTCAGCGGTCTGTACGGTGTCAGTAACCATCTCTTAGACACACCATGGCCGAAGCTCGCACGAGGCAAGCGAGAGCTCAATAGACGCTTGCTTGCGGTCAATGATCCGACCCCCGACCAGCTGTTCACTATACTGGCTGACGCTACGATGGCCGATGACGACGAACTGCCCAATACCGGTATCGGAATCGACAATGAACGTTTGTTATCGCCATTGTTTGTCAACGCTGGAAACTATGGTACGCGCTCATCCACCGTCGTTTTGATCGACAAGACAGGTAATGTTACCTTCATTGAAAGGACATTCGACCGCCGGCCTGACGACTACTCTACGGTATCCCACCAATTTGTCGTGGAATAGCAGTAGTAGTTTGCATTGTTGATACCTATGAGATGTATTGATGTAATGCATCGGTTACACACTACTAGCGCTTGTTGTCGTAACGACGAGCGCAACGGCGCAGGATTACACAGTGGGGAGCATCCGTGTCGCCCATTCGTGGTCGCTGGCACTGCCCGACGTTGCGCGCGGTGGTGCGGCCTATATGGAGATATCCAATCGGGGCGAACGCGTCGACAGACTAACCGGTGCCTCATCGCCAATTGCCAAGCGCGTCTCACTACACGGCCACACCATGGGCGATGGCGTGTTGCGTATGCGTCCAATCGAAGCAATTGATGTAGAACCAAGTACATCGTCGGTGCTGGCGCCGGGTGGCCTGCACATCATGCTCATGGAATTGAAGAAACCATTGATCGCGGGCAAACATTTCCCGCTACCCCTCACATTCGAGAAGGCCGGGAAGATCGAGCTGGAAATAGTTGTGATCAAGGATCCACCCAGTGATCATGGCGGACACGGTTCTAACTAGTAGACATGGCTACCATTGTCGGCGATCGCACCCTCCGTGATCTGCTAGAACATCGAGCCCACACTACCCCCGACCGCACGTTCGTCATCTTCGATGATCTGGCCAGCAACATCGTCCAACTCAGCTACGCGCAATTCGATGAACGCGTAAATCGCGCCGCCAACCTGTTGCTCGCACTTGGCATCGCCAGCGGCGACAAGGTGAACTTGCATCTTCCGAATTGCTTAGAATTTCTGTTTCTGTGGTTCGCAGCCGCCAAGATCGCCGCCGTGATCATGCCAACCAACATCCTCTCGTCCGCGGCCGAACTCGAGTATCTACTCAACCACTCGGAGAGTCGGCTGATATTCACCGATTTTGATCACGCAGATGTGGCCGAACAGGCGCGGCAGAACTGTGCCGGTATCAAGGCGGTGATCCTATGCGGTCGTACAGAAAAACAATCGGCCTATCAGTCCTTCGACGAATTAATGGCAGCGCAACCGGTGGCGGCGGCTGACGCCAAACCCAGCCCTATTGATGAGGTTGCGATTCTTTCATACCTCCGGGACAACCGCACGCCCAAAGGGCGTCATGGTTACCAACGCCAACTATGTTTATGCAGGCGAAACAGTGGCCAAAGCCATACGTCTAAGTTCGTCGGATCGCCACTTCGTTGTATTGCCGTTGTTTCATGGCAATGCCCAGTATTACTCGACTATGAGCACGCTTGTCGCCGGCGCCAGTATGGCGCTAATGGCCGGCTTCAGCGCTAGTCGTTATTTCGAACAATGCATTTCCCACCAATGTACGGTGGCAAGTCTATTCGCCGCCCCTATGCGTATGTTGCTGGGGCAGGAACCACGAGACCAATACCGAAATAATCGACTGCGAGTGGTCATCTTTGCCCAGAGCGTGACGGAGGAGCAGCTAAGCGAATGGCACCAGCGTTTCAACGCACCGTTGCTGCAACTATGGGGCATGACCGAAACCATGGGGCCACCGCTTATGAACCCAATCGACTACGAACGTCGCAACATGTCCGTTGGATTTCCAGTGATGGGCTATGAGGTAGACCTGGTTGATGATAGCGGACAGTCCGTTGAGCGCGGCAAGATCGGTCAGATCGTAGTCCATGGCGAACCCGGTTGGACCCTTATGAAAGGGTATTTCAAAAACCCCGAGGCGACGGCGGAGACCATACGGCAGGGTTGGTTGTGGTCCGGTGACAACGCGCGGCAGGATGACGATGGCTATTTTCACTTTGTGGATCGCGCCAAGGATATGATTAAGCGCGCTGGTGAGAATGTTGCCGCCACTGAAGTCGAGGCCGTCATTCTGCAACACCCCAAGGTATTTGACTGTGCGGTCATCGGCGTACCCGATGAGATCCGCGATGAAAAAATAATGGCTGTCGTTGTCGCACGCGAAGGTAAACAGGTCGGTGCCGAGGAAATCATTGGTTGGTGTCAGGCAAGACTTGCGAGTTTTCGTGTGCCACAACTGGTCGAATTTCGACAAGAACTGCCTAGGACTTCGGTGGGTAAAATCCAGAAGCACATCTTAAGGCGCGAATCTGCGGCAAAAACCAAATAGCCATACCTCCATCTCGCCAACATTTCACGAGTGGAAAGTGTCACCGATGTCGGTCATCATGACCCGAGCATAACAGCGGAGAAGAGTGGTGGGTTGCTGTCATTACTTCGTGGCAACCGAGGGTGGTGCCGACGGTTTCACAGTGGAAATGCCGCGGGTAACCTTCGGCCGCGGCGTATTGAATGAGGTGGGGGAACGGGCGCGCTCCCGGGGGATCGGCCGGGCAGCGCTTTTCACCGACCCCTATCTCGTAGATTCCGAACACTTGGCACGGGCACGTAAAGCCCTTAGCGACGCCGGGGTGGATTTCGAGGTTTACTCGGAGGTGCGGATCGAACCGACAGACGGCTCGGTATTAGCGGCGGCTGACTTTCTCAAAGAGGGCAACTTTGATGGCGTCGTTTCGGTGGGCGGCGGATCCGTGATCGATACCGCCAAGGGAGCGATGGTCTACGCGCAGTACCCGGCGGACTTCCCGACCTACTTCGCACCACCGGTGGGGGGCGGCCAACCGGTACCGGGACCGGTGAAGCCGCACATCGCTTGTCCAACCAGCTGTGGCACCGGATCCGAGGCAACCGGGCTATCCGTAATCCGCTTTGAGTCCCTCAATGCCAAATTCGTGCTTGCCAGCTGCTACCTTCTGCCGCTTGAGGCCATCATCGATCCCGCCTGCACCGACACGCTGGCACCGATGGTGGTGGCGTCCACTGGCTTGGACCTATTGAGCCACGCCATCGAGTGCTACACCGCGCGCGCCTACACGCGCTGGGCCAAAGTAGAAAAGCCGGGGGCGCGAGCCATGCTTCAAGGGGCCAACCCGTGGAGTGATTTGCACGCGCGCGAGGCGTTGCGCATCGCCGGACAGTATTTGGAACGAGCGGTAGTAGACGCTTCGGATCGGGAGGCGCGCGACAACCTAAGCTGGGCGGCAACCCTTGCGGGTATGGCGTTCGGAAACAGCGGTACCCACCTTCCGCACGCGCTTTCCTATGGCGTCTCACACCTGATACGTGATTTCAGGCCAAAGGACTACCCGGGGGAAGGGGTGTTCGTCCCCCACGGGGTCAGTGTAATCGTGAACTCGCCATCGGTGTTCCGCTTCACCGCCCCGGCTGCGCCCGAACGTCACCTGGAGGCGGCACAATGTTTGGGCGCCGATGTACGCGACGCCACCCCCAAAGATGCCGGCGAGGTCGTCGCCGAGCGCATCATTGGATTGATGCAAGCAACCGGGATGCCCAATGGCATCGGCGGGGTTGGGCTTACACGTGATGATGCCGCGGCGCTGGCAGAGTCCGTCGTGCGCCAACGCCGTGCCATTGGCAATTCGCCGAGAGACACTTCACAGCAGGATATCGAAAAGATTTTCGAGCACGCGGTGACGTACTGGTAACTGAATCAGATCACATTCGCCGCCTGTTGGTCGGCATGATAAGAAGAGCGTACCAGCGGACCACTCGCCACATGGGAGAATCCCATTTCTCGCGCTGTATCTCCAAGCTCCTCGAACTCGGCCGGTGTCACATAACGCTCGACCGGCAAGTGGTGCACACTGGGCGCAAGATACTGACCCAGGGTCAACATACCGCAGTCATGATCGCGCAGGTCCCGCATAACCTGCCGCACCTCATCTAACTCTTCGCCTAAACCGAGCATCAGACCCGATTTAGTTGGAATGCTAGGATGGGATTGCTTGAAGCGCTTAATGAGTTTCAATGACCAATCATAGTCTGCGCCGGGGCGTGCTTGCTTGTAGAGCCTGGGTACTGTCTCCAAATTATGATTAAAAACATCCGGCGGTTCGGCAACGAGTGTGTCTAATGCACGATCCATGCGGCCGCGAAAGTCGGGGACCAGTATCTCGATACGAATACCAGGATTTTGCGAACGTACCGCGCGTATACACTCGGCAAAATGACCGGCACCACCATCACGTAGATCGTCGCGATCGACGGAAGTGATGACCACATAGCGAAGACCCATTGCGTTGACCGTTTGTGCAAGCTTTTGCGGTTCTTCGACATCTAGTGGCAAGGGTCTACCATGGGCAACGTCACAGAAAGGACAGCGGCGCGTACAAAGATCACCCATGATCATAAAGGTGGCGGTACCGTGGCCAAAACATTCGGCTAGATTCGGACACGACGCCTCCTCACACACCGTATGCAGACTGTTCTCGCGCAACATGTGCTTAATACGTTGCACACTCGGGCCGGTAGGAAGCTTCACCCGTATCCACGGCGGCTTAGGAAGCCTTTCCGTGCGCGGTATGATCTTTATCGGTATGCGCGCTGTTTTTGCGGCACCCCTTTGGGGTTCATGCCCCGCCGGTCGTGATCTTGGTTCGATTTCTGACATATTAGATTTGCTCAACAATCAAGCTTCAACCGTTATCCCGCCCCCAAGCATATCACGCCACGCTTACATCCCTATCTAAAGAATAGCGCGTATCGCCCCGACTAGTGCCGCCGGTTGGTCGGCGTGCACCCAGTGCCCCGCGTTGGGGATTACCGTGATACCGGCGTTAGGAAAAAGCGCATAGATCATGCGGTGATGCTCGGGTTGCACATAGATCGACTGGCCGCCACTTATCACTAGCGTCTTACCAAAATAGACGCGATTCATGACCTCCTTGGGAAAACCTGTGATCTCCGCCATATTCGCCGACAGCGCTGGCAGATTGATGCGCCAACCGAACTGCTTGTTTTTGTAAACCAGGTTTTGCAGCAAAAACATACGCACGTCCGGCTCCGGCACCCCAGTGCTCAGGGCCTCATCGGCGTCGTCGCGCCGACTAAGCCCACTGAGGTTCAGACCCTGCATCGCTTGCACGTACTGGATGAAGCTATGTTGATAAGGTATCGGCGCAACATCGATAACAATTAATGTACCGACTAGTTCCTGATGTTGTAGTGCGAGCAACATCGCGGTCTTGCCACCCATGCTGTGACCGATGACGACTGCCTGCTCTAGGTTGTGTTGTTCAATAAAACCTCGTACATCATCCGCCAGGTCGTGATAGGTCATCGAATCGTGCCACGGCGAACTGCCGTGGTTACGCAGATCTAGAGCATACACACGGTGAGTCGATTCGAGCTGTTTGGTGATCGTGTGCCAATTTCTAGCGGATCCGAACAGGCCATGCAGGATTACGATCGGCGGTCCAGCCCCATACTCCGTGTAGTTTAAGGCTAGCGTCATTTAAACACACACCCGTATTATTTCTTCTTACGTGGCATATAGAGATCTGTGATTGTGCCTTCAAACGCTTCGGCGGCAAAGGCAATGCTCTCGGAAAGCGTCGGGTGCGGGTGAATGGTAAGTCCTATGTCTTGGGCATCGCAGCCGATCTCGATCGCAAGCGCAACCTCGGCGATCAAATCACCGGCATTGGGGCCCACGATCCCCGCACCAATAACACGCCCGCTATCTTCATCGAATAACAATTTGGTCATTCCCTCATCACGCCCAAGACCAAGCGCGCGCCCACTCGCGGCCCAGGGGAATACACCCTTGCCGTACTTGAGTTTCTTCTCTTTGGCTTCGGATTCGGTGGTGCCTATCCACGCGACTTCCGGGTCGGTATAGGCAACAGATGGAATGACTTGTGCATCGAATGCACTTTTCATGCCGGCGGCAACCTCGGCCGCAACCTTACCTTCGTGTGTGGCTTTATGCGCAAGCATCGGACCTTCCACTATGTCGCCGATGGCGAAGATATGCGGAACATTGGTACATTGCTGTTTGTCGACAGGAATAAAGCCGCGCTCATCTACTTGCACGCCGGCATTCTCGGCACCGATTACTTTGCCATTAGGAAATCTACCGACTGCAACCAAAACGCGATCGAATAATTCCGACGCCGGTGCTTTGGTGCCCTCATAAGAAACCATTAAACCGTCTTTTTGTGACTTTATATCGGTTACTTTGGTGCTCAAAAAGATGTTTTCGTATTGCCTGGCGATGCGTTTATGCAATGGCCTAACGATATCCTTATCGACGCCGGGCATGAGTGAATCCATCAGCTCGACCACCGTTACGCTGGACCCGAGCTCATAGTATACGGTGGCTATCTCCAGGCCGATGATGCCACCACCGATGATCAATAGGCGCTTTGGAATCTCACTCAGCGCCAGCGCGTCGGTAGAATCGATCAGACGTGCATCATCATTGGGGAATCCTGGAATCTGAACCGCCTGCGACCCCGCCGCGATAATCGCTTGATCGAATGACACCGTGATGTTTTCGTCCGCAGATTCGACTGCGACTCGATTGGGCGTCGTAAACTTACCGCGGCCTTGGACCACGGTCACCTTTCGCTGTTTTGCGAGTCCGGCCAAGCCATCGGTTAAGCGATTGACGACGCGATTTTTCCAACCATCTAACTTCTCGAGATCGATCAACGGGGCCCCAAACTCGACGCCGTGTTCGCGCATCTCTTTGGTCTCGGCAATAACCTTGGCCGCGTGTAGCAACGCCTTGGATGGGATACAGCCGACATTCAGGCACACCCCACCGAGCTTGGGATAACGTTCGACCAACACTGTCTTTTTGCCAAGGTCAGCCGCACGAAACGCGGCCGTATAGCCGCCCGGACCGGAGCCCAACACCAGCACTTCCGCGTGAATATCTCCCGACGTCGCCGCTGCCACTGGTGTTGGCAGCGGTTTTTCTTTTTCCGAGGCGGGGCTAGTTGCATTCGTGGTTGTCGCTGGTGGCTCTGCTGCCGTGCCCTGCAAGACAACAATCAACGAACCTTGAGAGACTTTATCACCGACAGCTACCTTGACCTCGCTGACAACTCCAGCCGATGGCGATGGCACGTCCATGGTCGCTTTGTCGCTCTCAAGCGAGATCAGTGGGTCTTCGACGTTTACACTGTCTCCGGGCGAGACATAGACCTCGATGACATCCACGTCCTCGAAGTCGCCGATATCCGGTACTTTGATTTCTATGACGTCACTCATAAGCGCAGGCGTTCGATTTATGCATGGCTTGCGAACGACTTATAGCAGGAGACGCCGCACGTCGGTAAGGACAAGGCTGAGATAGCTTGTGAAACGCGCAGCCTGGGCACCATCGATGACGCGGTGGTCATAGGAAAGTGAAAGCGGCAGAATCAGTCGCGGAACAAACTGGCCATCTTTGTAGACGGGCTGCATGGTCGATCGCGATACACCGAGGATAGCGACTTCGGGCGCGTTCACGATCGGTGTAAATGCGGTGCCACCGATACCACCTAGACTGGAGATGGTGAAGCAACCACCCCGGATATCGGTAGGTGTGAGTTTCTTGTCGCGCGCGCGCGCGCCAATGTCCGCGAGTTCCGCCGCCAGGTCGAACACCCCCTTCTCATCGACATTGCGTACTACTGGCACGACAAGCCCATCCGCTGTGTCGACGGCGACGCCGATATGGTAGTACTTCTTGAGGATCAGGTTTTCTCCGGTTGGATCGAGTGATGAGTTGAACTCAGGGTGTTTCTTCAGGGCGGCAACTGAGGCCTTCATAATGAAGGCCAACGGTGTCAATCGCACGCCCTGTTTGCTCGCCTCTTCCTTAAGCTCCTTGCGGAAGGTCTCTAGTTCGGTGATATCTGCTTCGTCGTGTTGCGTGACGTGTGGCACCACCAGCCAACTACGATGGAGGTGAGGACCGGCGATCTTCTTGATCCGACTCAGCGGTTGCAGTTCGATTTCGCCAAACTTAGAAAAATCGACCTCGGGCATCGCCGGCACGGCCAGACCACCGGCCGGCGGCGCGCTCATGGATTGCGCCAGTCGCCCCTTAATAAATCCCTGAACGTCCTCTTTTAAAATGCGCCCCTTGGGACCGCTTCCCCTAATCTGGGTCAGATCGGCACCGAGCTCACGTGCGAATGCGCGCACCGATGGGCTTGCGTGCGGTCTGGTGCCGCCAGATTTTTCCACCGGTGGCGGTAACGATGGCGGTGGTGGGTGCTTTGCAGTGCCAACAAGGGCAGAAGCCTGTGAAGCCGGTTCACGTTCGGCTTCCACTCGTGCCACCTCATTAGGCATAACCGCTGGTGCAACGTCTCTGGTTTCATCGGGTACAGCCGGTATCGACGAATCGTCGGCGGCTTCCACATCCTCCAGCTCCATCAATACGATCGGCGATCCTTGGCCCACCTTGTCACCAACATTGATCTTCAGCTCTTTAACGATCCCCGCATACGGCGCCGGGACATCCATCGTCGCTTTGTCACTTTCCAGCGTAACTAGGGGATCCTCGGCGTTAATCCGATCCCCGGCTGACACCAACACTTCGATGACATCGACATTACCGAAGTCGCCGATATCGGGTACAAGTACTTCTTTCACGCTAGCCACGGTTGTGCGTCCCATTGTTATTCCGCGTCATGCCAGGGCCAGTTTTGTAATTAAGCCGTGACCGGGTTCGGTTTTTCCGGGTTGATGCCGTACTTCTTGATGGCCGCGGTGACTTTCGAGGCAGGCAGTGTGCCCTCGTCGGCTAGCGCCTTGAGCGCTGCCACAACCACCCAATGTCGATCGACTTCGAAGTGTTTGCGCAGTTGCTTTCGCGTATCGCTGCGACCATAGCCATCGGTACCGAGAACCACATACCGATGTGAAATAAACGGTCGAATCTGGTCTGCGAAACTGGCCATATAATCGGTTGAGGCAATCGTTGGGCCATTACTTTGTGCAATACACTGCTCAACGTAGCTCACCTTTGGCGTCTCTTCTGGATGCAACCTATTCCATCGTTCGACGTCCAGGCCCTCGCGACGAAGTTCGGTAAAACTCGTCACGCTCCAGATATCTGCCGCCACACCAAAGTCCTTATCTAGTAACTCGGCCGCTGCCATCACTTCGCGCAAGATCGTTCCCGAGCCTAGCAGTTGTACCTGCGCTTTCTGCTTCTTGCCGATGCTCTTTTGTAATAGATACATGCCCTTGAGAATTCCTTCCTCAACCCCCTTGGGCATATCCGGATGCGGGTAATTCTCATTCATAGCGGTGATGTAGTAGTAGATGTTCTGGTGCTCCTTAAACATTCGTCGCAAGCCATCCTGGATGATTACCGCCATTTCATAGGAGAACGTTGGATCGTAGGCAACACAATTGGGGATCGTCGACGCCAATATGTGACTGTGCCCGTCTTGGTGCTGTAAACCTTCACCGGCGAGCGTCGTCCGGCCTGCGGTGCCGCCAATGAGAAATCCACGCGCCTGCATATCACCAGCCGCCCAAGCCAAATCACCAATACGCTGAAACCCAAACATCGAATAAAAGACATAGAAAGGAATCATGGCGGTGCCGTGGGTACTGTAGGCGGTCGCCGCCGCCATCCACGAACAAAATGCGCCTGCTTCGGTGATACCTTCTTCCAATACCTGACCGCTCTTGTCCTCACGGTAGTACATCAATTGTGCCGCATCCTCCGGTTCATATAACTGGCCAACCGAAGAATAGATGCCCAGTTGTCGAAACAACCCTTCCATGCCAAAGGTGCGGGCCTCATCAGGCACGATGGGAACGATATACTTACCGATGTTCTTATCGCGCGTGAGCGTCGTCAGTATGCGTACAAACGCCATGGTCGTAGAGATCTCACGCTCACCCGTGCCCTTGAGTTGTGCTTCGAATGCCTTGAGCTCTGGAATCAGCAGGGGATCGGCGTTGATGCGTCGACTCGGCAGATAGCCGCCAAGCGCTTTTCGTCGCTCTTTAAGGTATTGGATCTCTGCACTATCTTCCGGTGGCTTATAAAACGGCGTGTCGGCAATTTCTTCGTCCGATATCGGTATGTTGAAGCGATCCCGGAACGCCTTGAGCGCATCTTCACCCATCTTCTTTTGCTGGTGGGTAATATTCTGGCCCTCGCCGGCCTCTCCCATACCATAACCCTTGACCGTCTTAGCCAAGATCACGGTCGGCTGGCCCTGGTGCTTCACCGCTGCCGCATAGGCCGCGTACAGCTTGTGCGGATCATGGCCACCACGATTCAAACGCCAGATGTCTTCATCCGTCATGTTCGCAACCATCGCTTTGAGCTCGGGATACTTGCCGAAGAAGTGTTCCCGCGTGTAGAGACCACCCTTGGCCTTAAACGCCTGATATTCGCCGTCGACGGCCTCCTCCATGCGTTGGCGCAGCAAACCCTTGGTATCCCGCATCAGCAAAGGGTCCCAGTAGGAACCCCAGATTACTTTGATCACGTTCCAACCAGTACCACGAAAGTCAGCTTCTAGCTCTTGAATGATTTTACCGTTGCCGCGTACGGGTCCATCGAGGCGTTGCAAGTTGCAGTTGACGACAAAGATCAGGTTGTCGAGGCGCTCGCGGGCCGCAAGCGAAATCGCGCCCAAAGATTCTGGTTCATCGCACTCGCCGTCGCCTAGAAACGCCCACACTTTGCGACCTGCGGTATCAAGAATGCCGCGGTTGTGTAGGTACTTTAGGAAGCGCGCTTGATAGATCGCCATGATAGGACCAAGTCCCATCGATACGGTGGGAAATTGCCAGAAGTCGGGTATCAGCCAAGGATGCGGATAGGATGACAAACCATCGCCATCGACTTCTTGGCGAAACTTGAGCAGTTGTTTTTCGGTAATGCGCCCCTCCAGAAACGCACGCGCATAGATGCCAGGTGCCGAATGTCCCTGAATAAACACAAGGTCGCCACCGTGCTTGTCGCTGGGCGCATGCCAGAAGTGATTGAAACCGACATCGTACAATGTCGCCGCCGACCCGAAGCTGGCGATGTGACCGCCGAGTTCGCTGCTGATACGGTTAGCACGAACAACCATGGCGAGCGCGTTCCATCGGATGATGGAACGTATGCGCCATTCCATGGCCGCATCCCCGGGGCTGCGTTCCTCTTGCGTTGGTGGAATAGTATTCAGATAGGCAGTATTAGCGCTATAAGGTAAATGCGCACCAGAGCGGCGTGCGGTGTCGATCAAATGTTCTAATAGGAAATGGGCACGCTCAGTACCCTCACGTTCGAATACGGCCTCTAGCGCCTCTAACCACTCCTGCGTTTCAATCGGATCTATGTCTTTAGCAATGTCCAGCATCTTCCCCTCCGTCGCGAACTGATGGGGCCTTCTCCCCTACATGATGCATACAACCATGCTTCCTTCGTGACGTACTCATTTCACCCGCGTCGCACGAGCTTTGGTTGCAGCAACTTCATCAGACTCAACCTGCGCTTGCACAACGGTCAACGCGCTCATATTAACGAGACCGCGCACCGTAATCGACTGCGTCACCACATGCGCGGGTTTGGCGGCACCAAGCAGCATCGGGCCCACGGACACTCCGCCTGCTAACATCTTTAACAGGCCATGGGCAATATGGGCCGACTCGATGTTTGGCGCTATCAATAGATTTGCTGAGCCCTTCAATTTGGAGGCAGGAAACGTCGCCTGCCGGATCTCCTCCGATAATGCCGCCTCTGCGTGCATCTCACCATCCACTTCAAGCTCGGGTGCGCGTTGATGCAAGATCTCAACTGCTGCACGCATCTTGTGCGATGACTCGGTATCAAATGACCCGAAGGTGGAGTGCGATAATAACGCCGCTTTCGGCGTAATCCCAAACCGACGTATTTCCTCGGCGGCGAGGAGGGTCATTTCGGCAATCTCCTCCGAGGTCGGGTTTGGCGTCACATGAGTGTCACACATAAAGTACGTACCATGGGGAAGAATAAGCGCAACCAACGTGGATACATCTCGAACGCCCTTGGCCTTGCCGATTACTTCGACCAGATTCTTTAAATGTGGGCGATATGGGCCAACCGTCCCACACAGCATCGCATGTGCATCGCCACGACGAACCATGAGTGCAGCAATCACGGTATTCTGGGTACGCACCACCGTCCTTGCTGCGTCTGGCGATACGCCTTTGCGCCCCATGATTTCGTGATATTCTGCCCAGTACTCACGAAACCTTGGATCAGACAATGGATTTACGAGCTCGAAATCTTCACCGGCCCTCATACGAAGCCCAAACTCCTTGAGTCGGTACTCAACCACGTCGGGTCGGCCGATAAGAATTGGGAAGGCCAGACCCTCATCGATAACCTGTTGCGCTGCCTGTAAGACACGTCGTTCTTCGCCCTCCGCATATACCAATCGTCGCGGTTGCTCCTTCGCTTTCTCGAAGATGGGTTCCATTACACCGCTCGATCGAAACACAAACTGACTGAGAGAACGACGGTATGCTCCAAGGTCCTCGAGCGGACGCGTGGCGACACCGCTGTCCATCGCCGCCCTCGCTACTGCCGACGACAATTCGATGACCAAGCGTGGATCAAACGGCTTGGGAATCAGATACTCGGGCCCAAACGTGAGTGACTCTCCGACGTAGGCCCGCTGCACTACATCGGACGGCTCCGCCATCGCGAGATCGGCCAACGCTTGCACGCAGGCGAGCTTCATCTCCTCGTTGATGGTCGTGGCGCCGACATCCAACGCGCCGCGAAAGATGAACGGAAAGCAGAGCACATTATTTACTTGGTTGGGAAAGTCAGAACGCCCGGTTGCCATAATGACATCGGGGCGCACCGCCTTGGCTTCGTCGGGCATGATCTCTGGCACCGGGTTGGCAAGCGCTAAAATCAACGGCTTTTCTGCCATGCGTTTGACCATGTCTGCTTTGAGCACGCCTGGTGCTGATAAGCCAAGGAAAATATCGACACCGTCGATCACATCATCGAGCGTGCGCGCACTTGTGCGCTGAGCATAACGCGCCTTGTAGGGATCCATCTCTGCAACCCGCCCTTCATACACGACCCCGATGATGTCGGTAACTGTAATGTTCTTACGCGGCAGACCCATACGCACCAGCAAGTCCAAACATGCCAATGCCGCAGCACCTGCACCCGAAGTCACCAGTTTTACCTTAGCAAGCTCTTTGCCGGCTACCCGTAGTCCATTTACGATGGCAGCGCTAACAATAATGGCGGTCCCGTGTTGATCGTCGTGAAATACCGGGATGTTCATGCGCTCCCGTAGCGCCTTCTCAATCTCAAAACATTCCGGCGCCTTGATGTCTTCGAGATTTATGGCACCGAAAGTGGGTTCCAGAGTGGCGACCACATCGACAAACTTCTGTGGATCGTATTCATTGATTTCGATGTCGAACACATCGATACCGGAGAATTTCTTAAACAGCACCGCCTTACCCTCCATGACCGGCTTGGCTGCCAGCGCACCAATAGCGCCAAGCCCAAGTACGGCAGTACCATTAGTGATCACCGCTACTAAATTTCCGCGCGCAGTCACACTAGAGACTTCGGTTGGATCGAGTGCGATTTCTCGGCAAGCAGCGGCCACACCAGGTGAATAGGCGAGCGCGAGATCGCGCTGCGTGGCCATGGGCTTAGTCGCTACGATCGCGAGCTTCCCGGGCGGATCACAGCGATGATATTCAAGTGCATCGTCATCCAGCTCTTTAGACATGGCCTTTGTCCCTTTTTTGATAGAGCTGCTTAGCGGGGTTTCTTCGCCCCGACTTAGGCGGCGTCTCGGTCCTCGGGTTTCGCCAGCAATTGGCGCAGAACAAACTGCAGAATGCCACCATTCTTGTAGTATTCGATCTCATTCATAGTGTCGATGCGACACTCCAAAGTCACTGTGCCTTCGGAGCCATCGGCGCGAACGATGCGGAATTGCACTGACATGCGTGGACTGATCTCACCATCTAAGCCGATGAGATCGTAAGTCTCACTGCCATCCAGTTTTAGGGTCTTGCGGGTAGCGCCGTTCGTAAACAACAGTGGTAAAATACCCATGCCGACCAAGTTGGACCGATGGATGCGCTCAAAGCTTTCGGCAATCACGGCCCGCACACCCAACAGCAACGATCCCTTGGCGGCCCAGTCACGCGATGACCCAGCGCCATACTCCTTGCCGGCTATCACAACGAGTGGGACAGCTTCACTCTTATATCTCATGGCTGCATCATAGATCGACATCTGTTCGCCACTTGGCATATGTCGCGTGACGCCGCCGGTCGTACCCGGCGCCATCTCATTGCGTAAGCGGATATTGGCGAACGTACCACGCATCATGATTTCATGATTGCCACGACGCGAGCCATAGGAATTGAATTGCAAGGGCTCGACATTATTTGCGATCAAATACTGGCCCGCCGGGCTGTCCGCCTTGATCGCACCGGCCGGTGAGATATGGTCGGTAGTCACACTATCGCCGAGTATGACTAAAGCACGCGCCCCAACGATGTTTTCGAAATCACCTACCTGCTGTGACATCCCTACGAAGTATGGCGGGCGTTGCACGTAAGTGCTTTTGTCCTTCCAGTCGTAGGTCAGGCTGGATGTCGTTCCCATGCGCTGCCACTCCTCGCCGCCAGTAAAGACCTCACTATAGCGGGTATGAAACATTTCAGACGTCAACGAAGTTTCGACGACGTTTTGAATTTCCTCGTTAGCCGGCCATAGGTCACGTAGGAACACCGGTGTCCCATCGCGGTCGATGCCAAGCGGATCGTTATACAGATCGACCCGCATCGAGCCAGCGAGCGCGTAGGCAACCACCAATGGTGGTGATGCTAGATAGCTGGCTTTGACATTCGCGTGTATGCGGCCTTCGAAATTTCGATTACCAGAAAGCACTGCACTGACAGCGAGATCATTCGCCTCAATCGCCGACGTGATATCCTTATCGAGTGGGCCTGAATTTCCAATACAAGTTGTACAACCATAACCGACAAGCTGAAACCCAAGCTCATCAAGTGGCGCCTGTAGGCCGGCCGCCTCGAGATAATCGGTAACCACTTGAGATCCCGGGGCAAACGAAGTCTTTACCCATGACTTTGCTGCCAAGCCTTTACGAACAGCATTTCGTGCAAGCAAGCCGGCCGCTACTAATACCGATGGATTTGACGTGTTCGTACAGCTTGTGATCGCAGCGATGACGACATCACCATCAGAAAGTTTATAGTCATGGTTCGCTACCTGAACCTCGCGCACACCGCTTTTTACTCCAAATTTCTCGCTTAGAACTGTATCGAATGCCGTTGCCGCCTGTGATAACGCAACGCGGTCTTGCGGCCGACTCGGCCCGGCGAGGCTCGGCTCAACCATTGCCAAATCCAAACTTAAGGTATCGGTGAAAACCGGATCTGGTGTAGTTTCATCTCGCCACATCCCTTGTTCCTTGGCATACGCCTCAACCAGTGCAACACGCTCTGCATCACGGCCTGTGAAGTTGAGATAGTGCAGCGTCTCTTTATCTATGGGAAAGATTCCACAAGTAGCGCCGTACTCGGGCGACATGTTAGAGATGGTAGCGCGATCGGCGAGACTCAGCTGGTCTAGACCAGGGCCAAAAAACTCCACGAATTTTCCGACCACGCCTTTGGCGCGCAGCATTTGGGTAACAGTCAGTACTAGGTCAGTGGCGGTGGTGCCCTCTTTCATAGTGCCGGTAAGCTTGAAACCGACTACCTCGGGGATGAGCATAGAGATGGGCTGCCCCAACATGGCCGCTTCGGCCTCGATGCCACCCACACCCCAACCCAAGACAGAGAGACCATTAACCATGGTGGTATGGCTGTCGGTGCCGACGAGCGTGTCGGGGTAAGCAAGTACCTGCTCTTTATCCTGGCTGGTCCAAACAACCTTTGCCAGATACTCGAGGTTTACTTGATGACAAATACCGGTACCAGGGGGTACGACCCGAAAATTCCTGAACGCCTCTCTTCCCCAACGAAGAAATTCGTAACGCTCTTGGTTGCGCTCGAACTCCATTTTGACGTTCTTCCGAAACGCCCCGCTGCTCCCGAAATGGTCGACCATAACGGAATGATCGATGACTAGATCCACCGCCGAAAGCGGATTGATCTTCTCCGGATCACCGCCCATTGCCGCCATGGCGTCGCGCATAGCGGCAAGGTCAACAACCGCAGGCACCCCTGTGAAATCTTGCATCAGAACCCGGGTGGGGCGATAAGCAATCTCCCGGTCAGAGCGCCGTTCTTGCGTCCAGCCGACCAACGCCTTGATATCTTCGACATTGACTGAGCGTCCGTCTTCATTACGCAACAGGTTTTCTAACAAGACCTTTAGCGAGAAAGGGAGGCGCGCTACGTCGCCAAAACCAGCTTCTTGCGCCGCTTGCAGGCTATAGTACGCATAACGCGCATCACCCACCGTCAGAAGCCGACGTGCGTTTAGGGAATCTTGGCGTGCTTGAGTCATTGTCTTCTCCTTCGCATGCAACACCGAAAATAAACTAGCGCTCTGCCCTTCGAATAGCAGCCGCTTTGTACCGATAAGATAGCATTTTTCGCAACCATGTTGCTGCCGACCGACAACCCGCAGCTACACCTCTGGTCGCCGCGAGTAAGTATCGTCGAAAATGGCCTCCAGTTTGGAATTGGTGCCACGGATTTGGTCCACCACTCGTTCGGCCCAATCGAAGTATTCCTGTTTACGATCGAGATCCCAAGACGCCGGCGGTTGAGTTAGCATATCTTGGAGATTGCATATCTTATCCGCCAAAGTGATTAATTTGGCTTTATCAGAGATTTGTGCCGCTCGCTCGATCTGCACTTGTTTGCGCGTTGCCCGATCAAGGTTGGTGTCGTCCGTAACTTCCAAAACAACACTGGAAATTCCGCTGCCGAATTCCGCTGTCAGCTCGGCCGGGGTCGTATCAGTGTCTTCAATCGTATCATGCAAAAGCGCCCCCACAATCACTACTACATCGTCCACGCCACCCTTGTGATAAAGAAGATCGGCCAGCGAGATCGGGTGGTTTATATATGGTGACGCGTTGATGTCCTTGCGGCGTTGGTCGCGGTGCTTATGAGCAGCGAACGCCAATGCCTTAATGATTAGTCCTACCTCATCAGAGGCGGCTGAGTTTTCTTTCATTGATCGATATTAATTATTTGAGGCTAGACGAAGGCCATCGGTCTTCATCATGCCAGTTATGGTAACAGCTAATGAAATAGAGTGGGCCTTGCGAAAGCGAGCGCCGAATATTCGCGCCCGCAGCCCTGTCTAGATTACCCGAATCTTTAATCTGCCCTGGATTGGAAAGCTCAGGATACCCTGTTGCTTGTGCAGCTGACGCGGGTATAGCTTGGCCGCCCGGTAGCCCAAACGGAACGATCGCCTTAAACATTTAGCGCTGCTCAGTTGCCCGCCCTTAAGCGCATGTTCGAATCCGGCACAAAATCTATCTCCCCTCAGATCGGGGGGGATTTTCACACCGGCGTCTTCCAGTGTCGGCAACGTATAGCACATGTGTTTTTCCCGGTTGGTGTATGCCATTGTTTTGGCACGCCTATCTAAAATTTAGCAGGAATAACGCCAGATTTGCGCAAACGTGCCCAAATTAATGACAAATCCCCGCAAAAACACCCATTTTTGACCTTATAGTCGATGGTGGCCGCCTTATGGCCAGTGGCAAATGCCGAAAGTACCTATTTTTCCTTACTTCACCAATAGTTAATGACTACAGTTCTTATAAGAGACCCAGCGCGGCAGCAAAGTACAGGGATTGTTTTCCGAAGTTTGGCCTATCGCGATTTTTGATTCCGCCCAATCTCGCCGTCGCTCTATATATATAGATACGTCGCGCTCAACATTCTCGGGGGGTTTTAATGAAGACAAGGTTTTTGGTTGCCATTTCTCTGTGCATTGCTACGGTCGGTGCAAGCGCAGACGAAGCAACGCCGAAAACCGACGACGAAAAGTTTAGCTATGCGATCGGATATCAGATCGCCGAAAGTGTAAAACGCCAGGGAATTGAGGTTGACGTGGGCTCACTGATTCAAGCTATTCGCGACAATCTGACCGAGACACCGCTTAGAATATCACGGCCCGAAATGCAGGCGACGGTTGTTGCCTATCAGCAGAAGAAATTCCAGGAACTCTCGGACAAGAATGAAAAAGCGGGGAAGAAATATCTGGCCGCAAACAAGAAGGAACCGGGTGTCGTCGAGCTGCCGAGCGGCCTACAGTATAGGATCGTAGAGGAAGGTAACGGTAAGAAGCCAGTATCGAACGATACTGTGAAGGTGCACTATCGTGGTACCTTAATCGACGGAACGGAATTCGACAGCTCGTATGCACGCGGTGAGCCTGCCACCTTTCAGATTGCCGGTATCATCAACGGTTGGCGGGAAGCGCTGGTCTTGATGTCGGAAGGTGCCAAGTGGCAGGTCTTTATCCCTCCCGCCCTCGCCTATGGTTCGGGTGGAGCGGGCCAAAGCATCGGTCCGAATGAAACACTGGTCTTTGAGGTCGAGCTGGTCTCTATTGAGAAAGACTAAGGCGCTGGCTTGATTCACTGCAGAGAGATTGCGATTTAAGGTCGCAATCTCCATTCAGTTAGCCTTCCAGCGTTCCTGTCGAACTGAAGGATACGATGATTGTTCGTATCCGAGATCAAAATCTTCTTTAAATTCGGACGCCGGTATATTTCGGTTGTCCCCTTTAGCGACAGGGCAAACAAGTAAACCAACAATTGCAAGCAACCCAACGTTGCGAACAGGTCTCATTCCGACCTGTTTGTGTGAGCAGGCTTTGCGTGCCGTTTTATCCATACATCTAGGCCTTGAGCATTGAGATCGACATCCATGGCAAGCAAGGCCTCAAGGGTTTGGCGAGGTAGCGTACAACCGTGGTCTCGTAGTCTCCGAATAAGATCACTGAGCATTCGTTCTTCAATTTTCCGCTTGCGGTCATCCATGTTCACTAGAGTCAGCGCCATGTCGGCGAAAGCGCGGATGCTATCGCGAAGTTGGTCGGCCAGTTGCGGCACGTTTTCGACGCAGCCGAAATGAGTCACGTACATGCGCCTTGGTTTATACGAAAGTAGGCGATCAAGGGTAGTAAACCAGGCATCCGGATCGAATTGAGGCGGCGTCGTGGTGGCGAAGACAAAGGCACCCGAATCTGTATCGAACTCTCGAAAAGATATTCCGAAGGTGTCTCCTGCAAAGATGCCCTCGCTTTTGGCATCATAAATACAAAAATGGTGGCGTGCGTGGCCCGGACTATCGATGAACACGAGCGTTCGTTCTTCGAGGGTGAGTGTAAACGTGTCCGGCGCTGTTACGACTCGGTCGGCGGGCACCGGCACTACCTCGCCAAAGCGCTCTCGAAATCCGTCATCGCCATAGACGACGCTGGTCCCAGCAATCAAACGGGTGGGGTCGATAAGATGGGGGGCACCACGCGGGTGTACCACCAGCCGCGCATTAGGTAACTGCCGTATGAGCTCGCCCGCACCGCCGGCATGATCAAGGTGTACATGAGTTGGTATCACATAGTCCACATTCGCCGGCGCGATACCATAATAGTCGAGAATCTCCAGGAAACGTGGCGCGCAATCATACGTGCCAGTATCGATAATCGCGGCACGTTCGCGCTCACGAACAAGGTAAGCTGCAACCATACCTTTACGACCGTAACCGGTATCGATGCAAACAATATTCTCAACCAGCTCTGTGCAATAATCCAAGCCCATACTCGCCCTCGCCTCGCTTACCTGTTCTGATAGTTATGGTATCAAACCAGCCGCCGCCAGCTGCAAAACCCAGGCGACGGAGCATCCGGGGACTAGCCGACCTGTGGTATCGCATGTCATAGTGAGCGCCGAACCGCAGACGGAACGAACACACAAAGGAGTCAAGTATGACACGACCGCTACAGGTCACCATTACCGGTGCGGCCGGGCAAATCGGATATGCATTAGCAACACGCATTGCCGCGGGCGAGATGCTAGGTCACTCTCAACCGATAACTCTTCGGTTGCTGGAGATCACGCCAGCACTAGGCGCACTGGAAGGCGTGGTAATGGAGCTGCGTGACTGCGCTTTTCCGCTGTTAGAAGATATCGTGGTTACTGACCAAGCTGAGACGGCATTTCGCGATGCAGACTTCGCGTTGCTCGTGGGCGCCAAGCCCCGTGGCCCCGGCATGGAACGGGCCGACTTATTGCAGGCGAATGCCACAATCTTTTCTGCCCAGGGAAAAGCCCTCAATGAATGTGCCAGCCGTGATGTAAAAGTCTTAGTCGTTGGAAATCCGGCTAACACAAATGCTTTGATTGCCAGGCACAATGCGCCGGATTTACGACCACAACAGTTCACTGCCATGACACGGCTGGATCACAATCGCGCCCTATGGCAGCTAGCCGAACAAACGGATTCCACAATTACAGAAGTAAAAAGGATGGCGATCTGGGGCAATCACTCGGCTACCCAATATCCAGATCTCAGACACGCGACGGTCCGCGGTCGACCGGCGACGGGACTCGTTGATGACCGCTGGGTGCGGGAGGATTTCATCCCGACGGTGCAACAACGTGGAGCTATGGTCATCAAGGCACGTGGACAATCTAGTGCCGCATCTGCCGCCAACGGTGCGATAGACCATGTACATGATTGGGCCTTTGGCAGCGCAAGCGACGACTGGGTGAGCATGGCGATATCATGCGACGGCGGCTACGGCATCGAAGAGGGTTTGATCTATTCGTTCCCGGTAACCATAAGCGATGGCAAATATCAGATTGTACAGGGATTAGACATCGACGACTTCAGTCGCGAGCGTATGCGTGCGACGGAACAGGAGTTAGTAGAAGAGCGAGATGCGGTGCGACACCTATTGTAAGGCGCGTAGAGTTCATTAAGTCAGTGCCTTTTGGTGGCATACCGCGACAAACACGCGAAATCCCCGCCTTCCCTTAGCTGAAGGCGGGGACATCGGTGCCTGGGTACTACAGGGAGGTAATGCTAGGCCGACTTCTTGGCGGGAACCGACTTCAACTCTGCCGTTGCCGTATCTACACCCTTGGCCACCAGATTGGTCAACTCATCGCGCGCCTCGGCGATCACGGGCAGGGATTCGCGTGCGGCTGTTGCAATCTTCTCCGCCGCTTCCTGCGCCAGTTCCGCTTGGCCTTGTCAACACCCTAGCTCGAAGTTTTTGAGCCCACCCGAAGCACGGGTGAACTATGACATGTAGGCCCCGCCATTCACCGGCAGGTTGATCCCAGTAATGTAGTTGGTTTCACCCGCACACAAGAAGGCCACCGCATGCGCAACTTCATCGGGACGGGCAGCCCGCTTCAAGGGGATACTGGCGACAATGGCCTCACGCATCTCCTCGGGCATGGCCCGAGTCATTTCGGTATCGACGTACCCCGGCGAAACCGTGTTAACAGTAATGCCTTTGGCCGCCACTTCTTGCGCTAGCGCCATGGTGAACCCATGAACACCCGCCTTGGCGGCGGAATAGTTGGTCTGACCAAACTGACCTTTTTGACCGTTTACGGAGGAAATATTGACGATACGACCAAAGCCACGGTCAATCATGTCATCGAGCACGCATCGGGTAACGTTGAAAACACTATCAAGGTTGGTACTGAGCACCGCTTGCCACTGCTCTTTTTCCATCTTTTGCAGGGTCTTGTCCCGCGTAATGCCGGCACAGTTTACGAGGATGTCGATGGGACCGATGCGCTCCTGCACGTCTCGAACCATATCGGCGCTAGACTCGAACGAGGAGACATCGCCGACCGTGAGCTCAATCCTTAGGCCCTCGGCGCGGCGCGCTGCTTGCCATGAGATGGCCGCCTGTTGCTCCGCCGGCAAGTACCCAGCGACGACTTGCCGACCTTGATTATCGAGGTGTTTGCAGATCTCGGTTCCGATTCCGCCGGTCCCACCAGTAATGAGTGCGATTCGTTGTTGCATCCGCGATAGCCGTTTGATTGTTCAGCCTATTGTGCAATGCAGCATAGTCCAGCCTCAAACCACTGTCAATGACACTCAAACCGCCTGGTCTGACTGCTCGGTACGGTCGCATTGTGGCCGCAGGCCTCCCATTTGGCGCAAGCGCCGGATCCACCGCCGCCACCAAGGAACGCAGCGATAATCGATAAATTCGCGAAGTAATGTTACCAAACGATCCGGTTGTTCGAGTTGAATGGCATGACCCACGTCTGGCCAAACGACCATTCGGCCGCGGCGCAATGCGGTACTCAGGCGTGTGTAGTGCACCCCATGTGCACTCGGTGGCAGAAAGGAGCAGTTACCTGTAGCAACGGATAACCCCCCAAAACGCTACTAAGGCGTTGAGCGGGTTATTGCCGTCTCCACTTGTTGCCGTCGGCGGCTGTGTAGAAAGAGCTAACCTGAGGTTAGGCCTTTACTGCCCAGCCCCAGTTTTTTCCTGCGGTCATGGCGGTCCATGGGGCTAGGTCTTGTCCGACTCCTTGGCCGCTTTTTGCTGACGCGGCGCCTGACTAGTGCCCGTCGCTTTCAAAAAGCTTTCCTGGATGTCCGCCCACACCTTGAGATTGCGTTGTGTGATCTCGGACATCGCACTGACGGGATTAGCGCCAAGCACATTCATCTGATCCTGCATCGACTCCTGTTGTTCTGCGACAAGCGCCAGACTCCTTTCAAGGTAGCTGGTAAAGGCCTGCTGTACGTTGTCGCCATAGAAGCGAATCATTTTGGTAAGCACTTCGGTCGTAAACAAAGGCTCACCACCGGATTCCTGTTCGATGATTATCTGTAACAGGATACTGCGGGTAAGATCTTCTTCCGTATTCGCCTCAATCACGCGGAATTCGCTGCCGCTCAACACAAGCTCACGAATGTCGGCCAATGTTATATAGTGGCTGAGCTCCGTGTCATAGAGTCGGCGATTTGGGTACTTTTTGATGATTCTTACTGCCACGTGACATTGCCCGCCCATGAATATTATGCTTGCTATGTGTAGTGACCGCCGCCGGTAACGTTTGCGTGCAAATTCTCTATGTATTTCTTCATCTCTCTACTGCCAGTGCGACGCCCTGCCCGCCGCCGATACACAGCGTCGCCAGGCCCCAGTGGGCATCACGACATTTCATCTCATAGAGTAATGTAACGAGAATGCGCGCGCCGGAGGCGCCAATTGGGTGCCCCAGCGCGATGGCGCCTCCATTGACATTAACCTTGCTGGTGTCCCAACCAAGATCTTGGTTAACCGAGATCGCCTGGGCCGCGAAGGCTTCATTCGCCTCAATCCATGTGATACTGATTGAACGCGTCCCGAAGGCCATCGACAATCATCGAATCTCTCATAGCCCAGTCGCCTATCTTCGTCCCGACCAGCGATTTCGGCAGCACGTGCGGCGCCAGACTTATGCTCTCTTGACCGCCAGCAATGATTAGCTCGGCATCGCCACAGCGGATGACCTGAGTGGCCACATGCACCGACTTCAGCCCGCTGCCACAGACTTTAGCTAGCCTCTAGGGGTCTTCGCTGCATTGCAACAAAGCATAACAAACCACGGGGAGTTACGCTACTCCTGCGAGGCAATCGGGTACCCCTTGGGCTTGACAGCGTCCTTGCTGCCGTATCGTAGATCTGGAGGCTAAATTACTAGGCTCTTAAAGACTTGTCGTAGTGGAACAGAACATGTCACAAGAAACGACCT
>SMUX01064482.1_pt1 | contig 34279 bp, 34 predicted proteins | sample 2456431 | NCBI WGS metagenome assembly SMUX01 (sample SAMN11095930, study PRJNA526329) | marine sediment metagenome | biome: Marine sediment; feature: Surficial sediment; material: Deep marine sediment; isolation source: Hadal surficial sediment | place: Pacific Ocean | collected 2014-11 | depth... | reverse complement strand
GCCACTGTCATGGCCAACCACGTCGCACGTGCGACACGTTCACCGATGACGATGCGAGCCAATATAGCGGTCAGGAATGGGGCGGTAGCAAGCAAAAACAGCGCATTAGCCACGGTGGTATGAGTTAGTGAGAAAATCCAACAGGCAAAACCTGATCCCAAACACAAACCGCCGACAATCGCGTTAACCCCAGCCGCGCGAAAGACCGAGAATATGGTACGGCCATTGCGAACAACAAGCACAACGAGTAACGTCAACATCAATGCTATGGAGCGGTAAAAAACTATTTGCCATTCGTTCGCAGACTCGATAAGGCGCACAATAATCCCCGTCGTGCTCCAAAACACACCGGCCAACAACACCAAGCCTACGCCCCTTAGGTGCACGTGCTCGTTAGGAGCAACGCTGTCGTTAGCAACGGTAACCATGCGCGCTGACAACTATGCCAGAAATCTATAGGGCAATTGACCGCCCCGCTTGCGTCGGGCGCGAAAGCTTGGAATGGGCCTGCGCCACGCGTGCCAGCTGGGTCTGTATTTCAGGCGCGAATGCGGCAGCGCGAGGTTGTGTAGTATCAACGTGCAGCAACATCAGTTCGGCTGTCGCCAACAAGTGTCCCTTGTCAGCATGGTTCATTGTGTGAAATAGACGCACACGTTTAGCGTCTGCGCCAAGTACCTGGGTGCTGACCGCCAAAGCTTGGCCCTCCCCGACTTCATGTAGGTAACTTATATGCGCTTCCAATGTATACAGAGAATGGCCCGTACGCCGGCGATAAATCTCATCCATGCCGATTAAGTCGAGAAACGCATCGCTCGTATAGCCAAAAACCAAGACATAGTACGCCTCACTCATGTGACCGTTATAATCCACCCACTCTGGCCTTACCCGTGTGTGGTACAAGGCCGGCGCTTCCGTCAGGGATACTGGGTTGTTTTCCTGGTCACTCACTTGTAGTACCGGACCCGTTGGACATACGGATGACCGCATCGACTACTACCACACCTTGACCTCGCGGTAGCACCAGCAACGGATTCACATCGAGCTCAGTAAGGCGATCGTTATGTCGCTGACCAAATTCGGCGACGGTCAAGACCGCGTCGATCACTGCATCGCCATCGCCGACTGGAGCTCCTCGATACCCGGCTAACAGGCGCCAGGCTTTCAGCGAGCCCAGTGCGCTGGTAACCGACTCTCGATCGGTTGGCAGCAAAAGAGTGCGGCTGTCTTTTACCAAATCCACCAGGGCGCCACCACTGCCGACGACAAGCCCAAGTCCAACCTGGTCGTCTCGCTTAATGCCGACAATCAATTCCGCGACCGCCCCCGCAATCATGGGTTCGATCAAGAAGTGTGTGATGGCTTCGTCCACCGCGGTACCTATGCTGTCCACCGCCTTAGCGACACCCGCTTCACTAGCGACATTCAACACTACCGCGCCCATTTCGGCCTTATGCGCAAGCGTGGACGCCACTGCCTTCACCACCACCGGAAACCCGATATCGGCTGCCGCCCTCGGCGCTTCTGCCGCCGATACAAGCCGGCCGCCCGGTATGCGTAACCCACAGGCCGCTAGCACCTGTTTACTCTCCCACTCATCCATGAGTTGCGGCTCACTCGCCAATTGCGGTAACGCCGGTACACACAGCCGTCCCTCGGCAAGCCTTGTCACACTGTTGCGCTTATCGTTATACCAAGCCGCCGACGCCAATGCCTTCAATGCATCGCTTAGGCCCTGCAGAGGTACAATGCCACCGTCGATGAGGCGTTTTCTAACCTGCTGGGGCAAGAGCTCGGGAAAAGTACTGACGAGCATTGCGCGCGATTTCGTCTGGCGACTCGCCTCGATTAGAGCGTCTATGGCCAGATCCCATTCTTCCGAGCCGGCCACATCGGCCCGTGGATAGTCGAGGATCACCAACGTTACATCAACATCTCCCTGCATCATGGTCGCGAAACAACGTTGTAACGCCTTCGCATCCCCCCAGATGGAGGTGTTGTAATCCAGCGGATTAGAAACGTTGGCAAACGCTGGTAATTGTTCCTGCAAGGACTCGGCTTGATGTTGCGACAGCTCGGGCATCGAAAGCCCTAGAGTTGTCGCAAGATCGGCGGTCAATGCAGCTTCGCCGCCGGAACATGACAGCACCGCCATTCGTCGACCCTGAAGTGGGCCTGACAGAGACAATAGCTTCAGCGTCTCCATCAACTCAGTCAAGGTGTATGTGCGTATTATGCCGAGGCGATCGAACAAGGCATCATAGAACGCATCTGAGCCAGAGAGTGAGCTGGTGTGGGAAATAGTGACGCGAGCCGCGATTTCAGACGTGCCGACCTTAATCGCGACCAAGGGCTTGCCTTTCCGCAGGGCATATTCTGCGGCAACGCTAAAGCCCTCGATGTTACTCAATCCCTCCATATATAGGCCGATGGCCGTGACCCGCGGATCATCCACCAGCGGTACAATATAATCACCAACCTCTAGCATGGCTTGGTTACCGACACTAATGACATGGGCAATAGGAATCGAACGGCTGGTCATCGTGAGGTTGATTGCGATGTTGCCGCTTTGTGATACGAGTGCGACGCCGCGCTCCACCGGTTCGCCACCATGCACCGACGGCCAAAGCGCCACACAGTCAACATAATTTAGGATCCCATAACAATTCGGCCCGACTAATACCATGTCACCGGCCGCCGCTGTTAATCGTTCTTGCAGTTGCCTGCCCTCGTCGCCAGTTTCAGCAAATCCTGCGGCGTAACAAACGCAACTGCCAGCACCGCGTTGCGCTAGCTCGCGCACGACCTCGATCGTGGTCTCCTTTCGCACCGCAACGAAAGCGATATCAGGCGCGGCTGGTAGCGCTGCAATTGATGGAAAACATGGCAATCCAGCCATCTCCTTTCGCCTAGGGTTGACAGGCCAGATGTCGCCCTTAAAACCAATGTCAATGCACTGACGCATCGCTACCGCCGCGTCGCGCCCGCCGACGACCGCGATTCTCCGGGGAGTAAACAAGCGCCCAAGATTTCCAGTCCTGCGTGCTGATAGAGCGGCAACCGACATTATAGCGAGCCGCTTGACCGTAGGTGAGAACACATAAGCGTAAAGGAGATAACAAAACTCATTGCCACTTGCGTTAATTGTTCAGGGTTTCGGTGTTACCGTCGACACTAAGGGCCTGTCCAGAAATCTTTGCGCCAGCGTCGGAACAAGTGAACAAAATCATGTTGGCGATGTCCTCTGGGGCGATGAAGGTGCGCAGTGAATTCTGTTTCTCGTAACTTTTGCGCAGACTAACGGGGTCGGTTTCACGTGCTTGCGCCTCTGCTGCGATCACCCGTTGCATATTTTCACCTTCGATAGAGCCTGGACAGATAGCATTAACGCGAATTCCAGATGGTCCTAACTCCATCGCTAATGACTTGGTCAATCCCACCACTGCCCATTTTGACGCCGCATACGGTGTTCGTAACGGGTAACCCATAATGCCGGCTGTCGATGAGATATTGATAATCGAGCCACCCCCTGCCTGTTTCAATAATGGTACTGCTCGGCGAATACAATAGAATTGGCCGCTGAGATTCACCGCAATCGTATGGTTCCACGCCTCTGGGGTTACATCCTCAACCAGTCCCGTCGGGCCGGAAATGCCAGCGTTATTGATAAGTATGTCCAATCCACCAAGTTCTCGCAGAGCCTCATCGAATAACCGATCCACGGCGGCTGGGTCGGAAACATCGACGACGGTGGCGCTCAGACTTGGTTCCATGGACTGGAACACGCTCAGGGTATCGGCACAGATATCGCACACATGCACCCGTGCGTGCGCCGCAATAAAGGCTTGCGCCACCGCCCTGCCAATACCACTCGCAGCCGCGGTAACAACTACACGTTTATCGCGCAAACCATTTAACATTTAACTGATACTGCTGCGCGCTTACGACCAGCTTCACTCGACATCGGCACCATCTTTAGAGTGCTTGCTTCCTCGTCGGACCTCATCGTCGATTAGGGCCTGACCGGCACCAACCCCATATTGTCGCAACGCCTGCATGATGGCGATCAAACAATTGTCGCGTAGCCGTTCCAGCTCCTTGACCGTCCGGCCAGCCGCTTGGTTGTCGGTGCCTTGTACCATGCGATCGATAAGTTGTTCGGTCAATTCAGGGGCCTTTAATCTGGTCCACGGCAACTTTAGCGCTGGCCCGAATTGCTCAAGCATGTGGCGCATGCCGGCATCCCCACCCGCCATGTGAAACGTTAGACAGGTGCCCATGATCGCCCATCGCAACCCAGGACCATAGACAATGGCCGCGTCGAGCTCTTCAGTCGTCGCTACGCCATCGTTGACCAAGTGTAGCGCTTCTCGCCATAGTGCTTCCTGCAATCGATCGGCGAGATACCCTTCAATCTCCTTGCGCACACGCAAAGCATGCATCCCAAGGTCGGTGTAAGTGGCCATAGCATGCTCGATAGTGTCGCTAGACGTGTTTTCGCCCCCCATGACTTCTACCAAAGGAAGCAGATACACTGGATTAAACGGGTGTCCAATGACAATGCGCTCGGGATGCGTACAGGCCGATTGAATACGACTGGGCAACAGACCCGATGAGCTCGAGGCTATAATGACGTTTGCCGGCGCGACGGCATCCATCTGCGCATGTAGCCTGCGTTTTAGATCTTCTTGCTCGGGTGCACTTTCCTGAATGAAGTCGGCTGATTTTGCAACGTCCTCGATCGTCTTTACAAAATAGAGACGTGACTTATCGGCTTTTGGAAATGACCCGAGTTTAGTAAGAATCGGCCAAGCCGAGTCAACCGTCGATCGCAGCTTGGCTTCGGCATTTACCCCTGGATCCCAGGCCAAAACATCCAGACCACGCGCCAAACAACGCACCGTCCAACCCGCGCCGATCACACCGGTGCCGACGATACCCATACACTGCATCGCCGCTCTCCCTATTCGCGGTTAGGAATCACCGAATGCCTGCTTTAACGGCTCAACGCCCTTAGCAGAAATGAAATACTCGCCCTTTGTATAGCACTGTTTCTTCTCACTCCATTTCCAGTCTTCCGGGCGCCAGTTCAATAGCCACGCGTCATGATTACCGGTGATGTGTCGCAGACTTTGGGTAAACGCAGTGGTTGCCTTGCTCAAATCGTTGGGATCAGAAAAACCCGCCGCTGCCATCAACTCTTGCAGCGTTGCGCGACCGAAATGTCCATCGTAATTGCGACAGAAGACATGTAGTGCGTCTCGCATGGGCTCCGGCTGAGCCCGAATGAGCTTTCTTGCTTCCTCTACCGTAAGCGGATAGGAGTCCTCTAGGTCGGCGCGCCATTCCGTCTTGGCGGATGGCGTCTTTAGGGCTGCAATTTGTTCTTCCGCCACCGCCAGAACTTCGTCCCGGGCCTCCGGGCTCAGTGCGCGCAAAAATGCCTCATCTATGATAATACCTATCATGGGAAATACCTCCGATGCGCGTCGATCAACAACCTAGTGATAGGCACGCTTTGTTAGGCCGAACCTCTTGCGTGTGTCCCCGGGGGTAAGCACGCGCGCACCCATCAGTTCGATGATTTTGCGTGCTTTCTCGACCAACTGAGCATTGCTGGCAAACACCCCTTTCTCGAGGTAGAGGTTGTCCTCCAAACCTACACGCACATTACCTCCTAACAACACCGCCAGCGCTACAAACGGCATTTGATTGCGCCCGAGCGCGAACGCGCTCCAGTTAGCACCGGCTGGTAACTGCTCGACAAATGCCTTCAGCACACCGACAGCTGGCGGCGCGCCCCAGGGGATACCATGACAGAGCTGGTACAATGGCGGGTCATCGAGAAGTCCTTCCTGGTACAGACGTGTGGTAAACCACAACTGGCCGGTATCAAAAATCTCGAGCTCCGGCTTAACGCCCAACTCCCGGATGTGCTTGGCGCCTGCACGCAACATATCCGGCGTCGACACATACAGCATGTTGCTATCGCTGAAGTTCAATGAACCACAATCAAGCGAACAGATCTCGGGCAATAGCTGTTCAACATGCGCTAAACGTTCTAGCGGTCCAACAAGATCAGTATCCGGGCCAAAGTCCATGGGGTTGTCGTCGGGGCCTATTTGAAGGTCGCCACCCATACCCGAGGTAAGGTTGATGACGACATCCGTATCGGATTCGCGGATGCGCTCGACAACTTCTCGATAGAGTGCAGGATCGCGCGCACCCTTACCGGTTTCGGGGTCACGCACGTGGCAATGAGCAATACCCGCACCGGCCTTAGCCGCTTCGATCGCCGCTTCCGCGATCTGCTTGGGCGTAATTGGAATCGCAGGATGTTTGCCAACCGTATCGCCCGCTCCGGTCACCGCACACGTAATAATGACTTCGTTATTCACCTCGCCCCTTGCTGTGTGCTTTTACGACTGCGTGCCGGTCCTGAGTACGTCGGACCGCTCATCATACCACAATGGCTTTTTTTCGAGAGTCAGTTGCGCTGCCGCTGCGCACGCTTGCGTCTTCGCCCAGTCCCATGGTCGGGCTGCTCCCCACTCGTCGGCTTTTCCTGTGGCAATTCGATTGCTTTCGCCAGGTTGGGGTACGCTGCCGTCTTGTGCGGTATCGCCATAGCGTCGACGAAGTGTTCCTGAAAACGCGGCTCCACCGCAGTCTCGACCTTGTGGATGTCGCGCACCACTTGTTCTATCTCCGGTCGTGCCTTTCGATCCAATAACGCGATCCGCGCCCCCGTGCCAGCTGCGTTCCCGGCCGCGTCGACGTGCTTCAAATCACAATCCGGTATGAGGCCCAGCACCATGGCATACATGACATCGATATGGCTACCAAAGGCACCCGCCAGACGAATACGATCGACACTATCTACGCCTAGCTTGTCCATAAGTAGCCGGGCACCGGCATACAACGCCGCTTTTGCCAACTGGATTGCGCGTACGTCGTTCTGAGTAATGCGGAGCTTAACTTTACCATCGTGTAGCACGTACGAAAACGTGCGGCCGTCGGCAACAATATGTGCGCTGCGTTTCACTAGCTCCCCTTTTATCAGCCCATCCCGGTTAAGTATCCCTGCGAGATACATCTCAGCAATCGCCTCAATGATGCCAGAGCCGCAAATACCAGAAATGCCAACTGTACTCACCGCATCGTCAAACCCGGGTTCATCCGACCACAGATCACAACCGATTACCTTAAATCGTGGCTCAAGACTGGTTCGATCGATACGTACCCGTTCCACTGCTCCCGGTGCCGCGCGTTGCCCGCTACTTATTTGCGCTCCTTCGAACGCCGGACCGGTCGGGCTAGAGGCTGCCAACAACCGCTCACGATTGCCGAGGACGATTTCGGCGTTCGTGCCTATATCTACGATTAGCGTGATCTCATCGCGCAGATAGGGTGCCTCGGACAAGACAACACCCGCCGTGTCTGCCCCAACATGGCCGCCAATACATGGTAAGACGTAGATACGCGCGTTTGGGTGGACCTCCAAATCCAGTTCCGTCGCCCAAAGCGTAATCGAGTGGTCGCTGGCCAACGCGAACGGTGCACCGCCAAGCTCGATGGGACTAATACCTAGCAATAGGTGCTGCATGATGGGATTGCCGACAAATGTGAGCTCCAAAATGTCGGCGGCAGCGATATCCGCCTCGGCGGCGACGCTGGCCACCAAATCATGGATTGCCGCCCGCACTACACGGGTCATCTCCTTGTCACCGCCTGGATTCATCATCAAGTAGGACACGCGACTCATCAGATCTTCGCCAAACCGAATCTGTGGATTCATGACACCAGCCGCGGCAACAACTTCCCCACTCGCAAGGTCACATAGGTGCGCCGCAATAGTGGTTGAGCCCACGTCTACCGCAAGCCCATAGACCTTATCCCGGAATTCTGGCCAGACGGCGATGATCTGACTGCCATCGTGCACCGCTACCGTCACCTTCCATCCGCCGCCACGTAAGGCCTCTTGAAGATGTTGCAGAACCCGCACGTCACAGCGCAAATCGGTGAGTTGCCACTCGAACTCCAACGCTTCTTGCACGCGTTGCAAGTCGCCGGCGGGGTCGTGCATGTTAGGTTGTTGTACTTCTACGTAGTGCAGGCGCACCACGGGGTCGAGTTCAATAGTGTGGACCTCGACTCGTTTGCGGATCACTTGTCGGTGCACTTGACTATCGGGCGGCACATCGATCACGACATCGCCGAGTACTTGCGTCGAACAGCTAAGACGGCGCCCTTCCTCAAGACCATTAGCGGCCGCGTAAACACGTTCCACATCACTGAATGGTGACAGATGTGAGGCGCGTGATGTGACCCCGTGTTTCGCGAACTCACCTTCGCTCAACAAAATCTGACAGCGCCCGCAAATACCGCGCCCGCCACAAACCGAATCGATATCCACACCTAGGGCACGCGCCGCCTGCAACAAAGGTGTACCGACCGGAAACCGGTCGCGTCGACCCGAGGGTGTAAATACAACGAGAGCTGTCTTAGGCGCCACGACGTCGGCCACCGCGTCGACGCCGAGTGCCGTCAGCCTCCGCCGCAGTAGATTCGCGAAAACGTTTGATCCAGCGCCGGCACTCCGGATCTTGACCGAGCATGACATCAGCCCCCATGACCGCCTGAATCACCTCAGTATGTAGTGGACTAGTGATGGCCGAGGTCATGCCGGCGCCCGCCGCCATACTTAAGAACGCCGCATTCAAACCATTGCGATTGGGCAGCCCGAAGCTGATGTTCGATGCGCCGCAGATGGTGTTGACGTGAAGTTCAGTACGCAATCGTTGAACGATTTGAAACACCTGTTTGCCAGCAGATCCCATAGCACCGATCGGCATCACCAAGGGATCCACAACGACATCGTGTGCCGGGATACCATAATCAGCCGCGCGCTCAACGATCTTTTTTGCAACTGCGAATCGCACATCTGGGTCCTCAGAGATACCAGTTTCATCATTAGAGATAGCAACCACAGCCGCGCCGTATTTTTTTACCAACGGAAACACCGATTCCAGACGCTCTTCTTCGCCGGTTACCGAGTTAACCAATGCTTTACCTTTATACACCGAAAGTCCAGCTTCAAGGGCCGCCACGATGGAGGAGTCGATTGAAAGTGGTACGTCAGTAATCGATTGCACAAGTTGCACCGTCGCGGCCAGTATTTTCGGTTCATCTGCGAGCGGTATACCGGCATTCACATCGAGCATGTGCGCCCCCGCTGCCACTTGTGCCAACGCATCTGACTCGACGCGGCTATAATCACCGGCTACCATTTCCGCCGCTAAGACCTTCCGACCCGTTGGGTTGATGCGCTCGCCGATAATGACAAATGGCCGTCCAAATCCGATTGCTACTTCTTTAGTGGCGGAACTAATTACTGTATCGGTCATAGTATTGCTTTTTTTAGGCCCAAGTTCTTATCCCGATTGGGATACCATGGTACCCGCCCCTCGAGCACGCCCGAGGCATCAATAATCTCCGCCACAGCCTCCTCCTGACGATAAGCCATGACGTGAACACCGCTAATACCTTCGATTTCACGAATCTGTTGGATCATCTCCATACACACCTTTCTACCCTCGCGCTTTTGTTTTTTTGCGCCAGCCAGACGGTCGATAATCGCATCAGGAATATGTACACCAGGCACATTGGTTCGAATCCAACGTGCTGCATTGGCCGAAGCCAGCGGTCCAACCCCGATCAAGATAAAGCAGCGCCTGTGCAAATCCATATCGCGTGCGCGATCCATGAATTCTTTGAGCCGCGGAATATCGAAGCAATACTGCGTTTGCACAAACTGTGCGCCAGCGGCAATCTTTTTCGCCAACCGCATCGGTCTAAGATCGTAGGGGGGAGCAAACGGATTGCTGGCGGCACCAAGAAACACACGCGGCGGACTGGTCAATTTTCGTCCGGTCAGGAATTGTGACTCATCACGCATTAAACGAATCATTGCTAACAATGACATGCAGTCGAGATCAAACACCGGTTTAGCCTCAGGTTGGTCGCCCACCTGCACGCCATCGCCGGTCAGACACAATACGCTGCCGACACCTATAGCAGCGGCGCCCAGCACATCGCCTTGAATGGCCAGACGGTTACGGTCTCGACAAGAAATCTGCATAACTGTTCCATAGCCAACGCGCGTCAACAGTGAACACACGCCTACACTCGACATATGACAGTTCGCCCCGGATCCATCCGTAGCGTTAATCGCATCGACGAAGCCATCGAATACACTTGCTCGTACATAGACTTCTTCAGGATCCGCTGAATCCGGCGGTGACAACTCAGCCGTCACCGCAAATTGACCCGCACGTAATACCCTTTCCAGGCGTCCGCCTGATGAGTGCCCGGGCAATACCGGTAATGGATCTCCTGGGTTTTGTGGTTCGTCTTCTAATTTCATATTAAAGACTCACTGGTGGCCTTCTCTTTCACCACCCGTAGCCACGACGATGTCCCCCGCAGTTGTGCGTTCACGGGTGGTTGAACTATCTGGATATTTGTCCCTTCGCGCATACGTTGCTTGCCCTCCCAGGCCGCGACCCACACGCACTGCATGCCCGGTATCAGCTCGCAGTTACCGTCCTGTCGCACACCACCACAAGGACCATTACGCAATTGCTTGGGACAATTCATTGGGCAAGACATACCCGTGGAGCTGAGCACGCATTGGCCACACATCTGGCAGTCAAAAAGGAATCCTTTGATTACACGCTCTGCCACCGCCACAGGCTTCTCCAGCCGTGCATAGCCGATCGTTTTGAAAATTGGGTGGAGTCTTATGATAATTGACTCGAAGTGATGATAAATCGCTTCAAGCAAGCGAGCCCGACGTACCGACCAACGGCGTACCGCATACATGCGTGCTAGTCTCCGGCTAGCTATTATATTTTCGTGCACCGCCCGATTTGATCAAACACTCTAAATCTTCATCAGAGTATCCGGTCTCGAGGCGTGCCGCTTCTGTCTCGGCTTCTTTCTTAAGGTCGTCACTACACTGACGCGGTTCACGCCGCCAATCTGCAAGATAGGCCTCGCTACTACCCTTCCCGGCACGCATGGCGGCACGGTCAATCGCGACTTGGAACCGCCGTGACAACTGCACCTTAGCACTATCGCGTCCCCGTTTAGCGATTACCTGAGCGGGAATATCACGCCAGAAGACTGTAATTAACTTGGCCACGTGGCGGTCTTACCGTTTAGGTCAGCGAGCGCCCGCGTCAAATCACCATAGCCAGAGAAACGATATTCGAATTCAAGGCCAAGGTATTTGGCAGCTTCCCGGGCCTTAGCAAGCAGTCGTGGTTCCTCAATTTGCCCCAGGTAGACCAACTTCCGGTAGTTGCCGAAGTAATCGGACATCAACTGAGGATGACGATCTAACCCTAATCCACGATATATCAGGCGATCAAAATGCTGTGCAAGGAAATCCGTGAGGTAGAAAGTCCCCGGCTCAGCGTCGGAGAGTTCGGCGAACGTTTTAGCGCCAGCAAGGAATTCATAACAATGCGCACCAGGAATCCGTTCAACACCCTCTTCCTTTAACACTTGATCGAGTTGGCCACCGGTACCGCAATCTGCGTAGGCGACAAAGATACGCGCGAAGTGACCACGTGCGGCACGGATCTTGTCGCGGACCCCATCAGGAATCTTGTCGGGTGTGTTGTGCCACTCTGCCGGCAAACACTGTACCGTCATGTGCTGCCATTGATTGGCGCGAATCAAAGCTACGATCTCGCGCGCCAACGCCCCGCAAGCGATGATCAGAACAGCAGAACACTTCGGCACTAAGTCCCAACCTCTTGCGAACGTGCTTCCCCCGTACCACCGGCCCGACGTTCGGCCAATAGCGATTTGGCGGTCTCAACCGCCACCGCAGCGTCGCGGCAATAGGCATCGGCGCCGATCGCCTTGCTGAATTCTTCGTTTAGGGGCGCACCACCGACCATCACAATGTAATCGTCGCGAATACCTTGTTCAACCATGGTATCGATCACGACTTTCATGTATGGCATAGTCGTAGTAAGCAGGGCTGACATACCCAAGATGTCGGGCTTGTGCTCTTCTAACGCTTGCAGGTAGTTTTCCACTGGATTATTGACTCCGAGATTGATGACCTCGAACCCAGCGCCCTCCATCATCATGGCTACTAGGTTCTTTCCGATGTCGTGGATATCGCCTTTAACCGTACCAATCACCATCTTGCCGACAGGAGGTGCGCCTGTTTCGGCAAGTAGTGGACGCAGGATAACCATTCCACCTTTCATGGCATTGGCCGCCATCAACACTTCGGGAACAAACAGTATGCCATCACGGAAATCGATACCGACAATGCGCATACCCTCGACGAGAGCGTCGTTTAGAACCTTATCGGGCCCCCACCCTCGATCGAGTAATATGTGGGTACCTTCTTCGATCTCCTCCTTGAGCCCGTCATACAGATCGTCATACATCTGTTCGACAAGTTCATCATCGGACAGTGATGAGAGATCGATATCCTCCTCGTTGCCACCATCTTTCTCGACATCGGACATAGTTGCCCCCTGTTACCTCTGTCGGCCGCCACCCTGCCAGCAGCGCTCTGCTCGAAGGGTAGCCGAAGGTTAGTCGGTAGTATAGACAGCTGCTGATCTCGCGGCGACGCAGGATTGCGGGAAAACGACACTTATGCGACCTTTTCGGCATCAGTAGACGGCGCCGTGGGAGACGGATAATACGAGGGCCCGGTCACCTCCCCCGGTTCCTCCTCCGCTTGTCGGGGGAGGTCAGGAGGGGGTGGCATTCACATCCACGACGACCCGGCCCCGCACCTGCCCTTTGAGGATTGAATCTGCCAGCCGCGGAATCTCGCTAAGGCCGATCTTGTGCGTCATCTTAGAAAGGCGATCCGACGGCAAGTCGGCTGCCAGTCGCGACCACGCGCGCTTGCGTCGTTTCGCCTCACACATCACAGAATCTATGCCCAGCAAGGCAACACCACGGAGGATAAAAGGAAACACCGTCGTCTCAAGCGCAGTGCCGCCGGCAAGGCCACAGGCAGCAACCGTCCCACCGTATCGCATTTGACTTAATACCGTCGCAAGTGTCTGCCCGCCGACCGTGTCGATCGCACCGGCCCAAGTCTCCTTTTCCAAAGGCTTGGCGTCGCGCCCCAAGTCCTGACGGTCGATAAATTCGTTCGCGCCTAAAGTCTCAAGATAATCACGAAGCTCGGCACGACCAGTGGATGCAGTGATGGTATAACCCAACTTAGCAAGCAGGGCCACCGCCACGCTGCCGACGCCGCCGGCTGCCCCGGTAACGACCACCGGCCCGTCGCCAGGTTTTAGCCCGCGATCCTCGAGTGCCATCACTGACAACATAGCGGTAAATCCGGCCGTACCGATCGCCATCGCTTGCTCTAGATCTAGCCCGCGCGGCAGGCGTGTAAGCCACTCCGAATTAACGCGCGCCTTCTGCGCGAATCCACCCCAATGACTTTCGCCAACACCCCATCCAGTGAGCACGACCTCATCGCCCACTTTAAAATTCTTACTATCGGATTTTGCAACCACCCCAGCAAGATCGATCCCGGGGACCATCGGGAACTTACGCACAACCTTGCCCTTGCCGGTGACCGCCAAACCATCCTTATAATTCAGACTGGAATAGGCAACATTCACCAGCACATCACCTTCGGGCAATGCGTCGAGGGTCAGATTCTGAAAGGCGTAACGCGTGTCCGTGTCTTGTTGCGTCAACACCAAGGCTTTAAATGTCTCTTGTGTCACGAAACTCCTCCTAGGTTGACAACGCCAACCCCAAGACTAGGCACTTACAGGACTCTCCATACGAGTCGACGGCCGGGCTACAACATCCATCGTGGACTGGTTGATTATCGCAACACCGTATTCGCGAGCTGCGTCTTCGAGCCAGCGCCAAGCGTAATCGCTGAAACTTCGGTGAACATAGACATCATAGGTGGGTATCTCGTTGATCTGATGCAAGAGCATGTGGCAACGTGCAAGGCTGCTCTGGGCACAATCACCCGCAGTGAATACGCGCGGGTGTAAATCAAGGCTACAGCCTTTCATTAAAACGTCGCGCGCGTGGACACCGGTGAGTCCGATGACGACTCGGCTGTCACTGACATCAGACACTGCGAAATGTTGTCCTGCCAGCGCGTCGTTGATCCTCTTAGCTAGCTCTGTTTCCTGTCCGTCCGGTGTGACGACCAACCACTCGTCAGGACCAAGCCAAAGCACAGTTATGTCCCCACCGACAATGGCCGTATTGGCATCCAATGGCACACCCACTCTCAACACACCTTGGACACCTTCGACAAACTCATGATCAGCGCTATTCCCACGAAGCGCAAGCTGTCCCTTAAAAGGTCGTTCACACAACAATACACCAGCCGCACCTGGGTCATCGACGCCGAGTGCCTCCAAATGGAGATGCGCCAGCGCACTTTGACGCAGATAGTCCTTAGCCATTGATTCGAAGTCCTTCCGGGTCATAAAATTGGGGCGCACTGATCTTGGCCGGCACGACTTTGTCCTCGAGCGGCACTTGCACCGTTTCACCGTGACGGCTACGGCCACGTTTTATGAGTGCCAGCGCTATTGAACGCTCAAGATAAGCACTGTAGTAACTCGACGTCACATGTCCAATCATGGCCATTGGTGGCTTGTCGTCGGCCTTCTCCACAATCTGACTCCCTTCTGGCAGAACTTCTCGCCTGTCTATCGGCAGAAGGCCAACCAATTGCTTACGATCTTCGCGCTGCGTATCCGGGCGTGAGAGTGAACGTTTGCCGATAAAATCCTTGCGCTTACTAACCATTGACTCTAGACCGAGGTCGATCGGCGTTACTGTGCCATCGGTCTCCTGCCCGGCAATGATAAATCCCTTTTCAGCCCGCAACACATGCATGGCCTCGGTGCCAAGCGGGGTAATTCCGTATTGCTCGCCCACTGTCATCAGCGTATTCCAAAGGGCCAGGCCATAGCGCAACGGCACATTGATTTCAAACGATACCTCGCCGGTAAATGAGATACGAAACACGCGCGCCGGGATACCTGCCACCGTACCCTCACGAAAACTCATAAAGGGAAAGTTATCAGGGTCGAAGTCTATATCGCTCGTCAATTTTGCTACCAACTTGCGCGCAAACGGCCCAGCTACAGATGCGGTTGCCCAGTGTTCGGTCACCGAATTGCAATATACCTTCAATTCAGGCCATTCGGTCTGCAGCCACTCCTCTAACCACGCGAACACGCGAGCCGCATTACCGCTCGTTGTAGTCATCCGATAGTGATTCTCGCCCAGCCGTGCCGTCACACCATCATCAAACACCATGCCGTCTTCACCGCACATGATGCCGTAGCGGCAGCGGCCGATGGCGAGCTTCTTCCAACCATTGGTATAAATTCGGTTTAGAAGCTCGGCGGTATCCGGCCCTTGGATGTCGATTTTTCCCAGCGTGCTTGCGTCTAGAATACCGATCGCCTTGCGAGTTGCCAGGCATTCCCGGTTCACGGCATCCTGCATCGATTCACCCGCCAGCGGGTAGTACCAGGGTCGCCGCCACTGTCCCACGTCCTCGAACTTCGCGCCTTTCGACTCGTGCCATTGATACATGGGGGTGCGGCGAATTGGATCAGCCAGTTCGCCGACATCGCGGCCCGCCAGCACCCCAAACGTCACTGGTGTGTACGGTGGCCGGAAGGTCGTGGTCCCGACCTCAGGGATGTCGCTGCCCAACACCTGTCCGAAGATAGCCAGCGCATTAACATTGCTGGTCTTGCCCTGGTCGGTTCCCATCCCCATGGTGGTATAACGCTTCAAGTGTTCTACCGAGCGATAACCTTCGCGTGCCGCCAATACCACGTCTGCGGCAGTAACGTCATTTTGAAAATCGACAAAGTGCTTGTCTGTATGTTCGCCTGCTTTCGCTGGTACCAGCCATAGGGGATGTACCGGCGTTTCTTCTATTTCCTGCGTCACCGGTGCCTTCGGCACCCTACCTTTTTTCTTGTAGCCGGCATCAGCCGCCGCCGCGAGGCCTGCCTCATGGCCCTCGGTAAGACTGGCAGCAAAGCTAAACGTGCCATTAGCAGCACCGGCTGAACGTTCTGCTTGGAAAGAGTCGCCGGGTACAAAACAGCTTCTATTGGCATCGTACTTGAGTTTGCTACGTGATTGAGAGAACAGGTGAACAGCAGGACTCCAACCGGCCGACATGCACACCAAATCACAGGGGATCTTGCGTGCCGTGCCTATCAGACGGTCTGCCGATTCATTGAGCGTCATTACCTCGACCGCGCTGACACGCTTCTTACCCACTGCGGCAGCGATCGCGTGCCGGCCGAGAATCTCAATGCCACGATCTCGCACCTTGGTGGGGAGCATACCCGTAGGTTGCACGCGAACATCGATCACAGCCGCAACCTTAATACCCGCTTCGGCTAGCGTAAGGGCCGCTTCATAGGCACTGTCATTGTTGGTGAAGAACACCGCACTGTTACCGGGCTTTACCGCAAACCGGTTTACGTAAGTACCCGCAGCGGAGGCAAGCATGATGCCCGGTCGATCGTTATTCTTAAAGACCATCGGCCTCTCGTGAGCACCGGTCGCGAGCACGACTTGTTTCGCTCGTACCTTCCATAGTCGTTGACGCGCTTTGTCTGGTGCACCCATGAGACCTAGATGATCCTGAATCTGCTCTGCGATGGTAAGAAAATTGTGGTCGAAATAGCCGGTTACCGTACTGCGCGGTAATAACGTCACTTCCTTCATGCTTGCGAGTTCGGCTACCGCCTGTGCCACCCATTCGTCGGCACTCATCCCGTCAATTTGTTCGCGCGCGCCCAGCAACCCCCCGCCAAACTCGCATTGCTCGTCGGCCAGAATGACGCGTGCATCCGCCCGTGCGGCTGACAGCGCCGCCGCCAATCCAGTCACGCCACCACCTACCACTAACACATCACAATGTGCGTGCATGTTGTCGTACCGCGCCGGGTCGGGTGCATCCGGTGCCCTACCGAGGCCGGCGGCCCGACGAATAAAGTACTCATAGTACTTCCAAAAGCCCTTTGGCCACATGAAGGTCTTATAATAGAAACCAGCCGGCAGTACGCGAGAGAATAAACTGTTGACGGCACCTAGATCGAACGACAGGCTGGGCCAGCAGTTTTGGCTCGCCGCTACTAGTTCGTCATAGAGCTCAACCTGCGTCGCACGGAGATTGGGATCAGTGACACCCCCAGTACCGAGTTGCACAAGGGCATTGGGTTCTTCGCTACCCGCACTTAGGATTCCGCGCGGGCGATGATACTTGAAGCCACGGCCAACCAAGTGTACGCCATTTGCGAGCAGGGCTGACGCAAGCGTATCGCCGACGTAGCCACCGTAGAGTTTACCGTCAAACCTGAATGAAATTGGTCGCGTGCGGTCAATACGCCCGCCAACCGCCAGACGATACGCCTGCTTACTCACGTCCTACTTCTCCTCGGCGGTGTTTCGTTCATCTTATAGACAGCGGTGATGGCATGCGTCACGGTATCGCGCTCAACATTAAACCAGCGCCGACATCCATGAGCATGAACCCACCGTTCCAAGTGGGCGCCCTTCGGGTTTTTTCGCATAAACAAATAGTCGGCCCATTGATCATCGGTGAGCTTCTCGGGATCCTTCGGACGAACGATATGTGCCTCACCCCCATGACTGAACTCATGTTCATCACGATCACCGCACCAAGGACATTTTATTAGCAACATTGCGCTCCACCTTCACTAGTGGGCAACCGCAGCCGCACCATGTTCGTCAATGAGAGAAGCAGTTGAAAAACGCTCCAGGTTATAAGGTTCGTTAAGCCTATGTGGCCGGTCCTGAGCGATTGTGTAGGCGAACACCCAGCCAGACCCCGGCGTTGCTTTAAAGCCGCCGGTGCCCCAGCCGCAATTGAAATAAAGACCCTTTATTGGTGCTTTCGAAATAATGGGACTGGCATCGGGACATATGTCGACGATACCACCCCACTGGCGGAGCATTCGTAGGCGCGAGAAAATTGGGAATAGTTCCAACAGCGCGCCAATCTGGTGCTGCACTACCTGAAAACTGCCATGCTGTGCGTATGAATTGTAACTATCAATACCAGCTCCGATTACCAACTCACCCTTGTCCGACTGGCTTACATAGACATGGACAGCAGTGGACATAACCACTACATCTAACACCGGCTTAATGGGCTCAGAGACCAGCGCTTGCAATGGATGGCTCTCTATTGGTAGTCGCAGTCCCACCATATCTGCAAGCACGCTGGAGTGGCCGGCGGCGACGACGCCTATTTTCTTCGCCTCGATAAAACCCCTAGACGTTTGCACACCTTCGACCCCGGCTCCGTTACGCTTTATGCCCGTAACTTCACAGTTCTGAATAATATCCACACCGCGCGCATCTGCCCCACGGGCGAATCCCCAGGCCACCGCGTCATGACGTGCGGTACCGCCACGCCTTTGTAGCGACGCCCCCAACACAGGGTAGCGTGAATGTGGCGACGTGTTCATTATCGGCACCATTGCCTTGACTTGCTCAGTAGTCAGGATTTCCGAATCGATGCCATTCAGACGGATGGCGTTGACACGTCGAGAAAGTTCTCGCAAGTCATGCAAATTATGCGCGAGGTTGAGCACACCGCGCTGACTAAACATGATGTTGTAGTTCAACTCCTGGCTTAGACCTTCGTAGAGCTTTAGCGCGTGGTCGTAGATCGCCGCACTCTCGTCCCGTAGATAATTGGAACGAATGATTGTGGTATTACGCCCGGTATTGCCGCCGCCGAGCCATCCCTTCTCCAGCACGGCAACGTTGGTAACACCATGCTCTTTGGCCAAGTAGTAGGCAGTGGCCAATCCATGACCACCGGCACCAACGATGATGACGTCATATTCCCTTTTTGGTTCTGGGCTACGCCACGCCTGTTGCCAGTTCTGGTGATAGTTAAACGCATTTCTAACCAGGCTCACAATCGAGTACCTGCTCGGCTTATTATTCACAACTTTGCCCCCACCCAAGAAATGACATGACTAGCATTCAATCACATTAACCGCGAGACCACCGCAAGCTGTTTCCTTGTACTTGGTCTTCATATCCGCCCCGGTCTCGCGCATGGTCTTGATGACTTTGTCTAACGAAACGACGTGCTTGCCGTCTCCACGTAACGCCATGCGTGCAGCGTTAGCGGCCTTAACCGATGCAATAGCATTACGTTCGATACAGGGAATCTGCACCAGACCGCCAACTGGATCGCAGGCTAGGCCGAGATTATGTTCCATACCAATTTCGGCTGCATTCTCTACCTGCTCGGGCGTGCCCCCAAGTACCTCGGCCAACGCACCCGCCGCCATCGAACGCGCCGAACCGACCTCGCCTTGGCATCCGACTTCGGCCCCACTAGTCGATGCGTTCTCTTTGTACAATATGCCAATGGCGGCCACAGTAAGCAGAAATCGCACAATACTTGCCTCGTTAGATCCCCGGCAAAATCGCTAGTAGTAGTGCAGAACGGCCGGGATGATGCCCGCTGCCCCATTCGTCGGCGCCGTTACCACGCGCCCGCCGGCCGCATTTTCTTCATTGACTGCCAAGGCGTAGAGATTAACCCAATCCATGACGATAAGGTGATCATGAAGCACAAGGTCGTCATCGGGTTTGCTACTTAGTTTGCGATACAATTCGGCGGCCCGACGCTTCACCTTCATGCCACCTGGTAGCACGCCTTCGTGTTGGCAGCCGTTATGAACACACTCTTACATGACCTCCAAAATCTTCCAAAGCCCGTCACGAATCTTCTGCTCGGAACGCCAAGTGTTCTCGTTCTCCAGCATCAACTGACTAACTGGAAAGGTCATACTGTTGGCATAGGCCTAAGAGTTCCGCCGCACTCTTAAACGGGTACGGTAGTCGTGTATCATCTTCTTTTATGCGATCGGCACCAGCTGCTTCCTCATTGACGACAAAGCCGCCGCCGACCCAGTAATACACCTTGGGATAGATTTCCTTTCCGTTATCGTCGTAAGCCGTAAATCGCATTCCATTTGAACGATAAGAAAGGGTCTGTCGCCGGTGAAAGATAAGATGCTTCTTGTCCTCAAACTCTATTTCTCGAAGGCCCAGCAATGACAACTTCCCGGCCTCACGGATTTGCGCCAGCTTAGTAGGTATGATGTTGGGATCTATCGACTCCGGCGCCTCTCCCTCCAGGCCGAGCATAACTGCCCTATCACTGCCATCACCCTTACCAGTCGCCCCGAGTGATCCAAACAAATCTACCTTAATGGTCTCAACCTTTGGTAACAATCCATTGTCGTTCAACCCGCTGCCGAATTGCAGCGCCGCTCGCATCGGTCCTACCGTGTGGGAACTCGACAGGCCGATGCCGATTTTGAATAGTTCGAATACGCTGATAGCCATCAGACGATTGGGAAGTCTTGTCGACTCACATCAAGGGTTGGGGCCTGGCCACCGAAACGGCAATTGTAGGCGGTAATAGGGCGTACAAGAAAGGGGTTACTTGTCGGCATAACCCCACCAGAGTTAGTCAGGACCAATCAGCAGGTCTTCGAGAGATGAATCGACGCGCCCGCCATGTGTCTGTCGCCGAATCACTATAGAATACAATGCACCGCTGGGTAGAGGGCTCTAGCCAATGGCCAAGGGTACACACGACTACCAAGACGATCCGCGTAACCAGGATATCCTCGTCTATGTGAATGGCGAGCTCGTGCCACGCCAAGAGGCGAAGGTATCGGTATTTGATAGCGGTTTCGTTCTTGGTGATGGCATATGGGAAGGCCTGCGTTTGCACAATGGCCATATTGCGTTTCTTCAAGCACACCTCGACCGCCTTTATGAGGGCGCCAAAGCTATCGATCTCGATATTGGGCTCAGCCGCGACGACCTGACTAGCGCGCTCCATCGCACCGCCCAAGCGAATGGCATGTCGAACGGCGTGCATATACGCCTCATGGTTACGCGTGGACTTAAAACGACACCCCATCAAGATCCGCGGGTAGCCGTTGGTGCAACTACCATAGTGATCATCCCCGAATACAAGACACCCAATCCAACTGTGCACGAACGGGGTATACGGCTGTTCACCGTACATGTACGACGGGGCGCACCCGATATTCAAGATCCGAAATTGAATAGTCACTCAAAACTAAACTGCATACTTGCGTGTATTCAAGCGACCAAAGCCGGATTCGATGAAGCGCTCATGCTTGATCCCCACGGATTCGTCGCTACCTGCAACTCGACCCATTTTTTTATCGTGCGAAAGGGTGAGGTGTGGACGTCAACCGGTAAGTATTGCCTAAACGGCATCACGCGCAACAACATTATCAAGCTTTGTCGGCAACATGGGATAACTGTCAACCCCACGGACTTCAGCCTCACTGATGTTTACGGTAGCGAAGAAGCCTTTGTCACCGGTACGTTTGCTGGGGTTGTACCAGCGGTTGATATCGATGGTCGTGTGATCGGTAACGGTGCACGCGGTCCGACCACACGGCGCCTCCAGGAACTCTATGCCGCTCTGATCGACGAAGAGTGTCGAGATCGGTAGTTCGCCATGTACATCGCCATGTGGTCTGGTCCGCGAAATATTTCCACCGCGCTTATGCGCGCCTGGGAAAATCGGGATGATGCGGCGGTTTGGGACGAACCGTTTTATGCGCACTATCTCAAGGCAACCGGCATCGATCACCCCGGCGCTGACGAAGTGATTGCCACCGGTGAGCCGGACTGGCGCAAGGTTGTCGATAAGGTCACTGGTCCCATACCCGACGGCCGGGCGATTTTCTATCAAAAACACATGACCCATCATCTACTGCCGGAGATCGATCGTGGCTGGTTGGCTCGCGTGACCCATTGCTTCTTGATTCGGGATCCACGGGAGGTCATCGCGTCGTATGCCAGGGTACGCACCAACCTAACCGTCGCCGATGTAGGCGTACCGCAGCAAGCTGAAATCTTTGAGTGGGTGCGATCACGGACTGGACAAACACCATTAGTTGTCGATGCGCGGGATGTGCTGCGAGATCCGCGGCGCATGATGGTGGGGCTGTGTAGCGCGCTCGATGTTCCGTTTACGGAGCGTATGCTGAGCTGGCCGCCGGGACCGCGCGCAAGCGATGGCGTGTGGGGCAAACACTGGTATGCTTCCGTATGGAAATCAACGGGCTTTGCACCCTACGAACCAAAGACCCACACGCTACCAAAACACCTCGAGTCGTTAGCCGGCGCTTGTGAATCAGCCTATAAGCAACTCCACGAATACCGGCTGCGCTGTTAGATCCGAGCAACGTAGTTTCCACCTTACTGTGAGCACAAAAAATCCCTATCACCCGCTACACACCGCAATCGCAGTGGACGTCACTGTGGTGGGCTGGCATGATTTATTGTGTGCTGCGTTTAGTGGACTCGGATTGCTTAGAACACCATGAAGATCAATTTGAAACTTTACGCCACCCTCACGAACTACCTTTTCGCTGGCTAGTTTGTCCCTTCACGTAAGCCGAAAATGGATATGACCGGCGAGTTCCGCATCCCGGCCCCGCGCCAGAAGGTCTGGGATGCGCTTAATGACCCTGAGGCCCTTAAGCAGTGTATCCCCGGCTGTGAATCCATCGAACAGATTTCGGACACCGAGTTTGCCGTTAAGGTGTTGTCCAAGGTCGGCCCGGTCAAAGCGAAGTTTGCCACCAAGCTGACGTTATCCAATCTTGATCCGCCGGCAAGCTACACCATTGCCGGTGAGGGTCAGGGCGGCGTCGCCGGTTTTGCCAAGGGGAGTGCCGACGTCACACTGGAGGAAGATCAATCAGAGACAGTGTTGCGTTACGCCGCGCAGTTCCAGGCAGGCGGCAAGCTTGCCCAGGTGGGGTCACGCCTTCTGGGCGGAACCGCACGCAAGCTGGCGGATGACTTCTTCGGTAACTTTGCTGCGTTGTTCGGCCCGACACCGGCTGAGCGTGAGGCCGCCCGTGAGACTGCGGCCCCCAGGCCAGTCTCGTCCAGCAAGGGCTTGCACCCGTTGCTGTGGGTAGTCGCGCTGATCCTACTGGTCGTCCTACTGATATGGGCCTTCCGTGCCTGGTAGGCGGGGGGTCAATTGAGACCACAAGTCCCTGAGGGCTTCATCTTGACGGCGGCCCATAGTAGACGAATAATGACGGCCGCAAAAATTAGCACGAAACGTGCAGATGCACTGCGCGTACCACTAGAGAGGGGTCGCCTATGTCTGTCACCGTCTCCATGACGCTGAACGGCAACGCCGTTTCGGCGGACGTCGAAGCTCGCACTTTACTGGTCCATTTGCTGCGCGATCATTTCCGCCTTACCGGCACCCACGTGGGGTGTGACACGAGCCAATGCGGCGCTTGCGTGGTCCATGTCAACGGTCAGTCGGTGAAGAGCTGTACGATGTTGGCAGCACAAGCCGACGGGGCGGAAGTCACCACGATCGAGAGCCTAGCCGAGAACGGCACACTGCACCCGATGCAGGAGGCCTTCCGCGAACATCACGGATTGCAATGTGGTTTTTGTACGCCGGGGATGGTGATGAGTGCCTTGGATCTCGTGTCACGAAATCCTGATCCGAGCGAAGAGCAAATCCGTGAATGGCTCGACGGGAACATATGCCGCTGCACCGGTTATCACAACATCGTCAAGGCGATTAAGGCCGGCGCACAAGCGATGAGGGGGTAGGAAGATGGCTGAGACCGGTATCGGCGCCGCGGTACGCCGTAAAGAAGATTACCGCTTTCTCACGGGCAAGGGCAAGTATACCGACGACATCAATCGGTCAGGACAGGTCTATGCGTACTTCGTACGCTCGACCCGGCCGCACGCCAAGCTCAAATCGATTAATGCCAAGACGACCAAGGCGGCACCCGGCGTCGTCGGTGTTTTCACCGGTGATGACCTGGCCGCAGACGGCGTGGGCGGCATCCCGTGCGCTTTCGCCCCGGACGGCGGGCCGATGAACGAGCCGCCACGCCCGGCGCTGGCGCAAGGCACCGTGCGCTTCGTTGGCGATATGATCGCCGTCGTGATCGCCGAAAGCCTGGCGCAAGCGAAGGATGCCGCCGAGCTGCTTGAGATCGACTACGAGGAGCTGCCGGTGGTGGTCTCAGCGGTCGCTGCGCTTAAGTCGGGCGCGCCGCAACTACACGAGGAGGCACCGAATAATGTTTGTTTCGAATGGGGGCTGGGCGACAAGGCGGCCACTGACGAAGCATTCAGCAAGGCAGACCACATTACAAAGCTCGACCTGATCAATAACCGGAAGATCGGCCACGCCATCGAGCCGCGTGCGGCCATCGGCGAGTACGATTCCGGCAGCGACCACTACACCCTGTACACTACCAGCCAGAACCCGCATGTGACGCGGCTATTGATGGGGGCATTCGTGCTGCACATTCCCGAGCACAAGCTGAGAATCGTGTCGCCGGACGTCGGTGGTGGCTTCGGTTCGAAGTCTCCCCACTACCCCGAGGAAGCCGTGGTCACCTGGGCGGCAAAGAAGGTGGGCCGCCCGGTCAAGTGGACTGCGGAACGCTCGGAGTCGTTCCTGTCCGACGTCCACGCCCGTGACCATGTGACCCATGCCGAGCTTGCGCTCGACAAGACCGGCAAGTTCCTCGGCCTGCGGGTGAACACAACGGCCAATATGGGGGCCTATCTTTCGATGTTTGCCCCCCTCATTCCGACCTACCTGTACGCGACTGTGATGGCGGGTCAGTACACCACACCGGCCATCCGCTGTGATGTGAAAGCGGTGTTTACCAACACGGCACCAGTCGATCTTGAACGCGGGGCAGGCCGACCGGAGGCGACATTTGTGGTGGAGCGCCTGGTTGAAAAAGCCGCGCGCGAGTTGAAACTCGACCGAGTAGAGATCCGTCGGCGCAACTTCATTCCGCCTGACGCGTTTCCGTACCAGACGCCGGTGGTCGTGCAGTATGACAGCGGCAACTATGCGCCTATCCTCGACGAGGCGCTCAAGATGGCAGATTACGCGGGCTTCGCCAAACGCCGGCAAGACGCCAAAGGCCGCGGAAAGCTGCGCGGCATCGGCTTGTCAACCTACATCGAGGCCTGTGGTCTGGCGCCCTCGAACGTTGCCGGCATTATCGGGGCACGGGCCGGTTTGTTCGAGGCGGCCGAGGTGCGCATGCATCCGACCGGAAGCGTGACCGTGTTCACCGGCTCGCACGCGCACGGTCAGGGGCATGAAACCGCCTTTGCCCAGATCGTGGCAGACAAGCTGGGTGTGCCCATTGACAACGTCGACGTCGTGCACGGCGACACCGACAGGGTACCTTTCGGCATGGGGACCTACGGCTCGCGCTCGCTCGCGGTCGGTGGGTCGGCAATCGTTAAGGCGATTGACAAGATTGTCGAAAAAGCTAAGAAGATCGCTGCCCATACGCTCGAAGCAGCGGAAGCCGATATCGAGTTCCACGCCGGCACATTCAAGGTCGCCGGCACCGACAAGAGCGTGGGTATCAGTGACATCGCTTTTTCCGCCTATGTCCCGCACAAGTATCCGTTGGACAAATTGGAGCCGGGTCTTGACGAGAGCGCCTTCTATGATCCAGCGAATTTTACTTTCCCGTCGGGCTGTCATATCTGTGAGCTGGAGGTGGACCCGGAAACGGGTGTCACGCAGATCGTGAATTGGACGGCCGTTGACGACTTCGGCAAGATCGTCAATCCGATGATCGTCGAAGGCCAGGTGCACGGCGGCATCGCCCATGGCGTCGGCCAGGCGCTGCTTGAGCACTGTGTCTACGACGAAGAAACGGGCCAGCTTCTCACGGGCTCGTTTATCGATTACTGCATGCCGCGGGCCGATGATCTACCGAGCTTCAAGGTGGGGATGACAGAAACGCCCTGTCCGCATAATCCCCTCGGCGTCAAGGGCTGTGGCGAGGCCGGTGCCATCGCGGCGCCGGCGGCGCTGATCAACGCCATCACCGATGCAATCGGCGTCGAACACATTGACATGCCGGCGACGCCCGAAAAGGTCTGGCGGGCGATCCAGGCCGCCGCGTAGGAGGGAAACGATGTACGACTTTACATACCATCGGCCGACCTCGCTGGCTAATGCCGTCAAGGCATTAGGCAAGGCCGAAGACGGCAAGTTCGTCGCCGGCGGGATGACCCTAATCCCGACACTCAAGTTCCGCCTCGCGCAGCCCACTGACCTCATCGATCTTGGCGCTATCGCGGAGCTTAAGGGCATCAAGAAGGAGAAAGGCGCGCTTGTGATCGGCGCCATGACCACGCATGCGGAGGTTGCCGCCTCCTCCGAGGTGGCCAGTGCAATGCCGGCCCTTGCCACGCTGGCTGACAGCATCGGTGACGCGCAGGTGCGCAACCGTGGCACCCTCGGCGGCTCCATCGCCAACGCAGACCCGGCGGCTGACTATCCCGCCGCCGTCGTCGGCCTGGGGGCGACCGTGCACACCAATAAGCGCAAGATCGCCGCCGACGATTTTTTTAAAGCGATGTTCGAAACCGCGCTGAAAGACGATGAGGTTGTGACCGCCGTGAGCTTCCCGATCCCGAAACGTGCAGGATATGCCAAGTTCGCCAATCCGGCATCGCGCTATGCCATCGTCGGCGTGATGGTGTCGCAGGGAGATGGTGGCCTTAGGGTAGCGGTGACAGGGGCAGGCGCAAGCGTTTTTCGGGTAACCGAGATGGAGCAGGCACTTTCCAGTAAGTTTGCACCTGATACCATCGAGGGGATTTCGGTTCCAGCGGATGGATTGAACTCGGACCTGCACGCAACTGCCGAGTACCGCGCGCATTTGGTGACGGTGATGGCCAAACGGGCCGTCGCTGCCGCCGGGTGAGTCGAAAGGAATGTCCCAGTAGACGCATAGAACCGTTGCCGCCGCGCTCCTACTGGCAGTCGCTCCGGCATGCCGGTATTGTTACGGCATGGATGTCCCGCAAAGCGTTGACGACACCGAGGAGCTACTCGCCGCCGGCAAGTATGTTGCCGATCGAAGCCTTGCCACTGCGATGTTTCTCGCATTGAAACTTGAACGGCCGTTGTTCCTAGAGGGCGAGGCCGGTGTCGGCAAGACCGAAATCGCCAATGTGCTCGCAACCACCCTGAGCCGTCGACTCTTGCGCCTGCAGTGCTATGAAGGGCTGGACGTTGCGTCGGCGATCTACGAGTGGAATTATGCCCGGCAGATGATCGAGATCCGCTTGGCCGAGGCGGCCGGCGAACGTTCGCGCGAACGTTTGTCAGAGGACGTGTTCGCCAAGCGGTTTCTTATCGAACGCCCGTTACTGCAGGCACTAAAACCGCATGACGGAGGCGCCCCTGTACTCCTTATCGACGAACTGGATCGGGCGGACGAACCGTTTGAGGCCTATCTGCTTGAGGTGCTTTCCGACTACCAGATCACCATCCCCGAAATCGGCACTATCAAGGCCGTCACATCCCCTATCGTCGTCATCACCTCGAACCGGACTCGCGAGATTCATGATGCCCTCAAGCGTCGCTGTTTCTATTACTGGATCGACTATCCGAGTGCAGAACGCGAGCTGCAAATTCTGCGCGTCAAGGCGCCCGATGCCGAGGATGCATTGAGCCGTCAGGTGGTGGCTTTCGTGCAGCGCCTGCGGTCTATGGATCTGTTCAAACTACCCGGTATTGCCGAAACCATTGACTGGGCCCATGCGCTGACCCAGCTCGACGTGCTCACCCTCGACACGAAGGTGGTCAACGATTCCCTAGGCGCGCTGCTCAAGTACCAGGACGATATCGTCAAGATACGGGGAACAGAGGCTGCACGTATCCTTGACGAAATCAACGCCGAGATCGCTGCGGCGGGGGTAAGGTGATGACCGTGCACGCTCGCGACGAGCACAATGCCGGCGGCAGGCTGGTACCAAATCTACTGCATTTCGCGCGCGCGCTTCGCACTGCCGGACTTCCCATCGGTCCCGGCAAGGTACTGGACGCGATCCGTGCTGTACGCACGGTGGGCATTACAAATCGTCGCGACTTCTACTGGACGTTACATGCCGCGTTTGTTAATCGCGCTGACCAACGGGAACTTTTTGACCAGGCGTTCCATGTATTCTGGCGAAATCCGCGGATTCTGGAACGGATGATGGCGCTTGTCCTACCTACGGTGAGCCAACCGCAGGAGAAACCCGGCAAAGAACTGAGCCAACGGCTGGTCGACGCGCTTTACCCGGGCAGACAGCCGAGTCGAAAACGCCAACCGCCTACGGTAGAGTTCAACGCGGCGCTCACCTGGTCTGATCAGGAACGCCTCCAGCACAAAGACTTCGAGACGATGTCGGCTGACGAGCTAGTGCAAGCCAAGGCCGCAGTTAAGACGATGCATCTACCCGTGATGCACATACCCACGCGGCGTTTTCGCACCCACCTTCACGGTGCGCGCATTGACATGCGGAAAACGCTGCGTGCGGCGCTTCGCTCCGGCGCAGGAACGATTCCATTGATACGCAAGCGCCTACGCGACCGCCCGCCACCGATTGTCACGCTGTGTGATATCTCCGGGTCCATGAGTCAGTATTCCCGCATACTCCTTCACTTCGCTCACACCATGACGAATGACCGTGAGCGGGTGTCGACATTCTTGTTTGCTACTCGACTGACGAACATTACCCGGTATCTCCGCGAGAAGGACGTTGATGTCGCGCTCGAAAAAGTTGCGCAAATGGTCAAGGACTGGAGCGGAGGCACGCGCATCGGTCACTGCCTACACGATTTCAATCACTATTGGTCCCGCCGCGTGCTCGCGCAAGGTGCGATCGTTCTCCTCATCACGGATGGGTTGGACCGTGACGTCGGTGAAGGCCTGGCGCGCGAAATGGAACGTTTGCACAAGTCTTGCCGGCGCTTGGTATGGCTCAACCCGCTGTTGCGCTACGAGGGTTTTCAACCAATCGCGAGCGGAATGAAGGCCATTTTGCCACATGTTGACGATTTTCGTTCGATCCACAACCTGGATGCCCTAACCGGTTTAACCAAGGCGCTGAGTCATCCCGGACCGCGCCAGGCTGAGGGAGTCACACAATGGCTGCAGACAGTACAGTAAAAGGTGTCGATGACGTGCTCGAGACGGCGGCGGCGTGGCGGGCGGAAGGTAAAGGTGTGGCGCTAGCAACCGTTATGTCGACCTGGGGGTCCTCACCACGTCCGGTAGGTAGCCAACTAGCGGTCGATGAAAGCGGTGCGTTCGTGGGCTCGGTCTCGGGTGGCTGTGTAGAAAGCGCAGTAGTGCGCGAAGCGTTAGGGGTGATCGAGGATAGCAAACCACGCACGCTGGAGTTCGGGGTCGCTGATGACGAGGCCTGGGAGGTAGGTCTTGCTTGTGGTGGTACCGTGCGGGTGTACGTGGAGCGCGTCGGATGAAGTACGCGATCTTAACCGAGTTGCTTGCCGCGCGCAGCGCCAAAAAGCCGGTTGCGCTGGTCACTATGATCGAATCCGGCAATCAGGCGATCGTCTACCCTAGTGAAGGCGCAGCGACCACCGCGGTTGGGGCTAGAGCGCTCAGTGAAGCGCAGCGTGCCTTGCGTGAAGACCGTACTGGTATTGTCGAGACCGAGGACGGTACTGTCTTTGTCCATGTGTTTGTTCCACCGCGACGCCTGTTTATCATCGGTGCGGTACACATTGCCCAAGCGCTTGCGCCGATGGCAGGGCTTGCCGGCTACGAGGTCACGGTGATCGACCCACGTCGGGCATTTGCTACGGATAAGCGCTTCCCGTTTGTCAACGTGATCAAGGAGTGGCCGGATCGCGCACTCAAGCGACTTGTGCCCGACAGCCGAACCGCGGTCGTCGCACTGACCCACGACCCGAAGCTGGACCAACCCGCACTCAGCGTTGCGCTTAAATCAAAAGCGTTTTATATCGGCGCCCTTGGGAGCAAGAAGACCCAGGCGGCACGCGTCGCACGTCTCGCTAAGGCCGGATTTACGGACGAGACATTGTCCCGCATCCACGGGCCTGCCGGCTTGTCGCTCGGGGCAAAAACACCTGGCGAGATCGCAATCTCGATCATGGCCCAGCTTACCCAAGTGTTACGTCAGGGAATAAAATCTTAGATTCGGCAGCTAGCGTCTCTTAACAATCCTGCTATGGCGGTCTCGGAAAAAGCAAATTATGACTAGACCAATGAGGATCGCCGCCCTCATCCTCGCAGCCGGTCGCTCAGTGCGCATGGGTGGACGCAACAAGCTGCTTACAAAACTGAATGGGATTCCGTTGGTGGCTCGGGTCGCCAGCGCCTTAGTCCACTCGCACGCAGAACCAGTGATTGTCGTAACTGGCCATGAACGAGAGCACGTCAAACAACTCCTATCAGGTCAAAATGTGACGTTTGTTAACAACCCCGATTATGCGGACGGCATGAGTACATCGTTGCGCCGGGGACTTGCCGCCCTACCGGAGGATGTGGACGCGGCTCTAGTCTGTCTCGGTGATATGCCGCACATTACCTCAGCCCACATCGATCGTTTAATGATGACCTTCCACCCAACTGCTGATCGCGCCATCTGTGTGCCGACATTCGCTGGCAAACGGGGAAACCCCGTGCTTTGGGCCAAGCGTTTCTTCGTGGAGATGGGCCAAACCACCGGTGATGTGGGTGCACGAGATCTCATCGCCCGGTACGCAGGCCTTGTCCATGAGGTAGAAATGGCTGATAACAGCGTCTTAATCGACATAGACACGCCTGCCGATCTGACCAGACTACCAACATTGCAGTCAACCAAAAACCAGGGATGTCTATATGACTAAGGTAAACATGAAAACACAAGTCCCTGTTTCCGCCGACAAACTGTGGGAGTTGATCGGCCAGTTCAATGGTCTACCAAATTGGCATCCAGCCATAGAAAAAAGCGAGTTGGAAGAAGACGGCAAGGTTCGTCGTCTGACGCTGGTCGGCGGCGGCTCGATCGTGGAGCGATTGGAGCGTGTCGATGACAACGAGCATCTATACCGCTATTCGATCCTAGAAAGCCCCCTACCGGTAGCCGACTATGTCGCCGAGATACGCGTCCGTCAGAACGAAGAAGGAACTGGCAGCACGATCGAGTGGTCCAGTGAATTCAAGCCCAAAGACGCTTCTGTCCAAAAGGCAACAGAAGTAATCCAGGGAATTTACCAAACCGGCTTCGACAACCTGAAGAAGCTATTCGGGGCTTAGTCCACCTCACTACCGACGAGGCGATGCCCGGCCATAAACAGACGCGCATGACCGAGCTTTATCTGGATCGCTATGAACAACGATGGATCGAAGTCACCGGAGGGTTGGAACTTTAAGCGATTCCGCGCACGGCCTCATTGTGCATTGAGATACAGTCCAAGGATCGTACTGCAGAGTATGGATATGGTCACGACGATCACCCAGATCTTTCGTAATGTTCTCTCCACCTGTCTGTAACTTACTAGTAATGGTGAAATAGTAGTACGCGCGCTTTGTGTGGAAATCACGGCCGTTGTAACGCGCTGAACAAGAAAGAAATTTGGTCGGGGCGAGAGGATTTGAACCTCCGACCACCTGAACCGCATTCACTTGGGGCAAACACTTAATCAACTTTAAATCAGCTACTTGCGGCGCTTGCCACCGTTAGCAAACCCAACGTAACTCGCTGATTTGCTGTTCCAGCAAATTTCAATGCGGCACAAATGCGACACACCAATAATATGCGTATTCTGCTGGAGGGGACCCTTACAACATCGGTGTCCCCAACGGGATTCGAACCTTATACTAGTGGCTTGGTCGTGCCGTTTGGAGTTGTCGTCGAGCTGTTCGCCTATGCGACGCCGCCACCTTAGTGCAACCGCGCCGGACTTCCAGCCCAAGTTATTGTGTGCTAGCGTGGGCCCAATCCGATGGGGATCATCCGCGAACGGATCATCCGCGAAATGTCGGATGAAGATGAATCAGAATCCAGGACAGAGGAGGATATCATGACCAGGATAGGTATCTTCATTGCAGCGGCCGTCATCGCAGCGCTGCCAATAACGCTGGCGCATGCCCAGAGCGGCACATTCCGCCAATCCCACGACCTTGGGTGGGGCGGCAAGGAAAACGCGGATCCGATCCATGAGCACCGCTTCTGGCAAGTCACCGAGAAGACGATGAGCCGCCTGGTTCGGCCAGGCCCGAGTGGAAAGCCGGAGCCGGATCTGGCGACAGAGTGGTCGGCAAACGAGACCGCAACCGAATGGATTTTCAAGTTGCGTGAAGGAGTCAAATTCCACGATGGGTCCGACTTCGACGCAGCCGACGTGGTTTATACATTGGAACGCGTGAAAGACCCGGAACTCGATTCGCCGGCCGCGTCGGTCATCGCGATGGTAGATACGATAGAGGCCGTTGACCCGTTGACCGTCAAGATGACGCTCTCGGCACCTCACGCGGATCTCCCGCTGCTGCTGATGGATTATCGTATCCGGATGATCCCCGAAGGTTCGGCGAACAAGCACCATAAGACGTTACGCTCGGAGATCGACCAATGGCGCTCCGAAGGTCTCATCGATGCCGGGCTCGCCGATCGACTCCGAAAGCGATATGTAACCATCGAAACGACGGGGATCGGAACCGGGCCCTTTATTCAGGTAACGCTCGATCCCGCAGGGACGACCGTTCTGAAGGCGAATCCCGACTATTGGGAGGGGCCGCCGGGTGTCAAGACCGTTGAGATCATCGGCATTCCGGATACACAGGCGCGCGTGCAAGCGTTGCTCAGTGGCCAAATCGACATGCTGGGCTACGGTGATCTGTCCGGACAACAGGTACCGCTCTTCAAGAACAACCCGAAGTTCAAGGTGCATAGCGTGCCCACAGGCGATTGGCAGGGCATCGTCTTCCGAACCGACATCGAGCCTTACACCGACGCCCGCGTCCGCAAGGCGTTGCGGATAGCAACCGATCGTCAGGCCATCATCGACCTTGTTCTAGGCCCCGGTGGCGGCGTCGTGACGTGTGATCACCCGGTGTGGACGGGCGATCAATATCGCGCGGCGTTCGATTGCCCACCGCAGATCGATGAGGCCAAGCGGCTGCTCGCCGAAGCCGGTTATCCCGACGGCATCGAAATCGACGTCACCACCAGCGATCTTAGAGCCACCTGGATCGATATGGTGCAGGTCTACCAGCAACAGGTCGCGAAGGCCGGCATCAAAGTCAACATAGTGAAGGCCCCGGGGGACGGATATTGGTCGGAAGTCTGGATGAAGAAACCAGTAGTGACCACAAGCTGGGGGCAGCGGCCCGCCGATCAGATTCTAAACGAAGACTACCGCGGCGGCGCGCCCTGGAACGAAACCTACTGGAACCGTCCCGATTTCGACAAGCTGCTGGACCAGGCGCGGCAGGAGCTCGATTTCGAGAAACGTAGGGCTTTGTACCACAAGCTGCAGACGATACTCTACGAGGAGGGCGGATCGTTCATCCCCTACCACGTCAACCAGGCCGTCGCTACGACCGCCAGAGTTTCGGGCCTACAAGCGGTGTTTACAGACGCCGTCCGCTACCACCTCGTACACGTGAGCGACTAACCGACGGGCGACGCTTTAGAGACCAAGTCATGTGAATTCCACGTGGATCTTTTTGGTCCGGGCTCGGGCGGCTGGATGCAAGGCGAGAGCCCTGTGAAGGGTGAGCTACCCGAGCCCGGGTGGACATCGACTGGACGGCTGGAAATGTTGCCGGAAACCGAGGCGGATTCGTGGTGCATTGCCTCATGGGCGACAGCGCGCAGGGAAGCATCCACGGTCCCCTGCTCGGAACGGATCATCAGACTCTTCGCTAACGGGGCCGCCTCCAGAGCACCGTGCTTCCCACACTTTTCGAATCGCTTAGACAGCGCCCCGCCTTAGGAGCGCTTAGCGCGTTCGGTAGACATCTTGACGGAGGACAAGATGAAGCTCGTTGCCTTCAACATTCGTTTCGGACTAGGGCTCGACCGGCGAGTTGATCTTGTGCGCATCGCCGAGACCGTGCGCGATGCCGACATTATCGGATTGCAGGAGGTCGAGCGTTTTTGGAAGCGCAGTGGCATGAGTGATCAGCCGGACATCCTTGGTAGGCATATGAAGGAATTCTACTGGGTCTATTTTCCGGCGTTCGATATGCATGCCAGCGAGCGCGAAGATGATGGCACCGTGCTCAATCGGCGTCGCCAATTTGGG
>SMUX01358678.1_pt1 | contig 34368 bp, 63 predicted proteins | sample 2456431 | NCBI WGS metagenome assembly SMUX01 (sample SAMN11095930, study PRJNA526329) | marine sediment metagenome | biome: Marine sediment; feature: Surficial sediment; material: Deep marine sediment; isolation source: Hadal surficial sediment | place: Pacific Ocean | collected 2014-11 | depth... | reverse complement strand
CGTAACACTTGATGTAAGTAAACTAAGAGAACTTTTAGATCAAGCGGATGTTTCAGATGAATTGTTATTAGATATAATGAAGGAGGTTCTTGATCAGGCAACAGTAAATGAAACAGTAACAATAACAGTAGTAATACTAGAGGAAATACTAGATTCAATTTCAGTTCTTGATGAGACTTCATTAGAAACCCTAAAAGGATTAACAGATACTGTTTCAGCAGTTGATGAACAAGAATTCGATATAACTAAGGGATTAACAGATATAGTAATAACTCTTGACGGAGTAGAATTGAGTCTCTTTACAATCTTTAATCAAACATTTACTGATTCTGCAACAATTCTGGATATTATAACTACTTCGGCAATATTTAGTCAAACAGAAATTGATATTGTTCAAACACAGGATGGTGTAATAATTACAGGAGCATTCAGTCAGTCAGAAACAGATCTAGTGGCTTTGTTAGACCAAATTCAGAATGAGATAACAAAAGAATTAAGCGATAGTGCTATTGTAAGCGACAATGTTGATACAACTACTGCATTTGGAATATCAGAATCTGATCTAGTAATAGTGTTAGATCAGGTTAAGATTCAATTCAATGTAACTTCAACACAAACAGAAGTTATCATAGTGTTAGATCAGGTTGATGTATCATTAGATACAGTAATAGGAGAAATAGATAATGTAGATATTCTTGATGATATTAGATTAGAAATAACAAAGAGTCTAAATGATGTAGTTATCATAAATGAACAGTTTGGAACAAGTGGAATTTTATCAATAATACTTAGTGACCAAGTACAAGTTAATCAGGACTTGGCAATAGTAGTAGGGGGAGTTGTAATTCCACCGACTGGTGGTGGTAGTGGAGGAGGAGGCGCACCACAACCTTCATTCCAAAGATTAGTAGGATTATTAATTACATCAGAAGTAATACAGGTACAACCTAGTTCAACTATTCCAAGTGACTTTACAATAGAAATATTCGGTCAACAGACATCTGATGTTTTCATTACACAACTTACAACTGAACAACAATTTGCAACATGGATTCAATTTAGTGATACTCCAGATGAATTAACTTTTGATATAACAATTGATAATGAAAGAGTGTTCAGCGATCCAAGAAGAGTGAGCAATGTAGCACTTGATGACTTTGTAGTAAGAGCACCTAACATTTCATGTGAACTTTTAGATCCATTTGATACACCACAACCATGTATAGATCCAATATTATACGAAGTTCCTATAGAGTTTGAATTTGCAAAGGGTGGTGTAAAATTCCATGAGAAACATACCTTGATTATTGATGCAAGAGTACCAGTAGAAGAACGGTGTATATTATTTGGATTGGTATTTCCAGATATATTGTGCGATAATGTAAATTCATCCCTAAGTATTGTTGAAGGAGGAGCACCGAATTCAATTCCATTGCTTTTCGTAATTATTGGTTCTCTTGCAGGAGGAGGAATGCTTTGGTGGTTGTACACAGTTAGAAGTAAGAATGTTTCTGGTGCAAGAGGTGCTGGAGGAAGAAAATCTAAAAGAAGAGGAGATTTGGAAAGCATGTCAGACCAAAAAGTAAGACGAAGGTTCAAACGTGGAAGAAGATAAACCATCGCTAGTAACATCCTTGAAGTAGAAATCATTGTTTGAAGTTTATTTTTGATTCATTTGTGCGTGGATTAATGGGTTTTATAAAATCACTACGTAGTCAAATTGAAATTCAATCCTATCGATATTCTTTTATCTTAAATTAATCATGAATCTATAGTGTGGCGGAAATTGCGAGACGATGATATTTTTGATGAACATCATAAAGAAAGGAAACAGGAGACAGAAAAAACAACTGAAATAAAAAAACCATCACGTAGGTTACAACTTTTTATCGGACTTGGAATTTTTATTTTAGTTGGAGTCTTGATAGCATTAGCATTAACTGGTATAATTGATGTTATTGATTTAGAACCATTTGATAGTTCTCAATGTGATTATGGAGTTAAATCAAACTTATTTGGACAGAGTTGTATAACAGAAGAGGAATATATAGAAATTAACAAATTCGAAGAAGTAAAAGATCAACCATCACAAACACAAACACAAACACCTTTTATTGAAAGGGGATCTTACAAGGAAGTTGCAAGTACATTTGGACAAGTGGTTGACAAAACTGTAACACCATCTGGATATTATGTAATAACGTCTAGAGATTCATGGTATGGTGATTTCATTGATGGAAATAAAATACCAAAAAAGATTGATCTTAATCAGAATACTAGAGTAAATTTCAAGTGTTTCACAGATGAACATTTAGCAACAAGTGTTTATTTTGGAACTTTTAGGAATAATTTAGAGAATGATCTATTCGTTGAAGTTTACATTGATGGATTAGAGATAGAATCAAAATCAACTGATAGAAACAGCGCATTAATCCTAGAAGGGAGTTGTTATGGTCATGAGTCATGATACTAAAGTAGACTGGAAAAATAATGATAAAGTATTTGTTCCAATCTATCTAGGAATAGTAGGCGTTGCTGGTCTGATCATATTTTTAATAACTTATGGGGGATCAGGATGAAAATTGAATTGGATGATAAAAAAGCAAAGGATCTTCACTTTGTATTAAAACATGATCTAATATCTGGAGTATTGCCTATTGACATGGTAAAAAGCATTGAGGAAATAAAAAATGAATTAGAAAAAAGAATGGATGAAGAGGAATTAAGATGAGTTATTGTTTAGATCATGCCATGAGAGAACTTAGTATGATTGAGTATTATGATCCAAATAAAAAATTAGGTAAATCAATTTTCAGACAACCTACGAAGGAAAAAAAGAAAAGATGCATAGGAGCAAATGCTAACGAGAAAAAATGTACGAATTGGGGAATTTTCTTTGTTGGTTTTATTCCTAAAAACATTGCATTTCAATCAGATAGGAAGGTAATGAAACGATGAATAGGTTTAATCGACCTTATTCAGAAATTGCAGAATGGTATTGGTTAACAGAATATCTTGATTACTCGAACAAAACTTTTCCTACGATTACAATTCAGTTAATTTCTGTATGGATGAGGCATCATGAGTAGTAAACCAGATCTTAAAGATTTCTTTGCTACAGGAAAGGTTGATAGAATATTTCATCAAAAATATTGCTATAGAAAGGCATTAGAACGAGCATTAAAGCATTTTCCAAATTCACCAATGTATAATTCATGTGCAGATAACATCAAGAGGGGAGTAACTATAGTTGAGTAATGTAGAATTAATTTGTAACAAATGTAGGTGTTTAATGAAAAATGATCAGAATGAAGTTAAAGGTTACATAACTTTCAAGTGTAATAATTGTGACATATCAGTAACTTCGCCAAACTTATCGGAGTATCTCAAGAATGGTTAAGATTGCTATAGTTGGAACAAGTCATACCATGTCAGATAATGAAGAAAAAGATGTAAGACAATCATGTGAATTGATTCTAAAGGATTTTGTCCCAATTGAAACAACAATAATCACTGGTGGAGCAAAAGGTGTGGATTCAATTGCTCAAGAGATTGGATTACTAAATGGATTTGCTGTTAAGCCGATATTTCCAATGGGTATAGGAACAAAAGCAAACTTACAAAGAAATTTAGAAATTGCTCAAGAGTGTGAACAATTATTTTGTATAACAATACCTACTCATGATAAGAAATGCTATCATCATAAACCAATTCAAGATCATCAGAAAACAGCAGGATGTTGGACTATGAACAAGGCATTGGAAATGAATAAACCATGTAAACTAATTGTAACATCAAAACGAGAGGTAGTGGTTAATCAATAATGGAACAGATCACAAGAAAACAAGTTGACCGCATGGTAGAATTATTACAGAAAGCAGATGGCGCAGAAGGAAGAACATTGGCAGAAGTTCTAAAGGATGCCGATATTATTCCAAAGTTGTATCAATTTGCGTATGTTGAAAGCATGTACAAGATCATTTCAAAATTCAAATCAACAAAAGAGTTAATGGATAATATAAAATTTGGATATTCTGATGAAAAATATTGGTTAGAAAAAGAAAATTCATTCAATGCGGTTTTACAGTTTCTTAGAAAAGCACATGATAGACAAAATGAGATATGTGATTTTCAGGATTCATTATTGGCAGACAAAAGTAAGGGAAGATGTCAGGATGAAGATCATTATGAAAATACAGAACCAGATGTTTTAGGACTACTTAATGAAGAAGAACAAAAAAAGTTTGATGAGATACACGATAAAGATGGATGGTATGAGGCACATGAACACTTCAAAGACATATTCAATCCAGATGATCAGGATTTATCATTAATTTTAAACTACAATGATGACGAGACTAAGGTAAGTAAAGACGATGGTTACTATGTTTGTGAGAGTTGTCTTGAAGTTATAAGCGATAATTCAGAAGGTGCAATAAGTTGTGACTTGGACATGGCGGATGATGCGGAAAGATGACAAATATCGATGTAAACTTTGTTACATGGGAATGGTTGCAAGGAAAGGACTCTGTACAATTTGTTTGGGGATTAAAGAACGTAATAAATAGGAGTTGAAAAAGAATAACTAAACTAACATCTTTTGGACTAATGTTAATGGTGTCAGCAATAATTTCAGGTGGATATTTCCTTCCTATAAGTGCAGAAAATGAATTTGAAGAAAAACAAATGCAATGCATTGATCAATATATTTTCATTGCTTACGATTATCTTCAAAGAGAAAATCACGATAAAAATGTAATGAATTTATTTATGACACAATGGATGGAACGTTGTTTTGATTATGGAGTAGGTTTTGACGAAGGTAAATTTCTTGATAGGGTGAGTGAGTTAGGATATTGAATAGAGGAGTTAAGAAAAGATGAGTAAAAAATTATTAATAATGCATAGTTTTTTGGTTGTAATTTGGTCTATTGTTGCATTAGTGGATACTGTAACTTATGATCCTGATCTAATATATTTTGAAACTGTTCCTTCTGTGGTATTACTCATATTAGTTTGGGTTTGTGTAGTAATTTGGTCTATATTATTAGTTATGGATATTCACGAAATTAAAATAAAAAAGAAAGAAAGGGAACAAAAAATTGACTGATTCAAAAGCAGTAAAGAGATTTAAAAAATTAATAAAGAATAAAACAAAAGGCACAGAAATTTATGTTGGTCATGGAAGAGAAGAGATTAACATTGAAAAGACAAATCTAAATGAGTTTTTTGATAAGGTACAGAAATGGGGAAATGAATCGTTTCAAGGACATGTATGTGGAATTTTTGGTTGTCAAGAGAATCCAAAGAATCAATGTCCAATTTGTAAAGGATCATATTGCTATGAACACATCAAAATTCATTTTCATATAAAAGACAAAGATGGATCTGAGTTACATGATGGAATTGTATTAAGGGATATAAAAGAAATATGACTAAAATGAGAGAAAAATATCCTTGTGGTTGCGAAAAGGAAGATTCTCTAAGGTGGTTAGAATATGTTAAGAAAGGATCAATAATTTTTTGGATCTCAAGTACAATAATAGCAGTAACTCTAACAGTTCTTTATCATTTAGGAATTAGACCATGATTGAAGTAATGGAACACTCAAAATTAATGATCTATAAAAAATTAGGGAGGGATGATTATTCAAGATTAACATTAGAGGAACTATTAAAAAAATTTGAGGAATTCTATAAAGATGAATCTAAATCTTCATTCCAGTTCTTCAAGGATGGTAGAAACTACTGATGTTAAGACCAGCAACCATAATAACTCACTTTAGTTGTAAACAAAAAACCGCAACAACGATCATCTACGATCAAGATAACGGAAAAAGTTTTAGAGAAATGGTCAAAGTTGATGAACAAGGAGTAGTTAAAGAGTACAAGTTCAAATGGCTAGGCAATGCGAACAAGGTACGAATCGTACAAAATGAATGCTGAACGGTGGGCTATGAAAGAGGCATTTGATGATTTCTTTGGTTTTGCAAGCCAATATCTCCACATGAGAATTGATAATCTATTCAATAAAGAAATTCATGATATAATGGCACAGATTTGGGAAGAACAGATCCACAAGCCTTCACAAATTTATGTAACTGATTAATCAAAAAGTCAATATTTTTCATTAATTCAATACAAACAGTAGTAAATAATCGAATGATCGTTGGCTTGTAGGGGAATATGCAATCAGTTTCATGTAGTGAATGTAGACGTTAGATATTGGACTTACAAACCTGAGTTAATGCGGTGTTCACTTTGCGATGTAATTATTCATAAAGATAATTGGGTTCATAGGATTTCTAGAAGAATAACTTGTCCTTGCTGTGGAATGCAATTGAAAAGGAATTCTACAGGTAAGAGAGCAAGGGAAAAACGACAACATGATCACTTTGAAAAAGTTAGTGCCTAATGCAAGTTATCAAGTTTAATGTAAAAAAAGGGAGATTACCAAACGGAAATAGACCGATCATAACTTTAAGTTCACAGAAAGCAAATAGATTAATCGGTCTATACAGGAGATACAAGGAGATCGGCTTTACAGATTACACTTTGATTGACTTGGCAGAGTTGAGTTTACAACAATGGAGGCGTAGAGATTATCCAATTCCAGAGGGTTACAAGCGCAGTTGGGGTAAAATTCTTCCTAAAATTACCGTAATGGATCTAATCCATTCGTAAATTTTTCTTTACCTTTGCCATTATGAAGGTGGACAAGTCCACCTTATTCGTGTTGAGTGCCAATTCCCCTATTGTAAGGGATGAATTAGGTCTAGATCGCCCTAAAACTCCTTGCCCTAAAAGTGAAAATTTTTTTCATTGTCACTGTATTGCTCATGAACATGTATGTGGAGGATGTAATGAAACTTGGTAAGAGAGAAAAAATATGCAGTATTAACTAAAACTGGAAATATCTTTGTTTGGGATTATAAGAAACAAGAAACAGTTCCTTTAGATCTAGATAAAATTCCAGCGATCTCATCAATGAATAATCCAGAAATAATTGATAATTCCGACTCTGTAGTGTTTCCAGAAAATCTAGACGATCTCATAGTAAATGAACAAGAAGATGATAAGGAAGAAAAAATTTCATTAACAAAGGAAAGAATAGAAAAAAGATTACAATCTAAAGATGACGATGATGAACAGTCAATATTAATTCAAAAATTAAGAGAGCATATAATTAGGTTTGAAAGATTACTTTCAAAATATTTAGATCCAGATTTACCAACACTAAGAAAACTTAGAAAAAAATACATGGAAGAAAGAGACATCTTTAGAAAAGAAGGTTACAAAGAGTTCATTGATGCAATTGAATTAAAAATAAATGCACTTTGTATCTATGAAGGAGAATACACCATTGAACAGTTTGACGGTATTGATCAGGATGATGACATTAGAGAAGGATGGTTTAAGAAAAAGATAGATGAGGCAAAGAAAGGAAACTTTCATTCAGCACAAGAAGTTGTTAACGCTGTAATGCAGATTGTAATTGAGGAGGAATACGGAGTGCCACGAAGAAGATTGGTAACAAAGATCAGATGATGTTTGTATATGCAGTAACAATTGTTTTCATAGTAATTGTAACAGTATCATTATTTTTAATGGGTTCAAATATAGTTGATGCATTTGCTTTGCCACATGCAATGTCAATTGTTGCAGACTTTGAGGGAAAGTTTGATAATAAATCAATAAACACATCAGGAAAGTATCGAATCAGTAATGACGTTAACATATTTGTTTTAGTTGGTAACTTTGAGGAAACAGGAGTTAGTCATTACGATCCCACTACAGGGAAATATGTAATAAGTAATCCAAACTGTTCAAACATAACTGGTGAGTTGGTTCTAGAAAGTGTAGAAGCAAAAATTTATTTGGATTATACTGGAAAGAACTGTCACTACGGATTATTATCTTATGTGATAGGAACTTTTGAAGTAACTAATTCAGAAGGCAAGTATGAAATTTTAGAAGGAGAAGGAAGAATAACATTTGTTGCAGACCATCATAACAATGATGTTTCTGGTCAATTAAAAGGGAGTTTTAATTAATGGTTTCTAAAATAGAGTTTGACTTGTCAAAAAACCATCCATGCATTGTAAATGGATGTAAAAGATTGGCAAGTGCATGGCAAGAATATTGTGATACCCATCTAGAAATGGTGATTCGTAAATGAGTTTAGATGCAAGACATAAAAAATGGAAATTTGATCATGATCTTCTCGAAAAAGACCATGATAAATTAGTTGAATGGTGGATAAAAAACAAACCATGCGATTGTGATACAGAAGAATATGATATTTTCTGCAAACATTTTGATAGAATAGTAAATACAACTCTAGGAAAAAGAGTCGATAAATTATGGGATGAGAGATTGCAGATTGGATTTCAAACATTGGATGTGGTGATACGCAAGTGATTTTAGAAAACTGTCCAGACTGTCATGAACACTTAGAATTAATACCACGAAAAAATAATCATCCAAATGCGCTATTTTGTAACAACTGCGGATATGCAGAAGAGATGGAAAAGATTTGAGAGGTTCAACAAAATGAGTATGGAAGGAGATAATCCAGACGGAGTTCCAAAATCAGTAATTTCTCATTCCTTAGATCCAGTTGAAAGATTTCAAAGACAGATGGGATGGATCAACTTCATGTACATGTCAGACAAGTTTTTCATAGCAAGTAATGCTTTCATGGATATTATAGGTGAAGTTGATGTATGGTTAAACGATATTAAAGATCTAAACTTAGGCAGAGACAAAGTTACCAAGTTTGTGATACCAGAAAGGCTACCATCAAAAATAATCAAGGAACTAAAACAAATTTGGTATGGAAACTGCTATTTGTATCAAAAAAGAAACAAGCATCAAGAGATTATAGATCAAAAGGTAATCTATAATCCATATCAAAAATTCACAGGATTTGAATCATTATTGGACATCAATGGTAAAAGTTCACTTCCTGCTCTAATGCATCTTAATCCAAGATCAAAAACAAAAGATGACACTGATCCTAGAGTGTTAATACAAGAACCACTTCGTTTTGATGTAGCATACGATGGATTTGATGCTGATCAATTATCTCAGGTATTCGGATTCAAATGGGTTTTTGCTGATGGTGAAGTAAATATGTTCAATTCAGACGAACAGATAATGACATCTGATGCATTAGTTATGGAAATTTCAAGAGAGGCTTACCACAAAATTATTAGAATTTTAGTTATGGAATTTAAACCACGTAGATATTACATCTGGAACGTTCTAACAAATATCCTAAAGACCTATAGAAGAACAATGGATCTAAAAGCATTACAAGGAATTGCACCAGCATCTGATTACGTGGCGCAATATTGATAAGAAATAAAGTCATGGTTCAAAAAACCAGAGGTCGTTATGGTTGTGATTTTTCATTAGATACAAGTGGATTTTCTTCAAGTTGTTTTAGAAAGAATCATAGTAATTGTAGTGGTAATAAAGGACAAAAGGATATTTGTACTTGTGATTGTCATGAAAAAGGAGAAGATTGTTAATGGCACAGGAATACCAACACCTAAGAAACATCAAACGAAGATCAAAGAATCCAGATGCCTTCATAGATCCATACATTGCAAGTATTACTTTTGTTCAAGGCAATAGAGGTAGTGGGAAGTCAACTGTAGATGAGTTAATTGCAGAAGAGCATTTCAAGATGGGACATACGGTATTGGATCTGCATAGTGCTGGAAACTATGAATCATTATACTGGTGTATCAAACACGATTGCAAAGAGTTTTGGGATAAGTGGAGAGCAGAACAGGAAAAAATTCCAGAAGTTATGAACAGGCAGGAAGAACCATTACATTGTACTTGTGATAATCGATACAAAATCGTTCTAGTTGTTCCAGATTATGTCCAATTTGATGAAGAAACGATAGATAATTTCAATGGTAGATATTACTCAAAGAAGGAATGGTCTGATCTTGGAAATTTCGAATATGGAAGAATAGTCACGAAACAAAATGGAGACAAGGTAAGAGAGAAACCGATCAAGACAAATTATGTTCAGTGGATCAAGGTAAGAAAGTTAACAATCCCAAACAAAGGATACAAGAATAGAGATCAGTTTGTACAGGAACTGACAGACATAGTGTTAATGGGACAAAAAGAAAGAAGAATCGTAGTATTTAATCCAGTATTTTACAAAGACGTTGCACACAAATTAGTAACATTGGAAAAGGTGTTAAGAGAAATTCCACAAGTAGTTCAAACTAATTTCAAAGCCATGACACCACGAACCGTAGCAAAACTGCGTGGCGTTGAAGAACCAATACCATTCGGTCAGTGGACTCCACAAGAAGAGAACAGACATCGTGTAACAATCTTAATGAGGGAATTCGGATCATTGGTATCGTCACAACTAACAGAAGAAAGAAACCAAGTAATTGTGAAGAAAGCGGTCTTTGCATTAGTCAAAATACTTCGTCACTTCCATATATCGCTTGTCGGAGACTTTCAAAGGGCAAACGACATCTATAGTGGCGTGAGAGAACAACGTGACTACTTCGTATGGAAGTGTTCCAACATAGACATTGTATCTGATGATTACAAATGGTTACGTGATGACATCAAAGCAAAACGTGATGTAATTTTAGAGAAAGGATTACCAGCACAAGCATACGGTTTGTATCCTAACATGGAAGATCTCAAACCAAATCAGATGTATGTATTGTATCCACAAAAAAATGAAAGAGGTAATAGATACAAGTTATTCACTGTTAGAATGCCAACGTTCCATCACCATCAAGCAGACGATGATTTTGAAGAAGAGACTGGTATCATTAAAGAGACTATAAACAGAACAGGAACATGGAGATTCATTACAAAGAGTGCAGACGGACAACTGGTTCAGAGTGAGAAGGACAAATTAAATGAAGATAAGAAAGTTAAGGAGGCTAACATGTCAAAGGTGTTTGATATTGGTAATGCATTACTATACCCAAGTGATCCAACTAAGAAGAAGATGAAAGCACAAGAAGTATTTGATCATCTAGGTGACTTGAGTATCAGACCTGACGGATGGAGTTTGAGTGCATTTCGTAAGTGGATGCAACGAGAAAGAAAAAAGAGAGGGATTTAATATCCCAATACCCCACCTATTTCAATAAAACTTTACGACAAAACAATGTTTCCCTGAAAACATAGAGTGTAACTAAGCAACAAACATTACAACAATTTGATGATCAGATCACCAAATGATCAGTTGATACAAAATTAAACTTTCAATGCCACTACGTAGGAAATTGAAATTTGGGACTTGTTCGGTCTAAAGTATGTCCAACTAGGTGTCGAATGTGTCCAACTTTACAGTTTTGCAGAACAAGATCTGAGACTTGGACATGCGACAGGATCACATTATGTTATCCCGAAAGTTGTCCAATGTCCAATGTCCAGAAACAAAAAAGGGGAAATAGAGGGTTGCTATTAGTGAACCAGACTTATCTATCCGATCGCCCACACGCAAAAAAAAATTTTTGATCAGTCGATGATCATAGAAAGATCAAGTATAGATCAGAGTAACTAAAATGTAATTTGTCAGACCATTGATCCTCTCATGAAAATTAAAATTTTCTAGAAGGTGAATAAAAGTTGTCATGCGGTCTTTAACAGAAGGCAGAATAAGGTTTGGCATGCCAACAGATCAATCAATGGAGAATCCACTGGAAGGAAAATATGTCAGGATTGTAGATCCTAAGAAGATTGAAGAACTCAATAAAATGGATTTATGGATTGCACCAAACGAAACTGATGAAACATACGATGCAAAAATAATTTCAGGACAGTCACATGATTACAAAAAATCATCTGAGAAAGTCGGACAACTAAGACCAATTGAGGTTGCAGTTTGGTATGATGATCCAAATGGGAAGAGTGAAAACTCACCAGAAAGAATTCACATGCGAATCATCAATGGCAGACATCGACATAGACAGAATCCAGATTGGCGTAGAGAGTATTATGACTTCGGTGTTTACAAAGACAAAGAAGATCCTGTTATGGAATACTATCTTGCAAGAGGACACTTTGACATGCAGAAGAAAGCATCAAGAGATGAACGAAGAGTGCTTGTCATTGACATGGCTACAAGACTAATGAAGAGAGGACAACCAGCACCAGAATGTTGTACTGAGATTGTAAAGATAATGGAGAAACAAGGAATCTCAAATGAGAATTCAATAAGAGAGGTTTGTCCAAGAGAATTCAAAGATCAGGAACATGCAGAAAGAAAACTTGGAAAGACGTTTGAGAAAGCAGATAGAGATACAAAAGAAACTATGAAGTTCAAGAAAGTTGCTGGTGAAAAGTTCAAGGCTATGGAAGATAAGAAAATTCTCTTAGAGAATGAGAACACAAAACTGCAAAAAGAAAACATAGATCTTCATTCTGATCTAAAGAAACAACATGATACAATAGATGAAGTTCAGTCAAAGTTACGAGTTCTTGGAACTATTGAACAGAAAGTAAAATGCAAATGCGGAAATGAAATTCCAGTGAAAATAGATGTAACATCAAGTAAGATCATTGCAGGGAAACAATGACTTACAAAAACTTTTTTTTCACTAATATGAGAATGACTATAATTTACATGATTATGGGTTACGTATTTTTCTTTGGAGGAACTACATTAATTGAAAAGGGAGAGTTACAATGGATGGCAGTTGGAGCATCTGTGTTATTTTTAGTAATGTCATTATTTCATATAACAAGGGAATACAATAAAGATTATGACAAAATCAGACAATTGTGAAAATTGGTTATGTCCACAATGTACTGATGTAGGTTGTGATCATTTTTGTCATGAACAAAAAAGTGAAAATAAAAAAGTGCTTGAAGTGTAATGGCAGTACCAACTTCAACTGATAACAAGAACAAAGTTTCTTTAAAATATTATTCAACTGATAACAAAACCTGTAACAAGATTTGTTTAAAATATAAAGTAAAAAAAAATTCTAGACATCAATCATTTTATCAAATTGAAGGAGCAAGGTATTGTCAGCATTGTAGCATATTTATCAAATGGGAATCATCTCACTGTCCATGTTGTGGATTTAGATTACGATCAAGACCAAGATCAAATGATGGAATAGATAAATACAGGAAAACAAGGAGGTTCAAGTACCAATGAACGAGGAGTTTTATTAAATGAAAGTAGATATTTTCAAGACAAGAAAAAAATATAATGTAATCATGGCAGATCCTCCACATGAATACAAAAATCAAAAAACAGGTGGAGGAATGAATAGTGGTGTATCATCAAAATACAAAACATTGTCTCTAGATCAAATCTGTGAACTACCAGTAAGAGAACTGTCTCACAAAAATTCTGTATGTTTCCTTTGGGTAACAACACCATTGTTAGACAACGGATTTAGAATTTTAGAGGCATGGGGATTCAAATACAAAACAACTTTAGTTTGGGATAAAACAGCAAGTGGAGGTTGGGGGTTCTGGATAAGAACAGCAACTGAATTTCTTTTAATTGGAGTTAAAGGAAATGTAAAAGCATTCAGATCAAGAAGGACAAATGTATTCAGGCATAAAAGAATAGGACACTCTGTAAAACCAGATTTATTCAGAGAAATTGTAGAGGAATTAACTAAACCATTTGGTAAAAATCGTAAGATGCTAGAACTTTTTGCTCGTAAGCATCCTTCTAAAAAGGACTATGCGAGGAAATGGGACTATCATGGTAAAGAGTATAAGTAATTTTTTCAAAAAACTATTCTCAGTTATTTTAAGAAGGCGATCACATCAAGCCTTAAATCCTCATTTTCAAAAGGTCATGAATACCTATGAACGAATGGAGATTACTAGGAAAGGTCAAGATAATATGATTGAGTTTGTTAAAATTGTTCCAGATGAATGTTTAATCGAGTTATCGGAGAAGATTTACTGTGTCAGAAAATAGGGATTCAAAATTAAATGCAAAAGAGATCGAAGAGGCTAGATGTTTTCTTACATTCCTAGCAAAAAGATCAGAACCATATTGCGGTCAAAATACAGACGAAAGCAAAAAGGGATGTGGAAAACCAATATCAAGACTTTATCTCGAATGGGTTGCAAAAAGAAATCTTGAAGGAAGAGATCTCATTAGGAAACATCCATTATTGGTAATTAACGAAAAGAAAGGTTTTGGACTACACAGATATAGAAATGGTAACTTCGATTACTGTGGGAACATTAATTTTTTCTGTTATTCATGTAATCAAAAAGAAAAAAGAGAGTATTCTAATATAAAAACGGAAAAATCAGATGGGTATTCAAACATAAAATCACGTAAAGTCAGACCAGCGTTTAAAGAAAAATTAAAGGATCATCTAGTCAAGCATGGGGATATTTGTGAGGAGGCATGTGTGAACAAATGGTCGAATTCAGAGGATTTTGATTGCGCACAAAAATTACTAAAAGAGTGTATATCACAAATGATGGATACTGAAATAAATCAAATAAAAATACTTGATTATGGAATAGAATGTCATTATTCACTATGTAATGGTTTTCATTTAATTCATGCAGATCCTAAGTATCAACCATTACCAAAAATGACAGATGAAGAGTTTGCACAAAAAGAATTACAAGAACAGAACAAATTAAATAATAATACGAGTACCGAATAGTGCCAAATCAATACCAAATAATACGTTTGGTCTGGAAGGTTGTCAAGTCCTCCCGACATGCTAGCCTTCCAGTTCTTATTCCACTTGATAGAGATATTTTAGATCAGGTTGGTTGAGAATGGTGAATATATTGAATAGCCATCAAGATTACGAACATTGATACGGTTCTAGTTTCATTGAAGCCAACCGCCTTTCAGTTTTGTTAAGTAGATTTCTAACTTTTTACTTAATTAAGTGATTTTACTTAATTTGAAGCCAACCGCCTTTTTACCCACACACCTATGTTTCCACTCAAAATTAGACGGTATCAATAGACAGGTCAAGTCTATGGGAATTGTCTTAGTCAAATGTCCAAAGGTTTACCTTTTCAAAGGTTTACCCGATCTATGTCGCTAGGTGATCATTTCGACAGGGGAGGGAGACATAGGATTAACAAAAATAAAGCGTTACAAGGTCTAGGCATAAATGATCAAGCAAAGATCGCAAATGTTGTAATTATTACAATATACCTTGTAAGAAGATTACTTTAACACTCGATGGGGGAGGGAGGGAGAGAGAGCAAAGCAAGTAAACCCGATCAACCCTTACATTTCCACTCCACGAATAGTAAACCTTTAACACCGTAGATATTGACACGATAATTCTAAATACGTCAAAAGCATTTGAAAAAACAGTGAGATCTGTCCGATTTCAGATACCTCGCAAAACTCCCCTAGTTCTAGGACAGATCCACTTCATACTTGATGATGAATATAGATTATTTAGTCTAGATTAGACTATTTGCAATTTCAGTTTCACTACGTAACCATTTTAATTTGTGGGTTGGCATCAAAAAGGCGTAGTACGTTTTCATCTTATGTAGCGCAATGTCCAATTGTTGTAGATTGAGATGTCAACTCACATGACTATTTTAGATTAGCCTATCCCTTAGATTACGGAAAACCGAAAGGAAGTATCGTGGTACTAAGGGTTAACTGGCTAATTAGAATCAAGAAAACATTTCTCACAAACTGTTTCAGTAGGATCGATCATGTAAGTTCCACAGAGAGTACATTGTGTTTCCAAGACTTGGGTTGAATTGTCATTCCATATTAACTAACTAAATGCGATCAAACGTTAATGAAACCAAACCTTATCAACGATCATGTTGATATAGAATTGTATCGGGGGAGTTTGGGATTCATCATTCAGTCAATGTCCGTTTCTCATTTGCTACTTTCCCGATCACATTGATCTGATAACTATTTTTATATATTTTAAAGTGGAACAAGAAGGTAGTTGATGGTGAGGAGAGATAGAAATTCTGCTAAGAGTACCCATATCTCCTGCAAACTCACCATTGACTTTGTGTGGCTTGCTCAATGCCCAAACCCAAATTCTGTCGAGTCACACAACCATTTTCTAATGTGAAGTACAATTGGTTTTCAATAGCAACAATTGCAATAGGACTTTATCTGATTTTCGAAGGAATTGGTTCATTGATAGTATTTGACGACCAAAACGAGATTTTCCAAGCAGGAAGAATATTTAGGGTTATAGCAGGATTTTTCTTAGTGTTCATAGTATCAAGGATGTTGAAGTAATGGCAAGATCTTCCGCACTCTCATTGAAGTTAATTGTTGTTCTAGGACTGTCAGTTTTAATTGTAACAGGGTTAGCAGTTGCAGTTTTCTTCCCAAACCTATTACTTCCAGACAGATTAAAGGTAGATGAGACAACATCAACACAAGATCTTCTTGAAAGATACAGTATCTTAATCAAGGCAATTGCATCTGGAGAAGATTTTGAAAACTTGGAACTTCCAGCAAGACAAAAAATAATGGATGAACTTGAGCAGTTAAACAAGGAACTTGCAATGGACATTAATATGACAGAAGTTGATCCAAACGAACCAATTGAAATTAACATGGATGCGATCAGTAAACCTTGTACTGAAAACTGTCAAACATCACCAGAGATTGTAAATCCATGCGAGGGAGCAGGATTTGTCTTTGTTGAGAATTTAGGATGTATTTCTGAACCAATAGCAGAAATAATTGAAATAATTGAGATAACATTTGATCCTGCATTTATGGCAACAGACTTTGATGTATTGACAACCATAACATTGATTGATTCAAGTGGAGTTGAGTTTGAAGAGACTAAAGAGTTTGACATTCCATTACAGTCTTTGATAACTCCAAGTGGTAGTCTTTTAGATCTAGCAAAAGTAAAAGTTAGTTTAATAGGAATTTCTGCAACAGATAATGTAAACCCAATTCAAACACAAGGAACATTAAACTATATTATTAACGGTGAATCAATAAGGGGAATACCTATAGTTACTACTTCATTTCCAAATGAGATTACAGGAGGCTTTGACATCAAAATTAACAATAGATTCTCTGATACGTTCTCATTTAAAGATCAAGTCAATCTATTGGGATTACAAAGCGGTGTGTTTGCAAATAATTTCAAGATAACATTAAGAGACTTTAAGGTAACTCAAGGAAACTCCACGTTCTTCAAACTAGGTGATACAGAACTTTACAGTCTAGACTTTACACATGATAAGGGATTAGAAACTGTAATTGGTTCTACTGGAGTAGCACAGGCAATTCCTATTTCTGACGGAGAATTAGAATTCTGCGCACAGGTTAGAAATTACAAACCAGCAGACATTACATATACATTCTTACCAGACAGACCTTCATCAGTTTTAGTTAGAATACAAACAGGAACAGAAATTGATATGAATGCAAACAGTCCAACTTTCAATAGAAAAATTCCAGTTTACTTGACTATAATACCTTCATTCACAGTTAACTTGGATAATGTAAGTACAAGAAGTTTTAGTGATTATTGTGAGACACGAAACAGCATACCAAGATCATCTCAGGTAGAGTTTGTAATTAGTGGTCTAACATTTGGTACAGGAGGTGGTAATCAGGTTGTTCCAGTAGATAAGGTATTCAAAATTAATACACCAGAGTCAAAAATGGATTGGTTCATAACTTGTACGTCAGGTGATGTTGATTTTGTTACGCATTGGTGCAATTCAGATATTGGTAGTTATTCACACTCTAGAGTTTCAACTGAGTTCATAGTATCACCTTGATGAGTTATGGCGAAAGGATTCACAGACCTAAAGGGGAATTTCAGACCGATTAGAAACAAAGGGGTTAGTTCCAAAGAAAAAACAATTGAATCAAGTGGAATGAAACTTAATCAAAAGAAAAAAGTTGATCCACAATACGGTCTAATCGTAGCAAACGGATATGATGACTTGAAACATAATCCAGACGATCCAAAAGTCAAAAAAGCCTATGAGATTTTCATCAAAGAAACTTTGGAACAAGCAAGGGAATTACAAAAGAACGGTATCAAATTCCAGAGTGAACAATACAAAGATGCTAATGCAATGTTCAAAGATGTTGAAGAAAACAAACATTTGGTGTACAGACCATCAGATAAGGATTACATAGGTATTGAAGATCATCCAATGTTCCAATTAACAGACATAAAAAACTCAAATGGTGATAGAATGAGAGTAAACGATGTTTTTCGAGCAGTTCATGACATCAACGGTCATAAAAATGCTAAAGCACAGTTTACACCAGATGGAGAATTAGGTTCATACAATGAACATAAAAAATTGTATAGTAAGGATGCTACCAGAGCATTGTTCACTGAAACACAGGGACAAGGCATGTGGGTAAACTTTAACAAGAAATCTGGAAAGAAGAATAGACACTTGCAGGAAATAGGGGATTTTAACGAGTTAGATTTTCCAAACCAAAAAGCAGGACTGTTTCCCGATAAAATAATTTTTAGTAGATGAGACATGTCTACATGACTACATGAATACGTGTAAACTAGAGGACATGTCCACCTTTGTCTGATCTCTTTTTTCACTAATTGGCGTAATTTTGTTGCATGACTAATTTCAAATACGTCACATAGACGATCAAAACTTGTTGTCAAACCCTCAAGTAAGTATGATCAAACATGAATTCCTTAATCAGTATAGAGAAAATTTTGAAGAATCTCTAGAAAAAGCGATTAAAACTGGTGGGGGTACAATTAATATTCATAAAGAAGTTTCTGTTCAGGAAATTCATTACATGCAGATGTACATGGATGGTGATATGACTTGGAAGAAACTGAATAATATCATTTCAAGGATGGGAGAAAAAATGACTTGCAATATTTTCAGTAATGGTAACTTGGCAGAATTTAACGATTGGAAACTAGGATTAAAGGCGATTGAAGAAGATGAGGCAAAAGCAAGGATGGAGGAAAGTCCAAAATATGTTTCAGAAGATGTAGGAAAAATGATGCAGGATCATTCAACAGGTGATCATGCACCAACACATTCAACACATTTTGGAAACGGTCTTGGTGACAACGCAGGATTTGTTTCACGTTACAACACTGGTTACGTTTGGAGATTGTTTGCTGATGGGTACATCAGACAGATTGACATACCAATGGTAAAGAAATTATTTTTCGAAAGATACGAGTTGATACCATCAGATCTAGAGGCAAAATCAATTGCAGATTTACTAAACAAAGAGAGAAGAATTTTTGAAGGACAGATGTTACAGGGGGAGATAGGAGACAGTCCGATGGTAAAGGATGCTGTAAGCATAGTCACTAACGAGGGGAAAAAGAAAGGTTTGTCTTACCAAAGAACAGATGCAATGGGAAGAGAGGTAAGAAGGGCTTGTGAAAAGTTAGAACGAGATGCTGGTAAAATTATTGGTAAAGCAAAAGTTCAAGGAGCAACACCAGAACTTGAACAAAAATATGCAAAGATGGTTTCAAATGTTTTGGATGAAACTAACATGACTTGGGATAACTTCATTGCATGTCTCTTTAAAATTAAGAGAAAGAATCGATAATGCATCAAGGACAAATGCTTTTCTGGTTGCTGTTCGGTTTCTTTTTAGTTTTCTTAGGTTTTCTCAGTTTCATAACAGGATTTTTACAAATACTTACTGCTCAAGATATTACATTTCTAATTCAGGTTGAGGACATGTTATTTGTTCAGGAGACTTTGACAAAAGAATCTATGATTTTCTCTGGTTTGATTAGATTGATTCTTGGATTCTTCTTTGTTCTGATCGGCAATTCCTTTATGCGAAGGGGAGGTCTACATGAAGGTATATGCCACCCACGAATGGGAGATTTTCACAGCAAATTCGACAGGTAATGTCGGCAAAAAGAAGAGTAATAGCAATAGTTCTAATCTTTTCTGGATTTATCGCATTTCTTAGTGGAGTTAGAGGACTTGTTACGTTCTTCATTGTTGAACAAATTCCAGTTGTAGGAGATCTCATTAGAATTCTAGCACCAAGCGCACCAATGGGACAACTGATTATTGTTTTAATCGGCATTACTCTTTTCGCTGTAGGTCTGTTACTACTAAGAAGGAAGAAACAGTAATTTCAAATCACTACGTATTTGGGTTGAATCTGTTTACTGAATAGTCTAACTTTCTGTTCTGATATTGACTTACGGAGGACATGGCGACAAGTGGACATGGAGACATTGGAGTGTTGCACTAATCCAAGTCTAATCTACCAGAGTGGGATCTATGGATAGGGATTCAATCAAGGTGTATCGAAAGTTTCGAGATCACTACAAGTGGATTCTATCCAGTCCCACATCCCCAATAAAATCACTTAGTCAACTTGTTACGTTGTGTTCAATGAAATGGTTCAAAGATTACGACAAAGCGACTCCACCAGAAAAGAAAAGAATGATTGATGAGATGAAAAATCTGCAAAAAGAGGCAGAGAGAAAGGAATTCTTGCATAATTCAAGGGAGATTGTAGATAATGACGAGTGAGCAGTTAACAACTAAACAACAGTTAGGATACGTAGGTATTGGAGTTTTGATTGGAGTAGCATATACAGTTTTGTTTGCAGTTTTTTTTGATTGGATTGAAAACGAGGAAATTAAGTTTAGTATAATTCCAGAGGCAGAGGCACAGGTACAACCATTTGAATTACAGTTAGAACAGATTAGAGATCCAGAGGCATGTACAAGAAAGGTAATACAAAGTACAAGCGCACACATTCCATTCACACTGAAAGTTTTCTATGACACAACTACTGATAGAAAATGGGATTCAATTTCAAAGACAGAAACATTTCCAGTTGCTCAACAAACTGCTCAGGTTGCTACATTTTTCACACAAGAAATAGATCAATATCAGCAATATCTAGAAATAAATTATGACAGACCAGCACATAGACAGGTTTACATAGAAATTTTATCAGAAGGGAGACTTGTTACAAACTGGCAGGAAAAGTTTGATGATCAAAAGTTTTGCATGACTTTTTTCATTAATACAAACGAACCACCAACATTCCCAACAAGGCAAGAGTTGATAGGAGATCTTCTAACAAACGTGGATAGAATTCCTGAGATGATAACATCATTCAACATAAACACAGTAACATGGAACACAAGCATATCTTACATGTGGACATTGATCTTCGGATCAATTGTAGTATCTGTAATGACTTTGATTAGTTCAGCAGTTGTAAATAGAAATGTCAAATCTAGAATTAAGGACTTTGATGAGGCAATTGAATTAGTAGATCAAACTGCACAGAAGGTTGATGAATTAGCAGATCCATTGGAAGAAATTATAAAAAATCAAAAAGAGATTCTCAAAAAATCTCCACAACCTATTGAACCTGAGAAGAAATCCAAATTCAAGAAGATGATTTCTAAAAAGAAAGACAAAGAAAAACCAAAAAAGAAAGGTAGAGGATTTTTTGGCTTGTTCCGTAGCAAAGATCAAGATGAAGATGAAATTTACGAGGAAGAGGAAGAACAAGTAGTTGAAGTTCCTCCAAAGGAAACTAAGGTTAAGAATGCAAAATTAGTTAAAGAGATTGAAAATATAGAACAAGAAAATATAGTTCCAAAAACAGAAAGTCAAGAAGTTCTTGAGGCGTTACAACCAACAGCAGAAGAGATTCAAGAGGAAAGAGAACTGTCTGGTGGATTCATACAAGCATCTAAAGAAGAAAAGGTTTCCCCTCCGCCTCCCCTTCCAAAAGAAGAAATTCCACCAGTAGAGGAAAAGCCACCAAAGTTCAAAGAGATACTTAGATCAATTGACTTTGAGGAAAACTCATTCAAGGAAGGTCACTTTGATAAATTCACCTACAACGAACTTAATGCAATGTATGGATGGATTGTTCACTATAAGAAAAGAAAACTAATGACTGGTGAATGGGAAAATGTTCCAGAAGAGGTACGTACCAAACAAGACATCGCTGAGAAGATAATCTATCACGCAATCTTTGCAAAGATGGATAGGAAGATGAAAAATGGTAAATAGTATATTATTATTCCTACAAAATGTTTTTCTTCAACAGAGACTGACAGGAAATCCTGTATTAGATACATTCAACAGGTTTTTCACTCCACAAACTTCTACAGAAGGAATCGTAGTTACTCCTGATTATGTTCCAGTAATTACAATAATTCTTGTATCATTTCTGCTACTAATAGTATTGAGGTACTTAGTTAATGCAAGGAGATCACCTAACACAGAAGAACCTGTAGGAATAATTCAGTTCGTTATTCAACGTCAGGGGATGTTTGAGGCTTTTGTTAACAAGTATGATGCACCAGTAAGAGCATCTGTTATTCGTGCATTAAAGAACAACAGAAAGTTTGAACCAGCAGTAAAAAAGATAATTGAACTAAGAAAACAAGGGCATCTTTACTTTTATCAAATGTACTACAGAGATACAAGAGATCTATTAACATCTACCATAAGACGAAGTAGAGTACCAGCACTTGTAATCTCAACACTCCCATTAGATGACAAAAATGTTTCATATACACAGTCAGAGGCAAAGTTTTCTTGGGCTACTCTAGGATGGGAACACATGAAAACTGTTCTCTGTCATGTATCAACTGAAAGGTTTGAAGTAGAAACAGTTGGCAGACGAGATATGGATGTTTGGTTAATCGCACCAATACCAATAGTAGAGGAAAATACATCTTACGAAAGAAAACAAGGTGCAGAACCTGAAACTAACGAAGAAGAGTTTATGATTTGGGGAGAAAAAATGACTCTTGAACCAGCAACAATGCAAGTAAACGTTCTTCCTTACGATGAGGACTTGGCAAAGGTCGGTTCTTCAATGGTAATGGCATCAAAGCAAGTTGACTACATTAGAGACTTGGAAGATAACATGGACACTCAGCAAGAGGAACTCCAACAGCGAGACAAGGTGATCAACAAACAGAAACAGGTGATTAACATGGTCAAACTTGCACTAGGACAGAAGAAATTAATCGGAACAGAACTTCCATTTGGATTTGGCAGACCGAAGGACTTTATCACTTGGATTGTTCTCGGTTCACTTGGAGGTTTATTGATGGGAGAACTTCCACGATTCATTCCAGCACTATCAGGAATAGATCGTGCATTCATGGGAATCTTAGGTACAATGATAATAATTGGAGTCTACATGTTGACTAGAAAGAATACACAAAACCAGCAACGAGATCTACTGGAAGAGGAGGGACTTAATCCAGACCAACTAAACATGTGACATGACGGAGGATAAGGAATTGTTTGTAACAAATAGGGGAAGTATTGAAAATGGTAAAATTCTAGAGGAGTTTGGTATTGTTTATGGTTCAGTAGCACCTTCAAGGTTCTTTACTAAAGACATCATGGCAAGTATCAGAAATATTTTTGGAAGAGAAATGAAAGAATACACTAACATGATCAATCTTGCTAGAAAGGTCGCAACAGAAAGAATGGTTCAACAAGCAAAGGATCTAAAGGCAAACGCAGTTGTAAACGTAAGATACATGGGTACTGGAGTTTCCGCAGGATCAGCAGAGATGATGGCTTATGGTACTGCTGTGAGGTATCAACCAACATGATTCAACCAATTTTAATAATTTTTTTAATTCTGCCAATAATTGTTGGGATTCTATCCGTTGACATCAATGGTGACAGGTTTAGCGTTAGAGAGGCGATTAAAGACAACTTTATGACAGAACCATTAACAACTGCATTTAATGCATACATAAGAGCACCAGTTAACCAAACTGAAATTCCTTCTCCTCCATCAATTGTTGACATTCCTACTGAAACAGATAAAAAAATTGATGAGATCACATCTCAACTTGCCGATGGTGTTGTTTTTCTTTTCATACAGTCAAGAGAATTTGGGGTTTGGATGGGAATCGCTACTGCGCCATTTCATTATATACTTGCGGTTGTTATTGGTTTTTCATTTGTTTTTCCAATAACTTTTCTATACATGTCTGGATTTTTCTACATTATTATCAAAGAACGAAAAGAAATTCTGCATGAGATTCTTAATGCAAAAAGGAGAGTGCCTATACAATGAGTAGTGAAGTTAGAAGAATAGAAAAGAGATTTGAAAAGAGATGGAGTGATTTGAAGAAAGTATCTTACAAGGAAATTGCTACACTTTGGGATAAACACGACAAACTATCTGGTGCTACGAATACTCACAACAAGAAAGGAATACTAGGTAAAATTGTAGGAATAGAGTGGGTATTGAAGATGCAGGATCAAATACAACACAAAGAAGAAAGGGATTTAAGATTTTGAGGCGTAGAACTGAAACTTGGCACATGGTAAGTATTCTAGAATACCTAGAAAAAGTTAGAACCCAAGATGAAATTTGTAAAAAGACAGGAATACATCATAATATCCTAAAAAGATATTTAAAAAAATTCAAGAAACTAGGAATGATTGTTAATGTTAAAAACAGACAAAACGGTATTAAAAGAAATGCAATGGCAATTCTTTGGCATGTAACTGATTTAGGAAGAGATTACAAAGTAGTAATTAGGAAATATGTGAATGCATAATGAGAGAAACACAGGGATATGAATGACGATATGTTTGAAAAAATTAAGGATTTACGACAACGGAGAATAAAATGGATTATTATCTTCAAGAAATTTCAGAAAGAATTCAATACTGTTAGTGATATTAGACTGAGTTTTGGAAGAGAATTAAACAAGAGAGGTATTATACTTGAGCACAAAGATGTATTCCAGCACTATCGGGAGTTTATGCAAGAGAAATGATCAAGAGAGGTATTAGATTTGAGTAGTTCTAAAGATGCACTATCTGATTATTCTGAGATTTTTCAGGAGAATTTTGATAGAATAGATAAGGAAATTGAATCTATTCAAGAAGATTTTAAAAAATTAAATGACTGGTTACGAAAACCAATGCCCGAAGAGAGAAAAAAAGAGAATGCAGATGATAACAAACCAAACCTAATCTACCAATATTTACCTGATAAACAGTCAGAGTATATGGAGTTACAAAGTAAGATCTCACAAAAGTTAGAGGCAGTATTTCAAGTTGTAAAGGACATCAATGAAATTAGTGCTGTAGGAACTTCTACATACAAGAGTTCTGCTGGTGTGTTGGCAGAAGGACAGATTCCAACTGGTCAACCAGTAAATCTAACTCAACCAAAACAAGGCTTACTTAGAAACCCATTCAAGTCAACACAGACTAATATTCCAAAGTCAGTAGAAGATTTCTGGATTAGGTCTGAGAACTGGAAGGAGGAGATAATGAATTATCCCAACATTTGGGGAAAACTAATCACCTATCATCATTATGGAGTAATCAGACAGAAAATTTTCGATGGTGAAGGCATGGAATACTATCTTGAAAGTGAAATTGTATATCTAAACACCAGAGTTGAACCAAATCTCTCAAAGGTAATCAAACGAGCAGAAGAATTGAAGAGGACTGAGGCTATGGAAGGACTCCAAGCAGTTTACACAACTACACAACAAGCAGAAAAAGAGATTGAAACTGCAAAATTAATGTCAGGACAGAGTACCGAAGGGTGAAAATCTTTGAGTAAATTCACTTTAATACAGAAAACAACCCATTTTTATACGTAAAGCATTGGTATTAGGATTCAAGGATAAGGGCAAGAAGTTCCATCCGACACAACGTAAGTTAGCATCCACTAGAGCAAACCCTAAACTACATGATAGTTCTCTAGAAGTTGGAATTCAAGGTTCTCAGATTGCAAAAAATATTACAAAACAAGCCAAAGATTTTGCAACAAAAAAAACCAGAGAACAACTTGAAAGACTTTTAGACACTAAGGAACGTCAGGAACGAGAACTACAGACAAGAAGAGACTTTGAGAAAAGACTGGTTAGTTCATTCAAACGTGCTAGGGATTTACAGATTAAAGATCCAGTTTTATTAAAAAATCAAATTTTAATTGATGTTCCTGAGATAAAGGACACTAAGGAAAACATAAAGTTCATTGAAAAAATTCTAAACGGATTCATAAAACGTGAAAAATCAAGAGACAAAGCAATTAAAAATGCAAAGACTAAGGAAGATAAAGATCGTATTCAATCACAGTTTGATGTAGCAGAAGGTAAGGAAGAGGCAGATGTAAAAAAATCATTATCAAAAGATGCAGAAAAACTAAAGAAAAAAAATCAAGAAGAGTTGGAGAGAAGGCGTATAAAGGATAAAGCACAAAACGAAAGCCAAGAAGAAATCGGTAAAAAAGCAGTTGATGTGTTCAAGAAAGAAGAAGAGGAAAAAGAAAAAACTGAGAAGGAGGCATTACTTGCAAAGGAAGAGGCAGACAAAGAGATTGTAACGTTTGCAGATTTAGAAAAAACTTCTAAAGATGAATCAAAAATCGCAAGTGCATTCAAAGATTTACTAAAAATTCAATCTGAGGCAAAAGAAAAACAGGATATTGATGACAAACAGGGAGAAGATACAGAAGATGCAAGGGTAGTCGCAGAAACTTTAGTTGGTGAAATAGAAACATCGTTTCCTGCTGAGATAGTTTCGGGAGGAAATTAAATGGCATTACCAATTGCAAGAGCAGGAGGAGGAATTGCATCATCAATTGGTAAACTATTCGGAGGAACTATTGTTTTAATTATCGTTGTAGTAATTCTAGGAACAATTGGAACAACATCAGTGTTAGCAAATGTAACTAATCTAATTGATGACTCGGAGGACATAATTGAAAGATTGTTCAAAGGTTCTGTTCCTATACCTAAACCTAGTGAGGGAGAAATGGTTTGTGATCTAAAGATTACAATTTACGCTGAATTAGATCAGTTTGTACCGTTCACACCATTTGAGGTTACAATTGATCAAAGAGTTAAGGAATATCATTGGACTGAATGCCACGATGCATCAAAGTTTCCATTGGGTGCATTATTAGATATATCACAGACAGTTAATGATTTTATTACATTTGGAATTCTTCCGACTTTGATACTTGAAGATTTCCTAGTACCTACTGAGATTAAACTAATTGATCCACGAACTGGAGTTGTAATTGATTCAAAACACCAGAGGAATCTTGAAAGAGATATTACAATAAGACAGGGAGTTGATGTTCCAATTGATATTACAGAAACCTATGCGGTGAAAAATATTCCACATAGAGATTACAAGTTAGAGATACACTTTCCAGATAACAAAATTAATGGGATGAATATTGGTGCTCCATTGAGGGATGAAGTATGCACATTCGATCAGAAGGTATTTCCATGCGTATAGGAGTAGATGCATAAAATGGGTATTGTAGGAACTGCCCTAGTATTAGTGATTATTCTAGTTGTAGTATCATTTGGATGGGGATATATTCAGGATATTGCGTTTGATATTATTAGAGAAGGCGAAAACACATTTGCAAGAATTGAAACATCAGGTATCATAGAAGTAACACCAACAGCAGAAGAGACTTTGTGTAATCTGACGATAAGACTTGCTCCAACATTAACTGCGGTAGAAAGTTTTGGTGAACCAATACCGTTTGGTATTGGAGTTGGTTCAGGATTAAGAGTTGATTTCGAACCAGATATTAAAGAATATCAATGGAGTAGATGTGAATCAACAAAGACAACACTTGCATCTCTGTTAAACTTGGCAGGATTTAATGATATAATGATAGGAACACCAATTCCTGCATCATTATTTTGTTCAATTACTAACTGTCCATTCTCTGCAAGTGCAGAGATAGTTACACGAATTACTTTGACAGATCCAGAAACTGGTGATGTACTTGATAAATTCAATAGTGGAAAAAACTTTGAACATATAGCAGATGTTGGAGGAAAACAATCACCTGTTGAGTTCAATCCAATTTTTCTTCTAAGTGATATTCCTCATAGAAACTTCTTTTTGGATATTGAGATGTTTGGTCAGGATGATTCAGGAACATTTGATCTTGAAATAACGATAGATCAAGGAACAAGCAGATTTAAAATAACGGATGGGGAAGTTGGTCAAGTGCTAAGAGATGAGGTTTGCAAGTCAACTGTAACCTCATTTCCATGTGTATAGAGAATAACCCTTTTATTCTCAATAATTTTATAATTTTTACCTATGACAATGTATGATGATGAAAAAGAAGAAAAAATAACTTTCAAAACTCCTCTAGAAGAAAAACTAACTTACAAAACTTTAGAATGTAAAGAATGTCAAAAATTTTGCGGTCTTTATTTCAGAAACAATCCTACATTCTTTGATGCATTATTTTTCTGTTGTCTTGCATGTCATCAAAAGCATCTAGATAAAAAGAAAAAGAAGTAAAATGGATTCATGTAGTTTTATCAGTCAAAATTCAAGATGCGCATCTAAATTCAATTGTAAAGAGGTTGAATTCCGTCATCCAAACTACAAGGATCTAAATACAAGGGTATATCTTTGTCTTACTCATTTCATGGGAGTTTTTGGACAATCTGTAGCAATAAAGAATAGCGTAAAACCTCTTGAAGAAGAGGCATGGTTACTTGTTAAATTTAAAAATGAAGATTCAAGATATAGAAAAAAACTGGCAGAAGTAAAAAAACAGGTTCAAGGAGGAATTGGTATTGATTATTTCGATTGGGGATCATTTGAGGCTAATAATAAAAAAACTTTAGATGATGTAAAATCAGAATTAAATATACTTAGAAGAAGTCAATGTAGATTTGAATGGTGTAAAAAATTAATTACAAACTGGAAGAACGTTTACATTATTAGAGTTTACCCAAGAACACCTATGGACTATGTAAATTTAGTTTTCTGTTGTTTGAATCATTGGGAAGTATATAAGAAAAGAATTGGTTTAGTTGGATTAAAGGGACATTTAGATGAAACTAAGGTCAAACCATCTGCAACATTGGATAACTACGTTGAAAAAAAGAAGGTTGCAGTAGATATTTGACAAAGACAGTTCAATACAGATGTGTAATAGGAGAGACATTATCACTTCCAAACAAAATTACATACTTACAACCTATATCAAGTAGAAAACTAGGAACATGGATTGGACATTGTGAGGGAGATGACTCACATCCAGAACACATCTTCATGATAAAATCACAACAAAAATGGTTTGTAAAGAATTCAAAGACTGATATTTTTACTACAAGGTGGGCGAACATAAACAAACAAACTACAATGAGACTCTTTGAAAGATTGCCAAAACTCAGATGTCCAGAAGGAAAATGCTGGATGAACTTTCAGAAAAAGTCATCTAATCTTTTGAATATGAAAAATGTTGACATCTACAAATGCACAGGAAATTTTCAAGGAAAAGGACACAAGGAACATCTAGTTCGAATAACTCATGGAGCATTGGAAGTTAAATTAAATAAAAAAGAGATGGGCGTTCTGATTATTACAATCGAATCAGAATGAGACGATTATCTTCGTCTTTTTTTTCTACCCTTTTTAGCAGATGCTTTTCTTTTAGCCTTTTGTGCTTTTCGAGTTCTAGCACCTTTTTTTCCTGCCTTCACTCTGGAGGCATGAGATTGTTTAGCCATTGATCTAAAATGGGTTATGTTTACGTACTAAACAGTAGTAGTCGATCAATTTTCACTAAAACAAAAACATTTATCAATAAAAATTACTTAGACTTTTTGTAATCGGACAGTTCTTTAGGGGAAATGACGAGGGTGACGGTTATTCATACAACTTGGTGGTGGAGAAATCCACTTCTAAGTTGAATAAAGTTCAGCGATCATCTTTAAAACGTTCTTAAAATATGCAATTTTGTAGTAGAATGGCAAAGGGATTCATAAAAGAAGGGAAATTTAGACCTACAGATAAAATAGAACCATTTGGCATTCCAAGAAGATCTACTAAAAGAAAATCTGTTGAAGTAGGTGTAGGTAGAAAACAAGAAATTCAGTTGGCAAGGATTCAAAAGAGATTTCCAAATGATGCACCTCAAGCAGATCCAATTGGTAACATTTCATCTACTGAAAGAATGTTGGCAGAGGCAGAGGTCGATTCTAAAATTGATGAGATAGGTTTTGATGATAATCTATATGAGTTTGAAAACGGTCAAGAGTGGTGGATTTTTACAGACTTTGATAAAGCAAGAGACAGAGCAGTAGAACAAGAAAAAGATCTGTTAGAAACAGAAGAAGAAATTGCTGGTGACTTGGCAAAAAGATTTCCAGAAGAGGAATTTGTTTTCATTACTGAGACTGACAAGAGAATAATTTCAGCAGAACAAGGTGACTTTGCAGTTGAGGATCGTGACGTTGGAGAATTAATTAGTATGGCAGATGATAATAAAGTAAAAGTTAATGATAAACTCATTGATCAATTTAGTGAAGGAGAAGATCCTGATGAAGATTTGGTAAATGAACTTAGAGAAGATGTTTCAAGTGCAATAGCAGATGACATTGAAGAAAGACTAGATAATCCAATTCAATATTTTGTAGATGATGAAGGAATATACAATAATGAACAACTGCTTGAACAATCATTCATTAGAACTGACATAGAAAAAATGTCAGAGTTTGTAGTTGATACTGATGGAGTAGGACATACACTTGCAGGGTATGATGGCAATGAGATTGTTGTTAATGACAAAGATAACAAGGAACGTCTCTACATGTATCGGGCTAATTAACAATGGTTAGAGGATTTACAAAAGGTGGTAAGTTCAGACCTTTCAGTAGACGGAAAAAATCTTCTAAAGAAAAATCATTGGAGATGCAAAGGAATGAATTTGATCCGTTGTTAGTTGAAAGAGCAAAGGGAATTAATTTTGCTTTACAGAAAGGTAGGTTAAGAGGTTCTAAATCAAGCGCACTAACAAATGTTGAAGATACGTTCAACACACAACTTCAAGCAGGAGTTCCAATGCAACTTGCAAAGATAGAAAGAAAAATTGCACTCAACGAAGTTAAAAGAGAATTTGGTGTGAGTGATATAATTGGCTAAAGGGTTCATGAAAGACGGTAGATTCATACCAACAGGAAAAAGATTCAAGAAAGGTTCTCAAATACAATCATTAATTTTAGATCAGAAAGAATTTCCAACTGTAAGAAGTGCAAAACAAAAAGTAAAAGAGTTAGGATTCAAAAATTCTAAAGTTGACAAAACAACAAGCACAATTAGATTTAGACAGATAGATCCTAAGAAATGTGTACAGGGACAGTTTGCAACAATACCGATAACTAATGGAGTACAAGCAGTAATCTGCGAACCGAAGTGATTTAGATGGTTAAGGGATTTACAAAAGGTGGGAAGTTCAGACCAACATCAAGTTCAAAGTTACCAAAAAGACCTGATGGTAAAGTAATTTTCGTAAAGACAAAGAAAAAACAGTTAGCATTATTAAAAAAAGAAAAAGCAAAGGGAAGAGACGTAATGCTCATTGAACCACAGGTATTTTTTGAAGGTGATCATAAGTTCTTTGGAGTTGCAACATACTAATGGCAAAAGGATTCAAGAAAAAGGGTAAATTCATCCCAACAGGAAAGAAAAAGAAATCATCAAAGTCAAAATCAACTACACCATTTGGAATCAAATTATTTCAAAAAGAACCAGTTAATGCAGGACAGGTAATTTCAAGAATTAAATCTGATCTTAATGTAAGAAGTACAATTAAAGAACGAAATACAATGCTGGTTTCTGAAATAGAGGACAACCCAACATCAGAGTTTAATATTCCACGAAGGCAGAAAATTCAAAAAAACAATGCAGAAGTAAAACGACTACAGAAAGACATCAAGAATAGTTTCAATTCACTGAACAAAGAACAGAAACAAAAACTTCCAGTTGAGGTACAATCACAGTTGAGGATTCTATAATGGCAAGAGGATTTACCGACTCAAATGGAACGTTTCATCCTATAGGTGGTGGAAATGGATTAAGCAACAGAAAGAAAAACATTGATAGTTTTGGTATGTTACTTAAAAAATTCGAGCAGGGGAAAAATGAACAAGTGTTGTCTGAAATTAGTGGAATAGAAGATCAGGCATTTGATGAAACAGAAAACTGGTGGAATGATTTAACTGAACCACAAAGAGAAGATATAGCAGAAAGATTTGAGATTGATAGATCTGACTTTGAATCATTTGAGATTCCTAAAGATTTCAGAGATTTAGATGATTTTGACAAACACTGGATGATTTTTGCATTTACAGGTGTAGGAGATTTAAATGATGAAGAAAATGCAGAATTTTTCAAAAAACAATTGTTAGTTAGAATTGACGAAGATGTTGTCAGTGGAGACTTCTAATGGTTTTTGGTTTCACAAAAAATAATAAATTTGTTCCAACAGGAGATTTAAGTCAATTCAAAGATAGCAACAGAGAAAAATCAACTATACCAGAAGGGATGAAATTTACAGCAAAAGTTCTTGTAATTCAAGACGGTAAACAAAAATTTACTGATATAACTGTTAACAATGCAAGAGATGAAGGAGATGCACTTAAACAAATACGTGATAAGGTAGGGAAAGGAGTTACGATTGAAAATTTTAGGAGGGCATAATGGCTAAAGGTTTTACAGACTCCAAAGGAAGATTCAGACCAATTGTTTCACTACATGATAGTAAAGGTAAAAAAATCCCAAAAAATGCTTTCAAAGGAATTGGAGTTCCATTAAAAAGAATTCCACCACAAAAAGGGCTTGAAGATCTAAATCTTTTTCATGGTCAAACAAAAGGTTTTGATGTAAAGAAAAAGAAAAAAGTAAATATTCAGAATGAAAAATTACTTATCACTAAAAATGGATTACTACTGATAAAAGGAGATTCACCTTCTAGTGAAGTAACAGTATCAGTGATTGTGGGTTCGGGGAAGAGTATTGGCTAGAGGTTTTACAGATGATGATGGACAGTTCAGACCATTTTCAGTGACAGGAGTAGGAAAAAGTAAGAAGGAAAAAACAATAACTTCTGGAAAAGGACAACTCATCACAGAAGGAGAATTTGAGTTTATTCCAAGAGAGGAGGGAGTAACATGGGAAACAGCAGTTGAAAGATTCATTGACTTTAAAGATGATAATTTAGATTTAGAAGGTTTTACTTTTGATCCAACAATAAATGCAGGATTTGATTTAGAAAACGATCCAGATCAAGCAATAAATTTTCATGAGTTGTATGTACAAGGTGGAGATGATAATCCAGTTTTTGTTATTGGCGTAACAAATCAGTTGGGAGGAATTCCAACTAGAGAATTACAGTCTGCTTATGAGCAGATAAAAGTCGAACGAACCAATGTATTTTTAGGGTTTTTTACAGATGGTGAAAATGAATTTACAGATATTTCTTTTCCAATATCGGATATTCCAAGAGAAGAGGCTTTAGAGATTGCAAGAGATCAGGCACAAGATACGATAGCAGTTGTTTTTAATGATGGATCTTTTACACTTGAAACTGTGCGTTGATTCCAACTGATTCCAACTCACAAGTCTTTAAATACAATTTATTCGAGGATTACTCATAATGTATGGCGATCCTGAGAAGGCAAATATTAAGAATACATGGTTAGACAATTGTAGGAACGAATTTTTCTCAATTAATCAGATAGTTTTCGGATTACAACATGGTTTCATGAAATTTACCACTCTACCAGAGGACATCAAATACAGAGTAGAGGCAGAACTGATGAAAAGACATCCAGAAATTAAGACAACTTAGATCGCAAAAGTACACACAAAAGGCTAAAATCACTTGGAATCCCATTTTATTACGTATTGGCAGTAGGATTTACTGATAAGAACGGTAAGTTTAGACCGACAGGAAACACTTCGAAGAAAAAACCTACTGTAAAGACTGTTCAATCAAAAGGAGTTAAGATGGAATCATTTGAGAACAAAGAAAGTGATCAACCAAAAACCCAAATTGAAAGAATTAGATCAAAGTTATCAGAGAAACAAATTGATGAATGGGAAGAGATTGCAAGATCAGAAGTCATTGATATAAAAGAAGAGCATGTTGATGGAATGCCTGTTCTAACAGTACAGTTTCAAAATGGTGACGAGTGGTTTGAGTTTGAACAGATAACACATCAAGAGAAATTTATAGATGAAAATGAACTTACAAAAAGTGAAGAGATTGGTAAATTTATCAAAGTAGATCATCCAATGATTGCAGGATATGTTAATCTACTTACTGGTAAATCATTATTTGAGAGTAAGGAGAAAGTTTAATGGCTAAAGGTTTTATGAAAGATGGAAGTTTTCGACCAACTGAAAACAGATCAGGAGTAGGAAGATCAACTAAAGAAAAATCAATGAAACCAGTTGGAACATTAATGACAATGATTAGGCAACCTCCAACTTCATCTTCACAGTTAACTGCCTTAGCAGAAAAAGCATTCAGAGATTCTAGGTTCGAAGGAGAAGTAGAAAAAGATGCATACATGAAAGGTTTCGATAGAGGTTTAT